>Ga0070754_10000477_pt1 | contig 37209 bp, 36 predicted proteins | sample VirMetDEL_Sep_01_FD_75181 | JGI IMG/M metagenome (GOLD analysis project Ga0070754, IMG submission 75181) | Aqueous microbial communities from the Delaware River and Bay under freshwater to marine salinity gradient to study organic matter... | ecosystem: Environmental > Aquatic > Marine >...
CGGGGGTGCCCACTTTCCCGAGGCCCCGGGTACCCCCCGGGCCACCCTCCCCCCTCCCCTCCCCGCCCACCCGCCAGGATAACCGCTCGGCGCCGCCGGCGCCACACTATTCTGGCGGAAACTTTCTTCCGAGATTCCGCCCCAGGGGGTTGACTCCCCCGGGGGAGACGCTACAATAGGGGCATGAACGAAAGCAGCAGCATCATCGACCTCTCCCTCCCCGGCGGCCGTCACCGTGGTGAGTCCGCCGGGGACTGGCAGCGCCGCGTCTACTACATGGGCTGGGTCCCCGCCTGCGGCGGGACCGAGGTCTGGACCCGGTACCCCGACGGGGTGGACCGCCTGTATGTGGTGGACCTCGCCGCGGGCCGGACGGGGTGGCTCGACCGGAATGACATCGTCTCCCCCACCCTCCCGAACTTCTGAGATTTCTCGCCCCGGGGGGCTTGACTTCCCCGGGGCAGACGATACACTGTAGTCCAACCCAGCGGGGGAGACCCCGCGCAACCCACCCCGATACCATGAAGGACCTCACCCGCACCCTCCGACTCATCTCCATCGCCGCCCGCCCCGTCGGCGGCCACTACGTTGGAATGGCCACCAAGCGCCCCATCACCCTGGAGCAGCGGCTGCTTTGGGACGTGCGCGACCTCACCCGGCTGGCCCGCGCGGCTGGGCCGCGGGCGGAGTACTGGGTCGCCCCGGTGCTGGACTACCTGGAGATGGCCCTGGACATCCCGCACATGGGCCCGACGAACCGGGCGCAGGGCGCGCCCGCCGTCTTCGGGAATGTCTCGGCGGCAGCCCTGGACGCCGCGGCGGCGATCGATGCGGGCGACGCGATCCCGGCGGACTGAGTCAAGCGAAAAGCCCCGGATCTTCTTCGGAAGGTTCGGGGCTTTCTTCTTGCGCCGCCCCAGGCCGGCGTGATACAATGCACGGGGGTGCCGACTTCGCCGGCGCCCCGGGTACCCACGGGTCGGGCATTGTAGCATAATCTGACCGACCCCAGCTAGTGAATTCTGGCGAATCTGGGCGGAAACTTCTTTCAAAGATTCCGCCCTGGGGGGTTGACTCCCCCGGCGCGGACGCTAAGATGGGGGCAGACCCAGCGGGGGAGACCCCGCGCAGCCCACCGAAAGCTATGATCAAGCCCGCCCGCCTCCGCTCCCTCTGGTCCACCGAGATCGTCAAGGCCCGCGCCGCCTACCGCGCCGCCGGGGACACCGCGGCCCTCCGCAACCTGCGGGGCGTCAAGTTCCGCCTCAACGGTCGCCTGACCACCACCGCGGGCATGGCCCGGATGCGCCGCGGCGAGCCCGGCATCGTGGAACTCTCCCCGAAGCTCTTCGGGCAGCCGGAGGCCACCGAGGCGCAGGCCATCAACACCCTGCGCCACGAGATCGCCCACGTCGCCGTGGGGCCCGGCCACGGCCATGATCGGGTCTGGAAGGCCAGCGCCCGCCGCATCGGGTGCGACGCCGAGCGGTGCCACACCATGGCCGCCGCCAAGCGAGTGCGCCGCCGGCGCATGGTCCACGTGGACTGCCCGAAGTGCGGTTCCCGGCTGTCCACGAAAGGCCCCATCCCTCAGCGGGTGGCAAGGGACGCCATGCGGGGCCTGCGGTCCCGGTGCTGCGCCCGGAAGGTGGTGATGGTCCACTCCCACACCGAGAACGTCGGCTGAGTCAAGCGAAAAGTCCCGGAACTTCTCAGAAAGTTCCGGGACTTTCTTCTTGTGCCGGGGCGGCCGGCGTGATACAATGCACGGGGGTGCCGATTTTCCCGGGGCTCGGAGTTGCAGGCTGCGCGGGTGCGGAGCGGAGCCGGCGGAGGGCACCCCCGTAGGGGTGTCCGCAGCCGGCGGAGCGGAGCGCCGGCGCAGCCGGCGCGGTGGGGCCGGCGCGGTGGGGCCGGCGTTGTCAAGCGAATTCCGCAGAATTCTCAAATTGAATTCCCAGCACAAAAAGTGCTGTTCTTTCTTGACCTGCCTTTCCGCACAAGCTATTTGTGGGGCTCGATTTGAAACGCCGACCCAGAATGTCCTGTTCTTTCTGGGTCCATACTTGCCCCGCGGCTTGTTTCCGGTTGGCAGAGCCAACCCACATCCCGGGCACCCTGCCAGAATGGCAGGCCAGACTGCCATCTCGGGTTAGCGTAGTGTAAGGAGGTTCTGACACGGCGTCACCGCTCGGCTGCCCGATCCGCTGCCCGATACGGGCAGCGTATTAATTTGAGAATGTTCGTAGGTAGCCGTTGAAATTCTCCGGCCCCGAGCCGATACTATGGGTGTACCGATTGTCCTTTAACGGCCCCGAGCCGAACATGATCATGCGCCCGTATCCCGCTGCCTCTTCCGCTGCCTCTTCCCTTGCTTCCTTCGCCGAACTCGTCCGGGACGATCCCCGAGACGTTCGCTCACGAGCGGCGACCGTCCGAGACGTAGTCTCCCGTTGGGATACCATCCGGAAGGAAGCCGAGACGTCTCTCGGGGCCCCCGAGGGAAGCCTCGGGTTCCTTCCCGTTCCGAAGACTATCCTCGGGGCATCGACTAAGATTCGAAAAGCCTCGGGAGCCTCGGGGGCGTCTATCGCCGTCTCTTACCTTGCCCCCGCGGATATGCTGGCAAGGACAGCGGGGGGCGATACAAGGCACACCCTTTGCGCTCTTGCGACCGTTTGCAAAGAGCCTTGCCTCGGGGGAAATGACGGGCGGGGGCAGCTGTCTTTCCCTACTGGAAACGCTCGCCTTGCTCAACTCGGGCGTGCGGCTCTCTTGCTCGGGGATCCCGTTTCTTTCGGTGGAATGCTCGGGGCCGATATTGTTCGGCACGTTCGCCGATCGGGTTCCGCGGCTCCCTTTGTGCGCCTTGATGGAACGTCGGACCTCGGGATCGGAACCCTCGGGGCCGACGCCATTCGATCCCTCGGGGCTACCCCGTACGATTATACAAAAATCCTCGGGAGGGCCCTTGACACGCGCCATGCCGTTACATTCTCGGCTACCCCGAGCACACTTCCCGAGGCGAGACTTGCGCTGGAATCGGGGGCGCCCGTCTCGGTTGTAGTGGCATCGGCTCGGGGGGAGGCTCCCACCGCATATGCGGCTCGAGTCGATGCGATCCGATCCCTCGGGGCTCCGATTGTGGACGGAGACGGATCGGAGCCGCTCGAGCGTCGCCCCGAAATCCGAGCCTTGTCCTTGAAGGTTGGTTCCCGAGCCGCTCGGGATCGGGCGCTCGCCTCGGGGTTGGTCTTCCAAGAGTAGTCCGAACTCGGACCACCCGAGCCCCGGAAAGTGAAGCACTTTCCGGGGCTTTTTTGTGTCAAGTATCAACTCGGGAAACCGTGTAAGGGTACATAACATTTACAATAGCGCCCCCAAATCCCAATTTGAAATTCCCTCCCAAAAAGTGCTGTTCTTTCTTGACCTGCCTGACCCGGTACCTTATTTGTGGGAATTGTCCGCACCGGCTCCCGGCTCGCTAGGAATGTTCCCAACTAGGAACATTCCTGTGTCTCGATTTGAAATTCCCTCCCAAAAAGTGCTGTTCTTTCATAGCGTCCCACCGCGGGGGGGCTACGGGGGGGACGCCGCTACCGCGGCGTCTCCCGCCCGGGTGGCGGAACGGGCAGCGGCGGATCGGGCACCTCGCCCGCGGCAAGCTTTGCCTCGCAAAGGCGACCGCCACCCCATCCGATCCGGCAGGCGAGATCCTAGGAACATTCCCCACAAAGAATACAAACCAAGGGCTACTATTATCCTGAGCGATAGCCGATACTATAGCTGAACCCTGAGCCGTTCAATCGGCCACCCTGTTATGCTTCAAGAGATCGGAGACCATCAAATCGTTTGGCACTGCGGCAACTTCGGAAACTCAACCTTGCCCTGGGAGTGCGTCCTGGATTGCTCGGGACAGGGACAGGTTGACGAGACCGTAGCGTACTGGGAGCGGCACCCCTTGGTAGACTTGCCGGACTCTGCCGCTATCCTTCGGGACTTGCAGGAAGCCGGGGCCTGGGATGATCTTGACGAGTCAGAAGAGCCTGACCAGTTCGAGCAAGAGAAGCGCAATCGGCAGCGGTATCTCTGGATGGCTGCCTGTGACCTGCGAGAGGACTGGAACGCTGGGAGTCCTATCGACCTGTACAATCCCGAAGGGATCTACTAGATCCCAGGCAGACCCGAGCCCCCGAAAGTCAACACTTTCGGGGGCTTTTTTGTGCCCATGCCGACGATTCTCGATTTGAGATTTCCCCCCAAAAAGTGCTGTTCTTTCTTGACTTGCCCGGCCCGGTCCCTTATTTGTGGGAATGTTCCTGAATCTCGATTTGAGGCGCAACTAGGAAAAGTCCTGTTCTTCCTGGGGCTCCACTATCGGGGGGGCTACGGGGGGGACGCCACCGCCGCCACCGCTTTGTCAAATTGGATTGCGACCTCTGAAAGTGCTGTTCTTTCTGAATGCCGATTTGCCCCCGCGGCGCGAAAAGTTCCATTTTGGCCGGAGCCGGAACGAGCGCCGCGCCGCAGGGGCCCCGCGCCGAGGTGAAGGCACGAAGAAGCCCCCCGGCTCGCGCCGGGGGGCTCGGGGTCACTTCGCGCGAAGTGCAGCGTCCAGGATCGAAAGTACGATCCATCCCGCTGCAAGCGTCCACATCAGGGAGGCAAGCGTCATCGGGTCAGGGGTCAGGGGTGAAGCCCCCCGGCCGGAGCCGGGGGGCGGGGAGGGTGAAGCCCCCCGGCCGGAGCCGGGGGGCGGGGGGTCAGTCCCGAGGATCGTATCGGAACCCGAGCCCCATGGAGTCGTGCGCATCGTCGCACTCCGCCTCGTAGTCTTCTAGGTCGTCCATGCCCTGCGCATCCTCGCATTGTGCGAGGCTGGCCAGGAAGCGCTGGACGGCCGAGGAGGACCACTCGGCCGTGGGCCCGAACGGGCCCTCGGGAGTGTCTTCCCACCAGACGGCGCCGGAGTCGTGCGGCCCTGCGATGTGTACCAACAAGGTGCCCCCGGATCCGATCCACCGGAAGAGGTCTTCCGGCTGTTGCCGGAGGACTTCCGATTCCCCGTCCACCAGGAGGCGAACGGTGACGGTGGTAGTCTCAAACGTGTTGCGCTCGATGGCGCCCAGGATCGTGGTGATGATTCCCATAGTCTCGTCCCGCTGTTGCGGGTTCCAGGTTTTCAAGGTCTCGCGATGCCGGGCCACCGTGGCCCGCTCGCGCCTCCATGTTGTAAGCGATCAATCGGCGCCCAGGGGCCCCCTCCTTCAGGGAAATGCGGGCGAGGCCCCTAAGTGCCTGCAATTGCAGCACTTAGGGGCCTCGATTCTGTCCCGGAATCGTGGCCGGAGGCCCCTATTCGAGGCCCTCCAGCGCCTCCATCGCCATCCTTCGGATCGCACGATAGGCCCTATCTGCCTCCAGCCGGGCGCGTTGAGCGTCCAGTAGTGCGCGGGTCAGGTAGTCCACGCCCTCCAGGTTGGCCGCCATTCGGCGAATAGCGGCCGAATTCGGCACTTTAGGGGTCTCGCGGGTGGTGTCGGTGGTGGTGGTGTCACTCATAGCAGGATCGGCGCCATTCGCCGGATAGGTGCCGAATTCGGCACTTTAGGGGTCTGGTGGTCCGGGACACTTCGCCCCGGACACTCCACCACCATCGGCAAGAGCCCCCCGGGACCTTGACCCCCGCCCCGGAATTCCCACCAGCCCCGGCCCCCGGGGCATCCACCAGGGCCCCACCAGGGCCCCCGAGGTCAGAATTCGAGACGACGGAAGTGCTGCAATTGCAGGCGCTTGCGACGCCCCGGGCCCGGGATGCCGAAGAAGTGCGCTTCAGGGGGTATCGATCCGCCGATGAGGTCTCTAATCTCTCTTCCGTGGGCGCAATTCGGCGACCACGATTGATAACCCGGAACCCGCAACAGCGGGAAGATGCTATGACTCATCACCTTGATGACTCGGTGTGCGCCCTTACTTCCGCCCTGGTGACCCTTCGCCAGGAGCAGGAACAGGGGGCGCTTCTGAAGGCCGCGGCCGACAGGATCGCAAACTGGAGGGCGGAAGCCTATGATCGGCTTATGTTCCAGGAGGGCGCCATTCGCGCCGGAGCCTACGTCTGGCGGCGGATCGCCCGCCCCCTGGTGGACGTGAAGTGGCGGACCACCACCAGGGCGGAATTCGCCCTGGAGGTGATCGCCTTCGCCCGCCTCGCGCTGAAGGCGCAGGGCGGGGAAGTGGCGCAGGGCGCGAAGTGGCCGAGGGCCGAGTGCGAGAAAGTCGAGGCCGCGGCCCGCGCCGTGGCGCGGGATTGGACGGTATGCAAGCGCCACCATCGGCGCCGCCAGGCGGAGGAGGTGGTGGCCCGCAGGGCGCTGAAGTCGCTCCACCAGGCGGCGCGAGACTGACCCCCCGCCCCCCGGCTCCGGCCGGGGGGCCCCGGCCCCCGGCCCCCGGCCCCCGCCCCCCGGCTCCGGCCGGGGGGCGGGGGAGGGGGTCCGCCCCTGGCGTGGGCGCCGACCCGTGTCCCCGTAATGCATAAGGCAATTATCGAGAGTGACCCCTATCTAAATATAGGGGAGAGGGGGATTAGGGAGTGACCCCACCATCCTCAGGGAACTCAACCTGAAGACCCTCGGTCCGCGCCCGTTTAGCCTCGACGTAGGCGGCGCGGGCCTCCTCCTCTGTGTCGAAGTAGCCAAGGAAGAGGGGGCTACCTCCGGCACGCATACCGGCGTGCCACTTCCGCTTTCTCTTGTTCCAGGCGTACCCCCTGCCCGTGATCCGCGCGTTGTTCTGTGCCTTAGTGATCGCCTGAAGGTTCTCCAGTCGGTTGTTTCCCCTATCTCCATCAACGTGATCCACGACAAGCTCGCCAGGATCCCCGTGGTGCAGCGCCCATACGAGGCGCTGGTTCCTATACTGTTTCCCCGCGTAACCCGAGTGCCAGTAGCCCCTCACGGTGCGGTAGCCCGCCATGAGGTCCGCGCCAATTCTGCCGTTGTAACGCTCGCGCCACCTTAGCCCGCTCGGCGACGACTCGTCGTAGACGAGTCGTGCGAGAAGCTCTTGGGGGATAGGATTGGGCTTAGTCACAGTGCCACCCCCGCGCGGTCGAGATCCTCTTGGATCAGGTCCTTGACCCCCAACGCGAGGGCGCGGATCTCGAACTGGGCATCGGGCTTTAGCCGTTGGTCGAGGAAGTGCATGACGCCCTGCAGTGAGACGGTCCAGTACGCCTCTGTGTAGATGTTCTGGGGCAACGCCATGCGGGCGATCTCTTTGGCAACGCCCCTGTGCAGCCGGTTCTTGTATCGCCAGAGTGCCTCTCGGCACTCTGCCTCCATGGAGCTACGCTCCGCCTCGTGGTCGAAGTCCTCGGGCAGATCGAGCGAGGCTTGTTTGTTGCCGTGCGGTGGATTTCCCCGGAAGAGGGTAGGGAAGTAGAAGTCGGGGTCACTAAACGTAACGTAGCGACCGGAGACCTCGTTCCAAGAGCAGCCCTTGTCGGTGTCGAACATCGTGTCGAACACTTCGAGTGAGACGGCTTCGCCGTCGATCTCGTAAGTGCGCCAGCCGGAGCCGACTTGGTACTTGAAGGCTTGGCGGAAGACGAAGAGCGGGGCCTTGACGTGGAACGTGTAGAACGTGTGCCGGAACGGCGAGGTGTGGCCGTGCTCCCAGAGGAAGGTGCAGAGCTTCTTGTCCTTGGCGTCGAACTCTTGCTTCTGAGTGTCGTAGCTGATCCGGGCGCTGTTCACGACCTTCAGGGCCGGGTCCTGCTGCATACGGTCCACCAGCGAGGCGAAGCCGATGCCGTCGCGGTAGATGTTGATGGTCGGGGGCGTCATTTCTTAGGGCTTTTTTGAGGTGTCCGAATTTTCGGAGAATGTATCGAACTGGTTCTTGATCGCCGCGAAGGCGCGGTCCGCTTGCTTCCGGAGCCTCTCGGCCTCGCCCATGTCGCGGGCGAGACGGTCGAGGGCAAGCTTCTCCCCGAAGCATCGGACGCAACGGCCCTGCTGGAGCTTGTGCTTGTAGTGGGGCTCTTGGCAGGCGACACAGGTTTTGATGTCAGGCATTGGATTTCCTCAGAAAGAAACGGGCGGTCATCGCGTGGAAGCAGGTCCAGCAGAGGCCGGACGGGAAGTGGGCTTTCGGGTTCTCGCAACCCTCGGTCTTACAGGCTCTCATCGGAGGTTGAACCTCACAATGTAGGACCCGTCGTCTCCACGGGCGTCCTGTAGGTAGCCTACGCTGTAGGCCGCCGCACGGATGGCCTCGTCCTCCGTGGAGTAATGCTGGTCGATGTGGTGATCGTCCTTGAACGAGTAGAGCGGTGAGGGAGGAGCTTGCATGGCACTATGATAAGGGTATCGGCACGGCGCGGCTATATTTATCGCGGAATTGTGTGCCGATCTAAGGGTTTTCACCATAAAGTGTGGTATACTCTCGACTTATGGAAGATATGAAGCAATGTTCTGCCTGCGGCGAGACCAAGGGCCGGGACCAATTCCATCGAAACGCAGCCCGCGCAGACGGGCTGTCGTCTATTTGCACGCTGTGCCAGAAGAAGAGGGACGCCGAGCGGCGTAAGAAGTATCTGGCCCGTGATGACTCTGAGATTGAGATGCCGGAAGAGCAGAGGTGTGGGGAGTGCGGAGAGGTAAAGCCCGCGGAAGCTTTCTCCCGCAATAGGGGGAAAAAGAACGGACTCTCCAACAGTTGCCGGGAGTGCAAGACACTCGCGGCGCGAGACCGTCGGGCGCGAAATGCCGCCCGACCTGCCTTCCAGCCGGTCCCAGAGAAGAAATGTTCTAAGTGCCGTCAGGTCAAACCCGCGGGGCAGTACGCCCTGTGCAGGGGTGCGGCTTGCGGACTACAGGGTATGTGCCGAGACTGCTCCCGCATGGATGCGGCAGAGCGTCGTCGGCAAAAGAGCTAGGAATGTCTTGACGGATCACCCTCATGCCCGTAACATATAGGCATGAGCGATCAAGAACACTCCTACCTGGACGAGATTGACGCGGACGGAACCGTCCGCGTCAATCTCCCTTCTCACGTTCCCGAGGACATCATTGATTCTTCCATCGAGAGGATCATGCGGACCGATTTCGGGAAGCGAACCGTATACTCCAGGGACGGCCACGAAATCACGGTAAAGTGCGAGCCAATGGCGTTCGTGGACGGCGCCGTGGAGCACTTAATCGAGGTGGTACGGGCCACCCTGACGGGCAAGTACCGCCCTCGCCCAGAAGAGGGGCCGTCCGACCAGATGCCATTTTGAAGCACAAGCAGTGTAACGGTTGTAGCAAGCTGCTGACGCTAGATAACTTCTCCCCGGATCGCCGGGCCTCAGGAGGCGTCCGCGGCAAGTGCAAGCGATGTACGGCTGAGGCAGCCCGCTGGGCGAGAACTCGCCAGCGGGAAGTACCGGAGGATAAGGCGTGCTCGATGTGCGAGCGTGTCCTGCCCGCCAGTCATTACTTCAAGGACATGGCTAACTCCTCCGGGCTGACCTCTTGGTGCCGTGATTGCCGCGAAGCGAACCACTACGGTCGCTACAAGGACAGGCGGCCTTCTAGAAGGGATCGTCGGAAGTGACCCATTTTCATGCCCCGTTTCAGGAAAGTTGTCAACTTTATCTGGAAACGGGGCATGATTATGGGGGTCAACCCTTATCATATAGGCATGGACAGTACCCCTGAAAAAGCCGTGTCGCTTGAAGGCTTCCTAGAAGCTGTCGAGCATGAGCCGTCCAAACGCTGCATTTGTTGCAAGGACCAAGCTCTGGTCGCTGACCTCAAGAAGTTTGCCGAAGGTAAAGCCGACGGCACCATCGCAATCTCGGTCCACAAGCTCTGGAGCGACTACATCCGTCCCAAGTACGGGATCAAGGCGGTCAACTCCGTCTACCGCCACCTCCGCGTGTGCGAGGGGGCGGATCTATGAGCGACGACCTCGACGACTTCCTGGCGACCCCCGAGACCGTCTCACAGAACGAAGCGGAGAAGCGGCGGATGCTGGAGCGCAAGGCCCAGCTTGCCGCAGAGGCCGCCCGCGAGCGGGCATCCAAGTCTACGGAGGTGCCCACGCTTGAGATGCTCTGCGGCGATATGCTGCGGATGGCTTGTGACGAGGAGACTAACCCGTTCTGGCAGGACAAGATCCTGAGCGCCAAGCGGTATCGACGCTTCGGCCACTATCCCTTCGAGTACATCGAGAAGGAGTTCGGCACCTTCGCTCACGCCAAGGAGGTGGCCGGGCTTGCGGACAAGGTCGGCACCCGGCAACAGAAGACTGCGCGAGCTAACCAGAGCCGCGCGGAGCACTCGACGAGGTATCAGGAGAGCAACTTCCTCCCCTACGTCTACGACCCGTCGCAGCGGGAGTCCAAGGGGACCGAGCTTGCGCTGATCATCAGCGACACGCACACCGGCTTCCTCCAGCCCTTCGCGTGGTGGAGCTTCCTGCGAGCCTGCAAGGAGATGGACCCGGATATCATCATCTGCAATGGTGACATGATTGAGGGCTCGGCTATCTCGCGCCACCCGAAGGTCCCTGGCAAGGTGATGAAGCTCCAAGACGAGTTCGACTTCGCCAGGGAGATGTTCACGATGCTTCGGAGGATCTGCCCTGACGCGGAGATCATCTGGACAGCGGGTAACCACGGCCTCGACCGCCTCGCTGCTTACCTCACGCAGGTGGCTCCGGGCCTCGCCGGGCTGGACTCCCTGCGCTTCGACAAGCTGGCCGGGCTCGACGATCTTGGCATCAAGCTGGCCCAGGGCGGATCCTTCGTGTCCCCTAAGGGGCAGGAGAAGGATCGTCCCGGTTGCCTCGTCAAGCCGTACTACATCGCCACCCACGGCACCGCCCTGGGTCAGACGCCCTTCATGACCGAGCTTCGGGCCACGGGCATCAGCGGGACCTCCGGCCACGTTCACCGGGCTGGCCTCGCTTACGGTACTACCGAAGCGATGGGCACCACCAGTTGGATGTCCACCCCCTCCGCAGTTGTGGAGGAGTGTGCGCGTGGCTACATCAAGTCTCGCAGCATCGCGTGGCAGGCCGGGTGGGGCGTGGCGTACCTCGACGCCGAGGCGGAGCGTGTCCACCAATACCCTGTCGTGGTCAATGACGGCTTCGCGGCCTGTGAGGGACTGGTATTCCGCGACCCTGGGGTGGTCTACCCCGACGTCATGGATAACTGGCTCCCCGAGTGGCACAAGAAGTTCGTGGACTTCGCATGAGGGCTGACCTAGCTTCACTACAGGGGCTCTGTGACGGAGTCGATATCCTTCACCGTCAGGTCTGGATTCACGGGCCGCTGGACGCCCAGTCCATCGGCACCGTGATGCGGGCAGCGACTGTGATGGCGCAAGTGAGCTACGAGCCCATCGAGCTACTGCTGGTCTCCGAGGGTGGGGATGTGGAGGAGGCGTTCGGCCTGTCCGACCTGCTCCGGTCCCTGCCTGTTCAGGTCCACACAACCACCTACGGGAAGTGTATGAGTGCTGCCCCAATGCTACTGGTGTCAGGCGATGCTGGCTGCCGAGTCGCGGGGGAGAACACCCAGTTCATGATCCACGAGGTGAGCGTGGCCTCGCCCTACGACAGCCACCAGGGCCTCGCAGGGCTAGCCGAGGTGACGAAGAACTTGCAGTCCCGCTACTGCCAGTTCTTGGCGGACAGGACCTCCATGCCCAAAGCCCACTGGAGCCGCCTCATGCGGGCGGGGAAGGACATCTTCTTCGACGCTAGACAGGCAATGGCCTGGGGCATGATTGACGAGATAGTCCCACAGAAAGCTTAGACACAAAGAAGCCCCGGCCAGATTACTGACCGGGGCTTCTTCTATATCAGAGGGGGCGGCGGGACAGGACCACGCCGTCCACCGCGTCGATCACAAGCTCCTCGCCGGGGCAGTGCATATTGAGGGAGGCGGTAGTGCCATCCAGCTTGCGGATACGAAGGCCACGGCCACCCTCGGCGTGGGTGTTCCGGATCGTGATACGCTTGGACTTGGTGGCAACATCTTCGATGTACTTGTCCATCATGACCAGCGGGTATCCAGAGTCCCTGGCGATGAAGCAGCAGTCCTCGATGACAAGCTCCTCGACCGACCGAAGCTCGATGAGCGCCCGGTCGTTCTTCGTGTAGTCGTAGAGGTTGTTCTTCAGGGTGATCCGCTCCATCATCGGGTTCCCGACGAGGGGCTTGTTGCCCTGCATATTGCCGACGACCATAGCGCCCGTCGAGCGCAACTCCTTGCCAGCGTAGAACTTAGGCTCAGGCCAGTTGCACACGAAGGTGCAGTCTTGGACCATGATCGAGCCGGGGTTCTCCGACGTACCGGGGTTGAAGTACGTCAGGTTGAAAGACGGACGGTCTCCCTTGTAGGCGTTGTCCACGAAGTGGCAATTTGTCACAACGTGGAACGGCGGCTCCGCGTACGGCAGGTTGTCGCCGTCGTACTGCTGGTACGGAAGGGGACGGTGTGCGAACTGGACGCCCTGGCTACCACACCGAAGGAAGGTGCAGTCGCGGACCTCGGTGCCCTCGTAGTTCGAGACGTACAGGCCGTGCTCGCGCGGGATGTCCGTGAAGTCGCACTTCAGGAATTGCCGGAAGGGGGCGTTGAACTCGCGCGTGCCCCACTTGAGTTGCGTGGCGCCCGGCCCAGGAGCCACGCCGATGTTCTCCCAAGTGTAGTCTCCGGGACGGACCTCCAGCTTCTTGTGGAGGTTGGAGGACCACTGGCTGTAGCCCTGCGGGACGACGGACTCCATGTTGGCCTTGTAGAGGTCGCCGTCGCCCATGTTCCAGTCACTCCGCTTAACATCCCCGATGGTGCCGATGGGCGTTCGGCTCTGGCGACCGGCGCGGACGGCGGGGAGGCGAAGGTCTTGTTAGCCTCCGAGTCGTTGCCGATGGCATCGAGAGCCCGGAAGTCGCCCGGCTCCGGCTCCGGCTCCGGCTCCGGCGGGAGGACCTCAGCGGTCGTCACCGTGAAGTCGGGAGACCACGGGGAGGCGTGGGCCGTGCCGTCGAGCTTGTAACCGTAGCCCCGAACGCGGTAGACCTGAGTCCCGGTCTCCGGCGGAGAGTCCAAGAAGGCTTCCTGCGCGGTCTTGGTAAGCGTGATCCAGCCGTTGCGGCCCATGCGGTGGACCTGGACCCCAGGGGTCTCTTCCGGGAGCGGGAAATCCCAGGTCAGGTAGACCTCGGTGTCTGCCGCCGCAACGCTGATGTTGCTGGGAAGCACGGGGCGGGGCCGCTCCGGCTCAGGGGCGGGCTCCAGGGAAGCCAGCGCCGCGTCGATGACGTCAATAGCGGACATCACTTCAGCTTGCGAGTCCGCCAGGGAGATGGAGCAGGAGAGTAGGGCGGCCTTGGCTGATTCCAGGGCGCGTTTAGCGTCAGTCATTAGTGACAGTGTTGTAGGAGATGTAGGGGGGACAGGGGCTATTGTAACTATCAAATAGGCATTTATATTAGGAATTATCTAAATTCCCCAACCTTTGCGCCAATTAATTTGAGAATCTGTGGTATACTAATTCCATAAGTCCGCCCGCGTCCCCGAGGGACAGCAGGCAGGCACCCCGCCGCCCAGGCGCCCCCGAGGGGCCCTGAGCACAGCCCCGAAGGGCTGTTACGATCTTTCCTTTAGCGGGGGGCAGGTGTGCGCTCGCTTTTCGCTGGAGCCAACCTGACAACTGCTGGGTGTGTTACCCGGTAGTACTCCTTTCGCCTGGAGTGCCCCGCAGTGGGGCTCGATGTCCGGGCACCCACTTTGTCTGCGCTTAGGCGCGAACCACTTCAGATGCCCCACCAGCGGCGACAAGCTGGATAGCTATGGCTAACGCACTCGATATTATTGTCCCCCAGATTCTCGCGCAGGGCCTCGCCGTCCTCCGCGAGAACATTGTCATGCCGTTCCTTGTGAACCGTGGCTACTCCTCCGAGGCCGCGCAGCGTGGCGACACCGTGACGATCCCGGTGCCCAGCGCGATGACGGCTGAGGACGTCACCAGTGGACTGATCAAGGACATGGTCGCGCCGCAGGACGTCACGCCCTCCAGCGTGACGATCCCGATGGACAACTGGAAGAAGGCCGACTTCGCGATGACCGACAAGGACCTTGTCGAGATCCAAGAGGGCTACCTTCCGCTCCAGGCCGAGTCCGCCGTCAAGGCCCTCGCCAACAAGGTCGATCAGGACCTCCTTGGCATGATCACCGGCCTCTACGGCTTCTCCGGCACCCTTGGCGTGGACGAGGGTTTCAAAACCATCGCGGACGTCGTCAACGCCCGTAAGGTGCTCAACGAGCAGCTTGCTCCCATGGACCCGCGCTACCTCGTCGTCGGTCCCCAGGGCGAGGCCGAGATGCTCTCCATCCAGGCGTTCCACGACGCCAGCTTCGGCGTCGGCGGTGAGGCGATCCTTGAGGGTCGTCTGACCCGCCGCCTTGGCTTCGGCATCGCCATGGACCAGAACGTCGGCACGATCACGCAGGCCGCCGGTCCCGTGGACGTCACTGTCAACTTCGACGAGAGTGCCTCCTCTAAGACCGTCAGCGCCGCTGCCGGTTCTTCCGAGTTCGCGGTCGGTGCCCTGGTTGACATCGCCACGATCTCCGGCAACTTCGTTATCACCTCGGTGACCGGCACGGGGGGCAGCGCCGTCTACGGCATCGAGCCCGCGCTCCCGGCTGGCGCGAGCGGCGGCCCGGTTGCGATGACTGACGCTGCGGGCGTCACGACTGGCGAGGCTTACGAGGCCAACATGGCGTTCCACCGCGACTTCGCGGCGTTCGTGACCCGCCCCCTCGCCGCTGGCGCTGAGGGTCTTGGCACCGTCGTCCGGTCGATCAGCGACCCCGAGTCGCGCCTGACGCTCCGCCTGGAGATCAGCCGTGAGAACAAGCAGACCCGCTGGTGCTGGGACATCCTTTACGGATTCGCCCTCATCCGCCGCGAGCTTGGTTGCCGCGTCGGCGGCACCGCCTGATCTAGACTGATCTGAGCCCCGTCCAGCAGTAGCTGGGCGGGGCTATATCCTGCCTATGTGAGCCATGTTTACGCAGCCGATGGAATTCTACATTGAACTCTTTACAGCCCTATTCACGGCTGTGGCTGCGATAGGGATTTCCACTAGGAAGATTCTAGTAGCGTTGCGTAGGAACTGGGAGCAGACCCAGCCCAATAGCGGGAACTCTCTGCGAGACTCCATCAATCGGATCGAGGCCAGCGTGGCCGAGGTTCGGGCGCTGAACCGGGGTTACCTTAACCTCACTGGCGGTGGGATCTTCACCGCCGACAACGAAGGATCCTGCACCTGGGTCTCTCGTGAGTTCAGCCAACTTACAGGTGTAGAGCATGAGGCGGCCCGTGGTACGGGCTGGCTTGCCGGTGTTGCCGACGAGCACCGGATGCGAGTCCACGATGAGTGGTCTATGTTCGTCGGTAGCCGAGGCGCGATTGAGTTCGACAGCCTCTTTAGCACAGCGACTGGCGTGGAGGTCCGAGGACGGGCCGTGCCGGTCGAGGCTGACTGCGGTTCATACTCGGAGACCATCTCCGGGTACTTCGGTCAGTTCCGTCCCCTAGGGGACATTAGAGCAACGGACCCCATCACCGGGGCTTCGTAGCAGGGGGGATCGGCCTATGCCGGTCGGGGAGGGCTTAGTAGCCCTCCCCATTTCTCCCCTCAACCCCAACAAAACCCCCTTTACTACCATGAACGAATTCTTCTTCTCTGGCGGTTCGATTACGAACTCCCCGCGTCGGAAAATGGCAACTACAGCCGTTGATCGCAGCAAGCTCAAGCCGTCGATGTACGTTGAGCGCAAAGCGGATGGGCAGCACCTTTTCATTGAAAAGGATAAGTTCCATGACGCCCTGCATACCAAGCTCATCGCTCCCGAAGAGGCGAGGACTCTGACCATCACAACTCCTCAGGGTACGTCTAACGTCGCCATGACCCACGCTTATCTGGAGCGACTGGACGACGAGAGCTTCCGGGGGCTGGAGATCGTTAAATACGTTCCCGGCGCTAACTGCATGGATCGTGCAGCGGTCACCCGCGGCGTACTTCATATTCTCGGACACACCGAAGATATCGTTAAGACTATGTCCCTTGCCGATAAAGAGGCCATGCTCATGAAGGAGTGGGAGCAGCGCGTGGAGAAGGAGCAATCAGAGCCTGCCGCTGCTGTTAAGAAGCCCGCGGTTGAGCCGAAGAAGCCCGCCGCTAAGAAACCCGCACCCTCCAAGACTGAGGACTGAGCATGGCGGACCTTGACGCGACAATCGGAGGCACTTCTGCCAATAGCTACGTTGATGTAACGCGGGCTACAGAGATCCTTACGGATTCGCGTCTTCGCATCAGCGCCTGGACGGACAACGAGGAGGATCAAGAAGCCGCTCTTCAATGGGCGACCTATCTGATCGACACCTACTTCGTGTTCGAGGGTAATCGTCGCAACCCTAGCGGGGATGACAGGCAGGCCCTCTCTTGGCCTCGGTACGAGGCTTACGACGTTGACGAGGTTCTCATCCCTTACGACGAGATCCCGTACCGCGTCGAGTGGGCGACCGCTGAACTGGCCCTCGAACTCCTGACTCGCGACCGCTCCGCGGAGCCCGGCCTACTGGGCTTGGGTTTCCGCGAGGCTCGCGTCGGCTCCCTGATGGTCAAGGTCGATCCTCAGGAAAAGCCGGACCTTGTGCCGGACAGCATCAACGCCATCCTATACCCCATCGGGACGCCGTCAGCGGCGGCCTCGATGGGCAAGGGCACCTACAGTGCCAGGATCAATAGAACCTGATGGGTGCTCTGGACGGAGCATTTGGCGAGCTAGTCCCCGCCCTCCTAGGAGCCTTCTCTGACACCAAGGCGGTGTTTACGAGAAGCTCCTCGGAGTTTGATCCAGACACTGACACGAACACCGTGACCACGGTGACTGCCGAGGTGCTTACCAGCCCGCCCGAGGGCTTCGCCCTCCAGCTTATCAACGGGCAGTCCATCCAGGCGGGGGACCGCCGCGTGACTACCACAACGGCCTTCGGCGAACTCGTCGAGCCCCGTATCGGCGACAAGGTCGTGCGCGGGGGCATGACGGGGACTGTTATCGCAGTAAGCCCCATCAACTCAGGTGACGCCGTGGCAGCCTACGAGCTTCAGGTGAGGACTCCCTGATGGTCCTCCGCACGAACCTAGACCGAAAGATCGCGTCCTTTGTAGAGAAGGCGGAGGCGGCTCTGGACAGCGTGGTGCGCGAGACCATGCTGGACCTCGGCTTCACCGCTGCTGGGCTGTCTCCAGTGCTCACCGGACGCTTCAGGCGATCCTGGAGGATCTCTCAGGGATCAATTGACAGCAGCACGGCACCCCAGGTCGTATCCAAGAGTGCTATCCGCTCTGCCCGTCGCGCCGGGGCTTCGCGTGAGATCCCGCTCGGAGGGTCGTTCAGTAAGCTAAAGGAGCAGGCTTCTCAGATGAAGGCCGGCGGCACTCACTACCTGACGAACAGCGTCGAGTACGCCGAAAAGGTCAACGATGGGGATTCCAAGACCAACAGGCCGCCTGCCCTAATCGTTGAGCAGTTGAGAATTCTGTTCAGCACTATTGTCGCAAAGAACGCGACTAAGGTGGCTGTCTGATGGCGATGGTAAACGTAAGGGATGTCCTGCTGGCGGTGCGCCGCAGGCTACGAGAAATCCCCAGTTTGCCCTCGTCCTTTCAGTACGACGGGCAAATCCTAGAGGGTGGGCTGCCCTCGGACAGCCTATCCGTCATCGAAACACTGGTCTCAACGGACCAGCAGAGTATCGCATTCGGCACTTCTCAGGCGCTGGGTATCGTGCTCTATGAAGTTGTGGCTCCTGCGAGCAGACCCGATTTAGTTAAGGAAGCTTATGACCTTTCCTATGCTATAATCGGTAAGTTCGAGAATGGCATCACTTTTGAGGACACCGATGGTGTCCGGGTGCAGGTCGTCCGAGCCGAAACTGTCAATACGGGCCGTCGTAGTGGTGACGAGTCCGGCCTATACTTCGTCCCAGCGGCTGTCTACTGGCGGTCGTTCTCTACCCTAGACTTCTAAAATGGCTACTCAATCTGGAGCGACGGTTACCGTCTCCCTTTCTGCACCCGAAACCAACCCCGAAACCGTAGGCGGCTACCAGACTCAGCGCCTTACGGACCGTAACGGCCCCTCTCTTGAGGTTGGCGAGCTTACGTCCAACGAGGTGTCGGAGTTCCGCCAAGAGACCTCCATCCGGTCGGGCTTCCAGCAGGTCACCGGGCAGCTTGGCTTCGAGCTTTCGCCCCTTGCCCAGGACCGCCTGATCGAGCTTGCGACCACCGAGACGTTCGTCGGTAATGACACCGCCACGGTTGGTTCCGCCACTTTCGCTGCCGGAGTGTACACCATCGTCACCCCGATCCCTGCGAAGGACGGCCTTGTTGACATTTTCGATAACGGCGGCGGCCACGTTTTCGTGGGCCGCGTCGGTGGAGCCACTCCGGGTGCGGGCGACAGACTGTTCCCCATGGTGAACATCGCAGGCACCGGCGCTGGCGGCACCATCACCCAGCAGACTGGAAGTCTGATCAGCCGCGTCCGCAAGGGTGCGATGCTGTACTCCTCTATTCAGAAGAAGTATCCGGACGTCTACCCCGGAGGCACCCCCGGTCTGTACCAAGTGTTCAGCGGCTGCACGGTCAACAACCTTTCGTTCTCGATGCAGCCGGGTTCGCTGGTCACCGGAACTGCCGACCTCCTTGGTCTCGAAGCTGGAAACCTCATCAAAGAGAGTGACTCTGCCTCGGCGGTTGCCGCCGCTAACCCTGGTGCCGCTAGCACGGCATACTCTCCCTTCGCCTCTTGCGCTGGAATTGGTGAGGGTGCTGTGGCGGTCGTCTCAGGCATCGACTTCACCATCAACAACAACCGCGAGACGGTGCCGCTGCTCTGCTCGGCGTTCGCCGACTCGGTGTACGAAGGTGTTGCCAACGTCTCCGGAACGGTCACGCTCCTTTTCGAGGACGAGACGGAGTACAACAAGTTCGCGGACGAGACCGAGACCACCCTCACTGTCGGTCTCAAGGAGACCGCGCAATCATCGGACGAGATGATGGTCTTCCACTTCCCGCGAGTCCGCTACACGCAGCCCTCCTTCGAGGTTCCTGCGAACGGGCCCGTGGTCCTTACCCTGAACTTCCGCGCTCTGGAGTCTACTTACTCTGACGGAGTCAAGACTTCGGCCATCATTCTCAAAACCCCCGCTGTCTGATAACTAGGAGGAACTAGAATATGGCTACTCAATCTGGTGCAACTACGACGGTTGTGATGACCGTCCCCAGCACCTCGGAAGCTACCGTTGCGCGTCTGGGAGGGGCGAAGAATGAAGACTTCACTGGCTTCGACTTCGTCTACGACGACGTCGCGGACACGCTTACCATCAACCAGCCCGGCGTCGGCATCGGCTTCCTCCCGGGGATGCCCGTCTCGTCTACCGCAAATTTCGACGACGGCACGAACCCCGCGGTCGCGCTTCTTGTAGCGGAGACCAGCGTTCTTATCGGGAGCACTAACGACAGCCTGATCCTCAGTGTGGCAGACGGCCTCGGTCTCAACGCGAGCGGCACGCTCTCGGGGGGAACCCTGGACTTCGCTGGGGGCCCCGAGGCTTTCCAGATCCAGCGCCTGACTGACCGTAACGGTCCGAGCCTGGAAGTGGGCGAGCTTACCTCGAACGAGGTGTCGCAGTTCCGCCAGGAGACGTCGATTCGTTCTGGGTTCCAGCAGGTCACTGGGCAGCTTGGCTTCGAGCTTTCGTACCGCTCCCAGGATCACCTGATCGAGCTTGCGACTACCGATGCCTTCGCTGAGATCAGCACGGCCATCGCGGACGCTTGGAACGACACCGACTCGACCTACACGGAAGCGACCAAGACCTTCGCGGTTCTGGATAGCATCGCCGCAGCGGACGTCGGACAGTACGTCCGCGGTGTGTATCAGTCTGAAGTCCAGGGGGAAGAGTTCAGCTTCCTCGGTCTGGTTGAGGACGGCACCACCATCAAGGTCATCTTCGAGCTTGAGGGCACTGCCCCGACGGGCGACGTTGCGGCGGCCTCGGCGAAGACGCTTGCCATCGAGCCGTACAAGATCTCGATGGTCCGCAAGGGTGCGATGAAGTACTCGACAATCGTCAAGGACTACCCGGACATCTTGGTCTCTCAGGGGTTCGGAGGCTGCACGGTCAACAACCTTTCGTTCTCTGTTCAGCCGGGATCCCTGGTGACCGGCACGGCTGACATCCTTGGCGTCCAAGCCAAGAATATGTTCGCTAACGACGACTCGGACGCCGCCACCAACACCTTCAACTACGCTGTCGAGGCCGCCAACTGGGGCGAGTCCTACGCTTGGCGTGACGAGGTTTCGGTCAACTTCGGTCAGGAGTCCACGGCCTACTCGCCGTTCGCGTCCTGCGTTGCTATCGAAAACGCGCCGAACGCCACTGTGTCCGGATTCGACTTCACCATCAACAACAACCGCGAGACGGTGCCGCTGCTCTGCTCGGCGTTCGCCGATAGCGTTTATGAAGGTGTCGCCAACGTGTCCGGGACGATGACCCTGCTGTTCGAGAACGAGGCGGAGTACAACAAGTTCGCCCTTGAGACTGAGTCAAAGGTGATGATCTCCCTTGACGGAGGTGCCGCCGACGGTCTGGACAGTATGTTCTTCCACTTCCCGCGAGTCCGCTACACGCAGCCCTCCTTCGAGGTTCCCGCGAACGGACCCGTGGTCCTTACCCTGAACTTTAGGGCGCTAGAGTCGGACTACGGTCTGGCCGGATCGCCTGTAAGAACTTCCTGCGTCATCGGACGCGCCTGATCTAGCTAGGCTAGGTCGATCCCTACCAAACCCTTTTAGACCCCCAAATACCATGGACCTTTCTTCACTCGATACCGCTACGAACACCGCCGTCATGGAAGTCCGCCACCCTGTCACGGGTGAGCCGCTACTGACGGACGATGATCTCCCTATCACTATCACCCTGCTGTCCTCGGACTCGGATGAGTACGAGACCGCGATGCACGACGCCCAACGCAGCGCGGCTCGCGCCGCCGCCCAGACGGACGGTATCGCCGATCCGGCGGGCACCACTCGGCGGGCAATCGCAGTGCTGGTGCGCTGCATCGTTGGATGGGAAAACATCATCGTTGACGGTGAGGAGCTTCCGTACTCCCGATCCAACGCCGGGACCCTACTGACCAAAGTTCGCTTCATCCGGGAGCAGGTCAGCAAGTTCGTCGCTAACCGCGCCAACTACCTGGAGGACTCCAAGGGGGAGTCCTGAGGGCCTTGATGGAACTCTCGGAAGCCCTCCACGCGAGGGCTTCCGGGGGTGACTCAGGCCCGACCGAACAACAACTCAGAATGCTGGCGAAAGCCAAGGGTCTGGACCCCGACGAGTACGTCGCGGAACAGATGGGAACCGTTTCCCTGCCCCCTGCCTATCGCTACCTGTGGAACCTCTTCAGGCGCCTAGCTAATCGCAGGCAGTATACTGACGGCTACCCACTCGCGATATCGTTCTCCGAAATCGAGAGTTATTCAAGGCTAACCCGGAGTCCTTTGGACGCCTGGGAGGTCGCAATTGTAGAGGCTCTTGACGACCACGAACGTGGACTGATGTTGGACGACATCAAAAAGCGGCAGCAGCAAGCCGAATGTAGACGATGACCGACGTAGCAAAGCTTCAGATTCAGGTTGACAGCGAACCCGCGCTGAAGGCCGCCCAGAACCTCGCCGCACTTGACAGTGCCGCGAAGCGCGTTGTCGCGCAGGCGAAGAATCTAAAGCAAGCGCAGCTAGGAAAGTCGGCTACTACGGGCGGCGCCACGTTCAAAAACCTGACCAAGCCGGTCGATCAAGCTGCCACCGCCATCGAGCAGTATGTTACTAAGCTAACTACTACTAGCAGTAACATCGGCAGCCTTAAGACGGAGCTTGCTCAGGTCGCTGGCGACTTCGGCAAGATCACCGAAGCTATCGGTAAGATCAAAGGGATTGGCAAAGAGGACTCTGGCTTCAAGGACCTTACTGATCAGCTTAAGCCGCTGGGAGTAGAGCTTAGGTCTATCGTTAGGCCCCTTAAGGCCAACGCTAAGTTCTTCAAGGCCATCAAGGACAACACTAAGGGACTCACGAAGCGAATTGGCAGCATTGCCACGAAGTTCGAGACCCTTCGAGGCGCGACTGCGTTCTCGGCCAGGAACCTTAGGCGTGTTAATGATGCCGCCGATACCGCGGCAACCAGCTTCGACAAACTTCGTACCAACGTAGGTCAAACTACGTCTGAGGTCAACCGCCTTGAAGGCGAAGCGAAGCAGGCGACGGCGGCGACGAAGAAGTTCCAAAGGAGCGTATCGGGCGCCGGAATCTCCAGCCTACGCGCCAGCAACTTCGTCCGACAGCTTGCTACCGGACTTGGTCTGGTTAGCGGCGGATTCGCTATTGCTCAGGGCGCCAGGGCGTTCGTCTCCGCGCTCGCGGATTTCGAGTTTCAGGCCGCTAAGACCTCTGCCGTGGCCGTCAAGCTGTCCAACGACCTAGCTGATGTCGGCAGGAATCAGAGGGCCCTAATCGACCAGTCCCGAGAGCTTGGGGCGTCTACCCGGTTCACAGCGGTGGAGGCCGCTGAAGCCCAGTTCTTCCTGGCTCGGGCGGGTTTCGACGTTAAAGAAGTTCTAGACGCTACGCCCGCTACCCTAAACCTCGCCGCTGCTGGCTACCTAGACCTGGGCCGCGCGGCGGACATCGCCTCTAACGCGCTCCAGCAGTTCCAGCTTGAAACATCGCAGCTTGGTGATGTTACGGACGCGCTAGTCTTCACCGCCAACAACGCAAACACCAGCGTCGAGCAGTTGGCGCAGGCCCTTAACTACGCAGGCCCCTTCGCAGCTAGCCTAGGGGTAACTGTGAACGAGGCCGCCGGAGCGATTGGTGCTCTCGGTAACGCCGGTATTCAGGGATCACTGGCGGGTACTAACTTCCGAGGAATCCTGGTTTCGCTTCTTTCTCCCAGCCGCGAGGCCGGTGAAGAGCTTGATAAGCTAGGCAAGCGTCTTGAGGACTTCGGTGACAGGCGAGCCTTCGATGTGACCAAGCTTGGTATCGAGCAGGTTGTCATCAACCTACGCAGGGCCACTGAGGCCAGCGGCGACGCATCCGCGGAATTCGCAAAGATCTTCAACCGGCGAAACGTCTCGGGTGCCCTGGCGCTAACTAGGAACGTCGAGTCCCTGAGCGATCTCCTTAGCGGCCTGGATGACGACCTGGGTGCCGCCGAGCGCGTTCGTAAATTCGTGGACGACACCCTGATCGGTGCCCTACAGAGGGCAAGGTCTGCGGCAACGGAGCTTTCTCTGGCCATCGGCGAGGGCGGGGTAGGAACCGGACTTCGAAACTTTGTTGATGACTTCGCCAAAGCTCTGCGAGTTCTCTCCGGCGGTGAGGCCGCTCTCGCCAACCTGACGGACAGGTCCCTGAAATTCGCGCAAACGATCAAGGGCGTGACTTCCGCTCTTGGGGCTCTTATCGCCGCCGGCGCTGCCTTTGCTGGGGCTAGGTTCGGCGTGTTGTTCTTGGCCTCCCTGGCGTCGGGAACCAAGAAGCTGCTGACTTTCCGTACTGAACTTAGCCTTACGAACCTACAGTTTGGTATCGCGAATCTCCGAGCCAAGGGTTTCGCGGATGGGCTGTCCGCTCTAGGAAGGCAGGTAGTTGCTCTTACTACCAAGCTTACCACCCTCACGGTAACCAACCCAGCCTTCGCCTTCGCAGTGGCGGGGGCAGCCGCCCTTGCTTATAGTACGAACCTGTTCGGGCTATTCAATAAGTCTGTTGAGGCGGCTGAGGGGCAAAGGGAGTTGGCGGACGCTACGCGAGCGGCCAAGAAGGAGCTTGAGCTTTTCGTTTCGCAGGACGCTCGGATTGATAACCTATCCGAAAGGCTGGGCCGTATCGGCGGGCTTCTGGTGGCGGATGATCCGTCGCGGCCCTCAATCATCACCGAGGTTACGGAACTCGTAAAAGGCATCGAGCAGGTCGGAGTCGAGGCGGCTGCTGGGGAACTCGACTCGCTTGCTTCGTCCGTTGACCGTATTTTCGAGGCGGGCGGCGAAATTGGTTCTAAACAGGGCGCGGCGAGAAGGGGCCTGGAACTCCTGGCTGAGGATCTTAGGGCCACAGGGAGCGAAGGCGAGGCTGTTGCGGAACGCCTAGAGAAAGCCTTCGAAAAGAGCAGCCGTCTTCTGAACGAGGGCCGCACGGCTTCCTTCCAGCTTGACACTGGGGCGGAGGTTGACCGCCTGTTGTCGCTTAACGCACAATCTAGAGCATTTAACCCCGCTCAGAACGAACAACTCTTCACCAAGCTCCTCGCCGACCTGACAACGGCGGCGCGACGCTCGGGGGTTGCGATTACCGAAGAGTTCAACGAGCAGGCCGTTACTCTGGTAAGGGGCGTTGTCGGGATTGGTGAAGACGCGGGAAAGCGCATCCAATCGGAGCTTACCGATTTGGAGAGGCAGGTTACTACAATTCAGACGAGGGGCGGGCAGCGTGTTGCGGTCCGGACTTTGTCAGAATTCGGATCAGAGTTGGGCGCTATTAGCCGTGCATTCAAACTGCTCAACCAAGACATCCAGGAAACCGACCTCTTCTCTAGGCTCGACCCCTCTAAAGTCGCGGCGGGCTTCGATCCGCTTCTTTCTAGCCTTGAGGAGGCCGAAGCTTTCCTTAAAGAGCAGCAGGCCAATGAGACGCTGTCTCAGCAGGAACAGCTTAGGCGAGCGGAGCTTCTTGCCGCTATTAACGAAAAGCGCCGCGAGCAGCTTGCCGTCCTGAAGGAAGAGGAGGTCATCCGCAAGCGGCTTGCTGGAAAAGAGGGACCGGCTCTGGAGGCCGAGAAGAGGCGGATTGAGCTTCTCAAAGAGATCGCCGAAGTCGAGGGACGCCCTCTAATCCTTGAGTTCGACAAAGAAGCCTTTGGTCAAAGTCTACAAAGCCTTGGCAAGGAGGTGTTCCTTGACGTTAAGCTGGGCGAGTCAGGCGCGAGTACTCTCGAAAAGATTATCCAGAGGACCAGGGACGCTATTGCTCAAGCCACTCCTCAGCAGATCACTGCGGAGGCGGAAAGGCTTATTCTAGAGAAGAGGATTCTAGAGGAGAACGAGAAGCGGCAGGAGGTCCTCGCTAAGGAGCGCCAGAATGTTGACGCTATCGTGAACCGCCTTAGCGCCCGTAAGCGAGAAAACGAGCTTAACCTAGATACCCTGCGGGCGCAAGTTGAGTTTGAGAAAAGCATCGCTGATGCCAAAGATAGGCAGGCGCTAATTGACGCTCAGATCCTTAGGGAGACCGACAAGCTCGACTTCTCCAAGCAGTTCGGCGAAGACGGGAAGCTTATCGACAACGAGAACCTCGTCCGCGCTAGAGAGCTTCTGGACCCCCTTCTGAAAGATCTTGATCTACAGAGGCAGGAGCAGCGTGGTCTGAAGCTGGTTACGGATACCTCAGGCGACGTAGCGTCTCTGCGCGAAGAGCTTGTCCAGCTTGAACTTATTAAGGACGCTAATGCAGATCTGACGGCAGAGGAGCTTGCACGAAGGCAGCTTAGTCTGGCTAACGTCTCCGAAGAGGTCAACGGCTACCAGACTATCTTCGACGCACTGGTTTCTCTTATCACCCAGCGCCGCGAATACAACGAGTTGATCCGCCAGTCGGAAGTTGACAACCTTCTAGATTCTCTGCGCGAAGAGAACAGGATCCTGGTCCTTAGGATTAATAACGGTGGAGAACTTACGGCCCAGCAGGAGGCAGAGGCCAAGGCCAAGGAAGCCAACATTTCCCTTACGGAGAAGGAGCTTCAAAACTACGCCAATCAGATTCAACGTAACCGCGACCTTGCCAAAGTACTTAAAGAGGTAACTGACGAGCAGGAACGGTTAAACGACGCCCGGTCTAAAGACTTCTCAGAGTTCATCCGAGGGTATAGCGAGCAAACCGAGGCCACGCTCATCCAAGCCGGCGTGGTCAGGGATCTTACGGTTGAGGAAGAGGCGCTTCGTATTGCTAGGGACAACAACTTCAGCGCCGATACTCTGCCTAGGATTCAGGCAGAAGTTGCTGCTCGAAGGAATGCCACCGAGGCACTTAAGGACTTCAACGAGAAGGTCAGGGTGGCGCAGGCGGAGCAGCGGGCCCTGGATCAGGCTCAGAACAAGCTTTCCTCTAGTCTGGCTGATGTTATTGTCAACGCCAAGGACGCGGAAGAAGCGTTCAAGGGATTTGTCAAGCAGATCATCGCAGCAATCGCGCAGGCTAAGATTTTCGCCCTACTGGGCAAAAGCGGACTGTTTGACAAGGATGGCCTTTTCGGGGCACCCATCCTGGAGGGAGTGAACACTTCCGTCAGCAAAGTGCAGGTCGAGGACGAGTTCCGACAAGCTGCAACGGAAGATTTCCAGGCTACCCGTCTGGTAACCGAGAAAGTTGTCAACCCGGCTCCCCTAAACGTGAGCCGACTCGTCACCGAGGAGGTCGTGCAGTCGCCGGGAACTCTTAGAGCAGAGGCCGCTCGCGAGAAAGCGAGGGCTCAGAAGGAGGCACTTCTTCGAGCCCAGGAAGGGCCTTTCGAGGTTGCCCCGGTAGAGGTGCCCGCGGACCTGGGCCCTCTCGCCGTTCCGCCGCTGGCGCCTATCCCCGTGGATCTGGAAGTTGATCGGACCAGCTTCGAGCAGCTTGGCGGTGCCCTTGACAGGGTGGACTTTGGCACGCTTGGGGCTCCGTCGCTGCCCCCGGTTCCTGTGGATCTGGAAGTTGACCCGACCAGCTTCGAGCAGCTTGGCGGGGCCCTTGACGGAGTGGACTTTGGGGTCCTTTTCCCGGAAGATAGGGCTAACGAATTTGTCAATACCCTCGACGCTCAGGTTGCCAACTTGGGCATCGAGGTTCCGGTCAAGCCGACTGTGCCAGTGGGTGGTTTCCCGGAGGCAATCCAGGATATTAGCCTAGCCGCCCAGTCGCCTGACCTTGAATTCCTGAAGGATTTCCGTTCCGAGGATTTCCCCCCGATTAAGCTCCCCACTGAACTCGAGTTGCCGGATGTCGAGAAGTTTTTTCCCATCGAGGCACCGGTTATCCCGACGACCCCCGCGCAGCTTGACGACGGTGTTGGGGGCCTTCTGCCCACCGATGACCCAGTCATCGCCGCGAGGCTTGCGCTGACCGACCGGGCGGAACTCGATCTTGCCGATGAGCTTGGCGAGCTTGAGGCTCTCGCTCCCGAGATCAAGCTTACACCTACCCTCGACAAGGACGAGTACCTTAACAACCTCTTCGAGCTTACTGGCGGCGAGTTGGGCAGGCCCCTGGAGCTTGATCCAGGCTCCCTGCCTTCCGCGGGCGGGGACGTCGCACAGGACCTTGGCGGCGCGGCACTTGGTGGCGTTGACGGGGCGGCGACAGCCACTGCTCTGACGACTGCCGCCACTACAGCGGCCACGACCCTTACCACGGGAGCGTCCACCGCCGCGGCCACGCTGACAACCTCCACTAGCGGAGTCTCGGCAGCGATCACTGGCGCGGCTACCGGCGCCGGCACGGCCCTGACGACGGGAGCCACCAGTGCGGCCACCGCACTGACCGGCGGTGGAGCGGGAGCCGCAGCGGCGATTGTACAGGGCGCCACCACGGCTGCCGCCATCCTGAGTAAGGCGAGCGCGGCCACCTCCGCCGCCGGGGCTGCTGGCGGGGGCGGCGGGTTCCTCAGCCTGTTCCTATCTGCCTTTGGTTTCGGAAGTTACAAAGGAAATGTGTTCACAGATGGTACAATAGACCGGCAGTATTACCGCGGGGGCCTCCCCTTCCTAGACGAGCTTCCCGATATCGGAAGCCAGCCCGCGCGGTTCCTTGGCATGGATGGCAGCGTCAACAGCCTCCGAGAGGGCGGCTCGCAGGAAGCTATCCTTCCGCTGGGCCGAGATGGCCAGGGCCGTCTCGGGGTACGAATGATCGGCGACGCCGGCTCAAGGACCAACAGTTCGGTCACCACAAACAACACTACCGTGCAAAACTTTAATCTCCAGGCTCCTTCTGATACCTTTGGTATGTCCACAAGGCAGCGCGAGCGCAAAGCCGCACGGTTCAACCGCAGGGGGTGATCCATGGGTTTCCACGATGACGCAATCTTCCCCTCGCAGATCGCGGTGGACTCCACGTTCGGTTGGGGGTTCCAAACGGCAATCCTAACGAGCCAGAGCGGCTCGGAGCAGCGGGTCGCCCGCAGAGAAGTCCCTCAGCACGTCGGAGACGTCTCTACAGGCATCTTGGACCCCGAACAGCTACTGGAGCTAAAGGCGTTCCATCTGGCGCGTAGAGGGGCCCTCTACGGCTTCCGGTTCAAGGACCCGCTCGACCACCTGTCTACGGATCAAGACCCTCGCGATCCCGACACGGTGGTCAACTACACCGATCAAGTGATCGGTACGGGCGACAACGCGGGTACTGATGCCTTCCAGCTTACTAAAACTTATGTAAGTGATAACTACGAGTATGTCCGCAAGATCACCAAGCCGATCTTGGGCACTGTCGTAGTGGGGAAAGTGGTTAGCGGCACGCCCGTCCAGCTAACAGAAAACTCGGACTTCACCGTGGACTACAGCAACGGGATCGTTCAGTTGACCACGGCCCCTGATAACGGAGAAGACGTGCTCGCCGGGTTCGAGTTCCACACTCCTGTCCGATTTGAAGAGGACGCCGACCGGGCCATTGAGGTGGCTTTCCAGGAGTTCAAGTATGGCAGCATCCCCCGAATTGGTATCGCCGAGATCCTCGATGGTGGTGTGGCTTCGGACGAGTTCTGGTACGGCGGAGCCTACACTTTTGAGGGCGCCGGGACGGACGGCAACGGAGGCTCGGTTCGCGTGGCGGTCAGCGCCACTCAAGGACGCTACAACCGAATCGACTTCACCAGCGGAGGCGGGAGCATCCAGCTTCCCTCAGCGGACTCAGTAGCCGCTGGGGGACCGCACTTCTTCCTGCACAACATCGGAAGCGCGTCTTCCATTATTGACAACGCCGGGACCCCCCTGGCCTCAGCCAGCACTAACGACCTATACCAGATGTACTGCTACTACAATCCTGGTTTGGAAGCCAACGTCTGGGTGGCGCAGCTTTCGTGATATGCTAACTGAGGTAGGCTTCTTTGGTGGCTCAAGCTACATCCAGCAGGGGTCTCCTAGTGAGGGGGATACCCAGTACCTGGGCACCATCGAAAATAGGTACGTCCGTGTCATCACGGGCGTTGGGTCCTCAGCTAACGACCTTAATCTCCACACCGCCGCTGGTCTGGAGTTCACAGAAGGTGGACCGATATATGTCATTTCCAACGGAAGTGGCCAAAATATCACCCTAAAAACTAGGGCGGGTGTTACAATAGGAACTATCAACTCCGGTGCCGTGGGATACGTTTTCCTACTGGATAAGTACGCCGGACTTGGTGACGGGACTTGGGCCGTAGCTGGGCAGGGAACTTCCGGCTCAACCGGCGACCAAGACGCCCCAACCGGGTTCAACTATGGCACCGCCTCCCTAGTCAGCGGGTTTGAACTTGACCTAGGGGATACGGACACCACGCAGCTTCCCGAAAGCACGCCCGATGCTGATTTCGGATCAGCAAACGCCATCCCGGTGTCCCCGCAAGTACCACTATAAACAATGGCAATCAACAGACTCCAAATCCGACGAGACTCTCTGGAGGACTTCGCAGGATCGGTATTCACCCCCCTTCTTGCGGAGCCTACCTTCATCACGAATGAGAGCCGGATCCGCATCAGCCGGGACACTATCAACCCTGTGGGCCGAATCCCTGTTGCGCTACCGGCGGCCGAGGGTTCGCAGTTCCACGCTGTTTGGAACTGCCGAGCGTTCGGCACCGGAAACGCCCTGACTGTCCCGGCAATGAACGGCAGCGGGAAATACTCCAACGGAGAAAGCACCATCGAGCCGCTGTTCACTGCTTTTTCTGGCGCACTGCCGAGGTTCTTCGGAAGGGACGCCGGTACAGTCGAGGTCACTGCGTCGGGCGATTTCCTCCCCGGAAGCACTCATCCGGCCATGCTGTTTGGATTCGCCATTGGGGACCTAGAGGGCAACAACGAAGTCCTTATCGGAACTCAGCCAGGAACCCTTTTCAAGTTCAACGACGGAACTCAGGGTGGCCAATACTACATGGCGGGCCGAGGCTACCTGGAGGTAGGACCCGGTGTGGGCATGACGGAAGCCCTTGGAGATTTTGATCGTCCAGTACTGTGGAACCTAGAGGCAAAGGTTTGCTTCATGGGCAGATCATCTATCTCGCCTTTCAAGAGTTCGCTTTCATTCAGGGGAGAATTGGGGTTGGACGCCGATGGCGTGAACACCAACGAGTTGCCTGACTGGGGCCCTCAGGATGCAGTATTCCGCAGCGACGCGGACATTGAGGACGGGGACGTCGGAGCGGATGAGGACAACGCAAATGTTCGCGTATACGGAAAGCTAACTATCAAGGATCCTTTCGTGTCTATTGACAATAACAGGACGGTGTTTTCCTGGAGCGGAGGTAAGCAGATTGGTCCAGACGCTTCGTCCACGAATACCAGAACTTCCGTACTTTGTGGCATTGATTGGGGTCCTTTTGACAATGGAGACGAGCTTCTCGTCCGCGATTACCCTAGCAATTTGGCTAGGCAAAGCCCCGTAGCGCACCTGGGTCAAAGCTTCGAGAGCAAGGGGTTGGTTCCGGGCGCGAGTTGGGATGATATGACCTCAGGAACGGCGGAACAGAAAATAGACGCTACGGTCCAGGCCCTCGCCCTTCAATCTCTCATGGAGCCCGGCAGGGGCAGTGACTGGCAGAGGTGGTTCCGTCCCAGAGAGACTGTTGTCAACTTCTCTATGGAGGAGTACGTTCCGGACCTCAACACAGAAGAAACGCAGTTCCTAAAACTAAAGGTCGGCGGGCCTATGCAGTCCAACACAGAGTACACTTACCCTGATTGGACGGAGGTGACTTCCGGGAGTCAAAGATTCCAAGGCTCGAGCTACACGGTAAACCCCGCACCCGCAGTTCCCTTTATCAACAACCTACTTTGTACTACTGGGGACCGGGTAGACTACCTTCCCGCGGGGGATGCCTACGGAGACGACCGCGAGCTTAGTACCGTTTGCCGACGAATAGAGCCGGGCGGCTTGGGCAACACCTACGACTATGTCTGCCGCTATCCTCACAGGCTGTTCCCTGCCGCAGCTACAGCAGATCTTAGGTTGGCCGACATCGCAGCACTGGCGTATACCTATACCTCAAACAGCCCCCAAAGGTGGTACTACAGAGACCCCGAGGCTGCTGGTAACGAGGACGGCGAATGGAACTGCGCTTGGCGCCGCCTAGCGGACGACCGTAGGGACCGAATGAGAATCCACCACAGTACCGCGTTCGCCTTCGGGGGACGTTCCGGGACAAACGACTACCGACCCGTCTGATGGCAACTATCTACACCTATACCACTGAGAAGTACGGTCCTCTGCCGCATCAACATATGCTAGTGGGCCGCCCTACGGGAGCAACTGCAGCAAACGCCGCCACTGACAGGTGGGCGTATGTCTACTGCCCTGGTGGCGGATGGGGTCTTAGAGATCAGGTAGCTATTACCAGGGACTGGGGGCCGCGCTCGATGCTCATGCAAGGCTTGTTCGACCATCTTGACGCCACCGAGCCCTTCGAATCCGCCACGGTATTCATTCTTAACGTAGCCTCCGAGTCCCAGAACAGTCTAGCCGGCGCAGCCTCCGCTGGTGACGCGGAGTACGCTACTTCCGCAGAGGGCTATTTCCAGGACCAATTTCTTGATGCTGGGGCAACGGGTCCCTATGACGTCAATGATATCGTCTACGGGGCGTCTCAGGCTTACCTCTCTCTAAAGAGCAACAACGCAGACGCCCTGGGGACGGCGGGCTCTTGGGCCACTTACGAGGCCAACGCCTGCCTTGTGGGCAGGCGTCCCGGAGGAGAAGGTTCCTCCGGATCATGCGCTCAGAGCGCACGCGACGTCCAGCGTGCAATTTCCTTCATTCGATCCAGGTCCTCGGAGTACAACATCGCCTCGGACAAGATCTTGCTGGAGGGCAGTTCTGCGGGAGCCCAGGCTGCTGGATGCGCCGCGTGGTCTGACCCTATCAACTACGGTCACGACTCTCACCTGACCGCAAGCACGGTGGACGGTGCATACGCAGATTGCAGGCCCAACGGGCTAGTCATGACGATTGGGTCGTGCCGCCTTGAGGACCTTGCAACGATCAACCGAAGCACCATCCAGGCGGGCTTCCTTTCCTTCATGCAATCTCTTTTCGGAGAGCAGGGCCTACTTAGCCAGCCTAACTGGGCCAGCTTCCCGGTCAGCCGAAAGCGAGCAGTCGATCCGATTAGCAACGTGCTGACCTCCGGGTACTTCGTGCCCACCTACTTCGTCCACAACGGCTTCCCAGACTCCGGGATGTCCAACATCTGGACCAGAGAGGAGCAGGCCAACGGAGTCGAGCCTTCCCAGTACATCACCTGGACAGACGCGGGCGGTGACTACGTTGCCGGCGATCTCGTCAAGAATGTAGCGGGCGATAAGTTCTATAAGTGCATTCTGGGCCACACGCCTGGAGACGGCTCCGGTGGCACTGTCGCCCAGCCTGGAACTGAAAACGACACGGCTTACTGGGCGTACACCCCAGCCTACGGGGCATCATCGGCTGACGGTACGTTCGAAGACATTATCCACCACTCTAGGAACGGCAGGGAGTTCATGTCCATCCTGGGAGCTTCCAGAGCTTCGAGCGGATTCGGTCTGGACATGAGCAGCGCCGGAAATAGCGACGTCCGGTTGATGTTGAAAGACTTCTCCGACCTGAACGGCGGTGCATGGTCCAGAGGAGTGTCCGGCCAGTACAACATCTACTATGGAGTGCCTACTTCTCAGCAGTACAACCTAGACGACACGGACAAGTCTGTAAACCGAGAGAAAGTGGTTAACACCACTTCTGCGCCAAACAGCCCCGACAAGCAAAAGCTTCTGGCTGACGAGGTCCTGGGCTTCTTCACCTCCGCTAGGCGTAACAAGTACATCGACTGATGGGCAGGCTGGGGCTAGGCGGCGTTGAGGAGTTTCTCTCGGATGAGTCCATCCGAAGGGCTAGGCTCATTAGGATAACTCCGAAATCGGCTAGCCCCATCTATCTTACTACGAACTCCTCTGAAATCGAGTTCGAGGGTAATACCTATATCGTAGCGAATGCTATCGACCTCTCGGCGCAGTCTGAGGAGGTGGCGGGCAACGGCTACGGACTAGAGGTTACTGGAGCTATTGACAGTTCCTTGCTCACGAATGCAGACCTCAACAACGGGGTTTATCGGGGCGCTGAGATCGTGGAGTACATTGTTGATCCTAAGTACCCTTACGCAGGAGCTATCCGCACCTACCGCTACTACATCCAAGATATTCAGTGGGACGGGGAGGTTTTTCAAACCAACTGCGGGGGTATCCAGGATTCTGTAAAGCGTAAGAAAGGAGGCACTTTTGCTAGGCAGTGCGTTGTTCCTCTGTACAGCGAATACTGCGGAGTCAACAAAGAGGACCACAGGTTCCCCGTAGGATCTTCTGCTGTTGTCAATAGCGTGATTGACCAGAGAGGGTTTGTATCTAATGGCTTCCCTATCGGAACAACGGATGCGTCTATTCTTCTATTCGGTCTTATCGAGTGGGACGGCGGGGACAACGCCGGTAGAAAGTCTACGATCATCCAGTACAGTCCGGACAACTTCAGGATTGCGGAAAGGTTGCCTTCAGATATCCAGGTAGGCGATACTTTTACTGCCCTGAAGGGTTGCCAAAAGACTACTTCAGCCTGCAACGGATTCAACAACTTCGCCAATTACCAGGGCAACCCTTACGTTCGCGGGTCATCTGCGGCGGTTGACGCCCCGGCCTCCTCCTGATGCACCCTCTGGCCGAATCCGCCATGAAGTATGTCGGCGTCCGCTGGCGGCATCAGGGTCGAAACCGCTCCAGCGGGCTCGACTGCCTGGGACTTCTAATAGTAGCCCTCGAAGACCTGGGGTTTGACGTGGAGGATTGCACTTCTTACGACAGGCGTCCGGATGATAGGTTGCTTCTATCAAAAGTTTCCTCCCAGTTGGATAGGGTAGACAAATCCGATATCCAATCTGGCGACGTAATCCTGCTACACTTTCAAAACAGGAATAAGTCTCCGTACCACTTTGCTATCGTTACTGAAAACGGCAGAATGGTTCACGGCTACGGCATAAAGAGAAAGGTCGTGGTGGATATGATGGGCGATTGGGCGGACAACATTCACTCGGTTTTTAGATTACCTAAAGAATCATGGCCACAGTCGCACTAGGTGCTGTTTTCTCGGCAATCGCGAGTAGCCTTTCGGCTAGCGCCGCGTTGAGTTCTGGCGTCGCTCTTGCAGGAAGCGGTACGTTCCTTGGGCTCGGGCTAGGGGCCGCGACCGCCGCTTCTGGAGGAGTCGCCGCCGCGGCAAGTGCGGCGGCGTGGGGGGCAGTGGGTAGTATCGCCGGGGCCTATATTGATTCGGCTTTCATCCTTCCCAGGCTCTTCAAGTCTCCCGAGAGTGGCGAGGCAAAGGGTATCGGGATCACGGGGCTAGATGAGGGCGATCCCCATAACCACGCCATCGGCCCCTACAACAGAATTCCAGGGTTCCTATACTGGGCGCCTATTAAGCCTAGGTTTGTCAAGGGCCGTAGTGGTGGAAAGGGTGGCGGTTCGAGCAAGGGCGGTAGTGCTGACAAGTACTACACTGACGGAGTCTTCGTACTTACGAGAACTGGCATTGACACCAACGTCGCGCCTTTCACGAATTACCCCGCCGGGACCGAGCTGTCCCTGCTTTGGATGGACGGCAAGGTCCGTCTCATCGGAGGAACGCAGCTACGGGCCTCCTCGGCAGACTACGAGATCTACGAGAGCATCGAAAACCGAGGGGGGTTCGTATCGCTGATCTACACGGTGCAGAGTAAGTCCGCGGATACCAACATTCCGCCCGGGGAATCGTTCCTGGACTGGTCCCTGTCTAACAAGTTCCGACAGGGACTTGAGATGAATGTCCAGAACTCATTGATTCCTGAGGGACTAAGCTACCCTCTTCTAGACGACAGAGAGGACAGTGGGAATACTATCGAAACGCCTTTGAGGCTGGTGGGATCTGGCGTACTTCCGGAGGGGTCGGGAGGACCGGCGGGCCGCCAGTACGTTCAGATTGAATGGGAGTTTTGGAGAGACAGCTACGTCTACCAACAGACGGAGACTTTCAATAACAACGGTAACGTAACATCGACCGACTACTACTACGAGCCGGAGTTCTATCAGGGACTAGGCATCACTCCTCCCCCTAACATTTTTAGCGGGCGTACAATTAACTTCCCCGGAGGTAAGATTCCGTGGAGTTACTGGGAGAGCGGTGTGTGGTTACCTCCAATGCGGACGGAGACTGTAGCCGGAACTAACGGTAGTGTCCAACAGAGAGGATACTCCGAGGACTTTTCAAACGGCGGAGATGCTCCTGTCATTGAGCAGGAGTCTAGGGCCTTTGATCAGGCGTTGGCTCGGTCGATTACCATACGCGACGGCGAGTCCGCCGAGGAAATCGGAGTTATTGTCAGCGAGGAGGGTCCTGGCCCGACCCCTGCACTGACGAAAATCTCCTCTATAGTTATAGACAACCTCGACCTGACAGACTTCGGATCTAGGCTTCCAAACCTCGAAGTGCTGGTAGCGCAGGACCCCAATCCCCTGACGCTGCAAGAGGCCATCTATCGGATCTGCTGCGTCTTTCACGATCTTAGTCCGGATCTTATCGACACTACCGCGCTGGAGGGAACTCCGGAAAGAATCTACGGATATTGGTGGGCGACTCCGTTTGGCCTGGACATCTTGCAGCCGCTGATCATCGCCTATGATCTTTCTGTTCTAGAGGACAGTGGTAAGATTGTATTCAGGCGGCGTCTGGACGCGACGGTCCACGACATCCCGAAAGGCGACCTGTCTTCGGTATCCGATGGAAAAGTGGCGCCGCTGCTTCAGGTTAACGAAGATTCCTCTGTAGAGCGCGTCCTAACCACTACGGTCAAGTACACAGATCGGGACAACGGCTACGGCGACGGAAGTCAGATCTTCACTAGGCCGGATCTGGATCAAGGACGACTTAACCAGATCGACCTTTCCCGTCTGATGCTTACGGCCGAGGAGGCTAGGTCTATCGCGCAGCGTGCTACTTGGCAAGGTAGTATGTACGAGCAGACGGTGGAGTTCATCGTCGGGCCCAAGTGGGGCCACATCCGGTCGGGAGACTTTGTCACCCTAACTGATGTCCTCGACCAGGATTGGAGGATCATGGTCACCGCTGTAGAGCGCGGGGCCGACGGACGGATGGCGTTGAGCGGGTACAGGGACTACGGTCTGACCGAAGAGATGCCGCTTTTGTCTACTGACGATGGGGCCAGCCCTATCGGGCAGAACGCCTTCTACGTCCCGCCCCAGATGGTGGCCGAAGTTCTCGACATCGGGCCGTTGAGCCTGGATGACTACGACACTCCTGGCGTGTACCTCGCGGCTTGCGCTAAATTCTATGGAGCAGACTATCGAGGTGGCGCGTGGTATGGCTCAGACCAGACTCGCCGAATTAATTTAATCGGTAATATAACTAGACCGTCCCCCTATGAGACTCTCAACGCCGGCTCCATCCTAGAGAGCACCGCTGGCGTGCTGCTGGACCCACTCCCTGATGGGGCGGTTGATGTTGTAAACGTCCTGATTAGCCCGGTCAGAGTTAGGCTTTTCCATGGAGAGCTAGAAAACGTCAGCAGTATCGAAGAAACTTATGACAGGAGGTCACTCATTTGGGTAAATGGCGAGGTAATATCCTTTGAGAACGCGGAGTTGATCCAAGATACTGAATTTGGATACGAGAATACTTACCAGTTGACGGGAGAAATGCTTCGGGGTCTGTACAATACAGAGGAGAAGGTTGCGGAGCACCCCGCGGGCTCGGCCCTGGTTGAGATA
>Ga0070754_10000479_pt1 | contig 37199 bp, 67 predicted proteins | sample VirMetDEL_Sep_01_FD_75181 | JGI IMG/M metagenome (GOLD analysis project Ga0070754, IMG submission 75181) | Aqueous microbial communities from the Delaware River and Bay under freshwater to marine salinity gradient to study organic matter... | ecosystem: Environmental > Aquatic > Marine >...
CGAAGTGCTTCAAGTGCTTTGAACGCTAACGGAACTACATACATCTACGCCGCCTTCGCCGAGCAACCCTTCTCCCTGGCTCGTGCCAGGTAACCCATAACCCCTTACGAGCCATGTTTATTCTTGACGGCAAACCCCTCAGCCCAGATCGGGCCTTCACCCACGACGGCATCCAATACCCCGCCAACTGGCTGCGTTTGAGCACGCTGGCTGAGAAGGAAGCCATCGGTATCACTGAAGTGCCGAATCCTCCGAGCTACGACGAGCGCTTCTACTGGGGCTACGACCAAGACGGCAAGTTGATCCCCAAGGATCATGCCGAGCTGGCTAAAAACTGGATCGCCCAAACCCGCGACACAGCCAACAGCCTGCTCAGCCCCACTGATTGGCAGGTGGTCCGCGAAATCGACAACGGCACGCCGATGGACGCCGCATGGAAAACATGGCGCCAAGATGTACGCCTCGCAGCCAACGAAAAGGTGCTGTATATCGGCACCACCAACGACACCGACGAGCTCGCTGCGTATATCACTGGAGCGGCTTATCCGGTTTGGCCTGCTTCGCCTGATACACCACCTACTGTTGCCGAAGACGACACTGTTGTTATCACAGATAACACTGGTGCAACTGAACCCGGCGTAGATAGCGGTAACCCCTAATGGCAGTTAAATCCAAGACCGCACTGGGGCGCGTCGATCACAAACCCGGCAAGCCCAAGCGCACCAGCATCGGTATGGGACAGCACTCCCGCCCGCGTAACCGTAAAAAGTTGCGCGGTCAAGGTAAAGGCTGATGGATCAAAATACCCGTGACAACTGGCGCAAGGTAAAAGCAGCGCTGGAAGCTGCGGGTAAAACCGACACCCATTACTACCGCCGCGCAGTAGCAATTAGCCGAGGCCAGTCAGACCCATTCGACGAAGACAACGGCGGAATAGCGTATGACCGTAATCGCTAAACTGCAAAAAAGGCCCGACTACGCCTCGCGATGGAGCACCACGAAGAGGCGCTGATTACAGCCCAACCGCCCGAAAGTCCGTTCAACCAAGCCGTCCCAGCGCTATTGACTGCTGCAGTCATCGGCCTAGGCGGCCTTTTTATGCAAGTCGCCAAGCTGGATCAATCCGTCAGCACCGTGGCTTCCGATATCCAAGAACTAAAAAACGACAGCAAGGAAAGACTTAGCGACCTTGAGGCTAGGGTGAGGCAGATCGAGATGACTGTCGGCAGGACTAAATAACGCCGTACACTGAAGGCATCCGCTGTTTAGCCATGGATCCCACCACTGCTGCTGCAATCGCCATTATTGTGGCTGCCGGCTCTGAAATCATCACTCTGCTGCCGATTAAAGAAAACAGCTGGGTGCAACTGATTCTGAAAGCACTGAAGGTTGTTTTCCCAAAGCGCTGAAGGCTGACACGGTATGGCTAGCGCGGTTTGGCAATAAAGACTGGCGGCATCATCTGCACCGCTGGGCTCAAGACAATAAGTTTGAGAAAACGCTTAAACCGCGCCTAGACCGTGAAGAGCAGCGATGGCATGAAGCGCAACCAACAGAACCTAAACCTGTTGTTGTCCATCACGAAATTGACGATACGCTGCAGACTGGTGACAGCCGCCTTTTAGGTGGTGCCATGAGTATTCACGCCCCTTGGTCTGATGCCGAGCAACAAAATCCGCCTGATTGACCTATTTCGGTTTTACAAGGCACTGCCGCATCAGATGGCAAGTATTGGCGAATTACAAGAGGCGATTAATAAGGTCAACCCGCATATTCTTGGCCGTGATCAGGAGTGGTTTAAGACTTGGAGCCAAGCAGGTAAGCAAGACGAGAATGATCTGCAGCCTGCACTTGATCTGATCAAAAAATGGGAAGGGTTGCGACTTGAGGGCTACATCTGTCCTGCTGGTGTGCCGACTATTGGTTATGGCCATACAGGGCCGACGGTCAAAGAAGGCATGAAGATCACCGAGGCCGACGCTGAAGCCCTGTTGTTATCTGATGTTGAACGTTTTGCGCGTGCTGTTGATTCGCAAATTCGTGTGCCGCTGTCGAACAATCAGCGCTGTGCGTTAATCAGTTTCACCTTCAATGTCGGAACTGGCGCATTAATGGAAAGCACGCTGCGTAAACGTTTGAACAATGGCGAGAATGCGCAGAAGGTGGCAATGGAAGAGCTGCCTAGATGGAATAAAGGTGGAGGGAACGTACTTGAAGGTCTAGTGCGTCGTCGCCGTGATGAACTTGATCTATTTTTGGCAGGGACCAAATCATTGACCACAGATGTGAAATTTACGCCGGATAAGTCTTTTGATTTTTGTGTAACGCCTAATATCAAATATGGCGAGCTGGCGTTAAACGAAGAGGCCAGAAGATTTAACAAGCAATATCAGTGCGACACGGCGTTGATGCTTTGCCAGTTTGCTGAACGTGCGCGTACCGCATTTGGCGGCAAGCCTGTGATTATTACAAGCGGTTACCGTCCCGCCAAGATCAATGCTGCAGTAGGCGGTTCAGCGCGGTCGGAGCATTTGTACGACGCACCTGATACGGGCGCGATTGACTTTTACCTTGACGGTGTGAACACTTATGAACTGCAGCGATGGGCTGATGTGCATTGGCCGTATTCGCTTGGCTATGGCGCAGCTAAAGGTTTTATCCATGTCGGCATCAGGCCAGGCCGTCCTAAGGTGCGCTGGGATTACTGATTTTTGATGCTGCTGCCTGACTCGGAGATTCGTGCATTGTGCCAAGAGCACGCACTGATTCATCCGTTTGATCCTGAGCGTTTGAACCCAGCCAGCTACGACGTGGCGCTTGGTGACAACATCATGATCGAAGTGGCCGAAACGCCAGATCTGATTCGCCACAGCATTGCCGGTCATAGCAAGGCAGATCCTTACTGGCTGCATCCCGGTGAATTCATCCTTGCCGAAACGCAAGAGATTTTTAACTTGCCCGACGACCCTGCGATTGCGGCGCAATTTGTATTGAAATCAAGCCGAGCGCGTTCTGGTATTCAGCATATGTTGGCGGGTTTCTGTGATCCAGGCTGGCATGGCAGCAAGTTGACGCTTGAGTTGAAGAACGTGCGACAGAAGCACAAAGTCCCGATTTGGCCTGGCTTGTTGATTGGTCAAATGGTCTTCATGCCACTTGCCGAAAATCCTGAGCGTTCATACGCCGAGCTGGGTCATTACAACAACCATGGCACCGTGATGCCATCTTGGGAAACGCTTAAGGCTTCGGTCACCATTACTCCCTAGTATTTGATCGGAGCCGAGGGACTACCGCCTAGCTGAGCACTGGGCGGTTTTTTATTGCCTAATGATCTGGCCCTTGTTCGTGCCGTAATTCATTGGGCAAATTAGGGCTTTGAAGGAAGTGCACTGAAAATTCATCGTATCCGCGCTGATACGCCCATAACTGAACAGCGCCTATGGATCGAAAGGGGCCGACGCGGGTTTTATCTGGAAGCTTGATGTAATAGTTCATATCGGTTGTCTTGGCTACCGTTTGTAGAAATCAGTGGCTACCGCATGGTTGAGCACATTGATGGCACCGAGTTGGTGCGTAAACGTGATGCAAAGCGACGATTCCGCGATCAGATCTTGCTTCACTTTAATTATCACTGTGCTTATTGTTTTGAACCATTGGGTAGATCGCCAACACTTGATCACGTAATTCCAAAGGTCAGAGGCGGCACCAGCGAAATGAATAACCTTGTTGCCTGCTGCTTTGGTTGCAATATGTCGAAAGGACACAAGCAATGGCAGATTTGGTACAGGAGCTTGCCGTTCTGGTCTGAAATTGGTGAGGCAAGGATTATGGATTGGATACAACGGGAATAAAAAGCGGCTTGCGCCGCAGGTGATTAAGTTGCTGTCATTTGGTGAGCGTAGACCTGAGCTTGCCAGAGATCACTGGAATATCGGCAAACACCTTTGTAGCAGGTGCGGTAAAACAACTCACCACCACCAACGGGCTCAAGCGTTTCAATTTTGCTGCCGTCGTCAAATTCAGTTGTACTAATCACTGTCGGTTCCATCGTCGTACAGGTGGCATTGTGCTGCAAACTTACCGTAGGCACTCTGCTTGGCTTCGGGGAATTCAAATTCGCACCCGTTGCCGCCGTTGTTGACGCGCAGCACAGACCAGTGATAGCAATCCCAGCAGGTTAGGTGGCTTGGTGTTGGTGGATCGAGCTGGTCGTAATTTTCGCCCTTTTTGATGCTTTGGTAAATATTATTTGCCCGAACAAAGGCGGTTTTGAGGTGTGTCGTTTGAAGATCAATGATCACCACATTGCCGCCCTGTTTGGGCAGTTTGACTTTGGCGCGCCAATTTTCAACGAGCGTTCGCCGTTCTAAAACAACTCTGCCGTTGAATAAATTGATCACGTCACTCGCCTTCGCCGTAGGAAGGAAGGTGAAACAACCGCTCTAGGTTGAAGTGATCAGGCGGCATTTCGTCATCTTGTGGCACTTCAATGCACGGGTCGTTGAGATCACGCACGATGAAGGCCACAGGTGTATGCCGCAACCTGACTGAAACGGTGCCGACGCGCTTGCTACGAGCAAGAACATTGAAGCACCAATTCTCAAACCAGTTAAGAAACGGGACTTTAACGGCCATGTTCAGGATTGAGGCAGTAGATGACTGGTTAAAACGGTGATAGCAGTATCAGCGTACCGGTTAGCCAGCTCACTGTCAGTAACACCAAAAGCACGGATGAGATCAGCGCGCAAAACGCTGTAATCCAAGTCACGAACATTGGCGGCAACGTCATAGGCAAAGCGCTCCCAGATGCCGGTGTAAAGGTGATCGGCTTGATAGTGGTCGTACAGCGTTTCCATGAAATCGGCACGACGTTGATCGAGTTCAACACGAGTCAGCATGATTTTTGGCAATGGCAAGGGCTTCGGAACGTGTGTTGCAGAGTGGGCCACGCCATACAGCGGTGCCATCCCAACACCATGGTTCAAAGGCTGAGCAGACACCGTAACCGACCCAATCAGCGCCATAGCAGTAATGACGCGGACTGTCGTATCGGTTAGCTGTTGCCTTGATCTGCGCCATCAACCATCGGGCAATTAGCCATTTGATAGCGGATGAACGGTTGCAATGCGGCGTACATGCGGGCCTGGTGGTCAATGGTTAATTCATTGAAACGAGGCGCCCAGTATTCCTGCAGGCATTGATCAAGGATGGTCTTGATTTCGCTTAAAGAGCTGGCAGGCGGCGGCAAATTCGGGTTCATCTATGGCCTCAGGAAAGCCAAAGGAGCATTCGCCGTGAACGTATTCGGCGCAATTACTGCAATCAACAAAGGCGGCGGGGTAATCCTTTCTGACATTGTTGACCAAGCGAACAGGTATGCGGGGAATTTCAGGCGCAATGTCAGTCCATGTCTTGCCGTTTCTGATTAGTGAAATGGCTTGCCGTGATACGCCAAAGCGTTGACCAAGCGCCTGATTGCTTTCGGTTGATTCAAGAATGAACAGAACATCTTGAGCTGTAAGTTTGACGCATTTGGTGCGTGCCATTAAATGTTTGGCAGTTTTACAGCGCGATGTGTTTCAGGTGTCAACCATTGCAGGTGACGGTAATACTGACCCCATGTTTCATGGGCGAGCTGTTTAGCTTCGGTGAAGCCACAGGCAACCACCCAGTCGTAGACATTGAGGGCTGGGATTGTGAAATAGAAACGGCGGGGTTGAGGTTGAAGCATGATCAACGAGTTTCGATGGGTCGTTTGGAAAGGTAAATTTGTGAGACTTGATATTTGGCGCCTGTAGAGAAGCGCTCAACGATGTAGGTAGGCCATGAGCAGCCTTCGGCTTTGGCGATGATTGTTGCCTCTTCCTGAGGCCAGCCACGGACGTAGCAGGGCATTCCGGGATGGAAGCGCCATAGTTCACGCTCAACTCTGACGCCACGTGCATTGGCTGACATCTTGTAGATCTTTTGGCCTGTTGGGATAACAGGCGCGACCATGCCTGAACACTGAGCGGAAAGTGCGACGAGGCTCATTTGTGGTGAATTTGCGTAGAGGATTGAGTGCCGCTGTGATGTGCGGTTTGCATGGTTAGACCATCGTGAAAGATGGCAGCAAAGATGGCGACCGGAATCAGGAATTGCAGGACGCCGTAGAAGCCGAGTTTCATGGTGTGGTGTGGGTTGTCGGTTGGCCGGGTCGCCCCGGTTGCGTAGATGGTAGCGGCTATTTCAGCGGAGTAAACCCCTAAATCAAGGGTGTCGCAATTTGTGATGTTGACGCCCTGCCTAGCGTGAATGTGCTACCAGCCTTTGCTATGGACAACGAAGCATGGGATTGGATGATTCCTAAAACAGACACCTCATCCGCATTCAACATTGAAAAAGAGGCCAGACGATTGGAGAACACCCCCAACGCCGGCCCCATTGCCGCTCAGTTGTACCGCGCTTGGAATATGCAGCAGACATTGCTGCAGCAAGCAACCAACCGTATTGCAGCCCTAGAACTACAACTGATGGATCGCCATCAAGCGGATGCTTGAACGTTCTTCCAGGTCTTGCCGTATTTGATCAGATTCACGGTTGTGACATGCACGCCGTAATCTTCTGCGATGATTCGCGCTGATTCATTGCCTGTAGCAAGACGGGCTTTGATTTCAGCCACCTTTTGTTCGTTCAATGCACCACGCTTGCGCTTGGCCTTGCGGCGCTTACCAACAATCGATGGCGTTTCAACTGATTCGGTCACAGCTTTGGGTTGAGCAGCACCGCCAGCCTTGATGACCTGCGCGCTCTCAAGCAAACGCTGAATTTGACCAATGCGGTTGTTTAGCTCAACAACCTGGGAATCGGTGAGGATAATCATTGTGGGTTGCATCAGAAAGAAGATTCAGAGGATTCAGGCTTGAGCGGGCTAAAGGAACCTTTGTTGCCCCATTTACCGCCCCAGAGCGAAAAACCGGTTTGCTCGGTGTATTCGTCTTTGCCGGTGTAGATGCGAATGGTTTGGCCTTTGGCTTCAGCCTGTTCAGCCATGCTCATCAGATAGCTGGCCGCGGCCATTGCCTGCTCAGAGGTGAAATCAACAATGATCTGTTCCTCTGGGGCCTTGTCGTTTTTACGGTTGCGATTTTCCTGAATGCGGAATTTGGCGCTAAAGGCGATTTCAGCCATGCGTGGAAAGGAAAGTGGTGAGAATGTGTCGCAGGGCTTGATTGATGTTCTGCCCTGATTTGGTGCAGTAAGCCCTTAATTGGCGGTGGAGATCCGCCGGAAGCTTGGCCGCCACAATAAAGCGGTTTTTCTTCCGGTTAATTTCCTCTTGAGTTTTGGGCCGTCGCCCGGTCATGCAGGATTGTCAGCGATGTACTTGTCGATAAATTCCTTGTGTTCAGGGAATTGAATGCGATCGGCAATGCGCGGCGCCATGATCTTGTATTGCTTTTTGAATGCAGCAATCAGTTCATCGCGCTTGGCATAAGCCTTGACTGCGGCCTTGACTTCCTCAATCTGATCTTCGTTTAGAAAAACGATTTTGGCGTCAGGCTTGGTCTTGCCTTTGGGTTCGACTTTGGGCTGAGTGTCCCGCACTTGGGACGGTTCGGCTTTAGGCGTGTCCTGTTGCAGGGCAGGCTTGGTGTCACGGTGCGGGTTTTCTACCGGTTCCCGCGCCCAGAGCTGCCAACCCAAACCAAACTGAGCAGCAGCAGCGGTACAAAGGCAACGGCGGTGCGCGTCGGTGAGATCACGCGCTGTGACCTTTTCAAACGCAATCGCGTTGTTGCGGTTGTCCATAACCGCCTGAGGGAAGTACGGCGTGTCGTTGCCGTTGACGTGCTCAAAGCACCCGACCACATAAGCGGTTCCGTCGGGAGATTTCCAGACGTGGCCGGTTTCAGGATGCGACTTAATAGCAAACTGCCAGCCAGGCGCATGGTCATGCAGGAGGTGGGAGACGCGACACCAGTTGATGTAATCGGCGGCGTAAGAGCCAGTGCCTTTGGTTGATACATCGGCTTGCGTGATCACATCCCCAAGATTGGGGTAATCGGTCATAAGCGTGCGGGTGTGTGGAGATCGGTGAGGACGGGCTTCGGCCCTATGCAGAGTATACCCCTAAAAACAAGCAGTGTCTACACCTGTTCAAAATGCAACCCGTTAGCGCGGTGTCCTACATGGATGGCCCTTGATAGCGTCTGCCGTGTCACGTAAATATCCCGCGCTGCTGCGCCCAAGCTTGGATAGATCTTGCCGGTTTCAATGCACCGCACGCGAATCGATTCGTACAGCGGCGAATGCCGCTTAGGGTACTTCCGCAAAATTTCTCTAGCAAGATCCACATCCTCTAAAACCACCTGCAAACCAATCTCATTAGCGCCACCAAGGCACTCAGGATGATTACGGGCGAACTTCAAAAACTCAGCGCGGCTGACGTAATTAAATGCCTTGCGTTTCCCATCATGTTGATACGCCTGCAGCGGGTTCTCTTTTAAACGCTTCCAGCCGGCAACGGTGTATCGCGACAAGCCCAACATTTCGCTAAGACGATTAAAGGTATAGAAATCAATTTCAGTGCGGGTTGAGTAACCCATCCGCCTGAGCTTGTGATCGATTGCTTCTTTCGTTCGATCATTGTGGCCATTCATCCGTGCCCATACCCTGTAGCCACGAACAATCCGATGAAACGGTGTGGCCATGGCGTGCTCGGTCAAGAAATCGATCTCCGCCTGCGTCCACGTAACACCGCTCACACGATTTGTCACACTGCATTTTTGGCTGCAGGTTTTCCTTGCTGACGGGCGGCCATTGCGCATAACCTTCACGTCAAATTTCTGCTTGCAGACCTTGCAGGTGCGTGAATACTTGGATCCTTTCACAGTTGATTGATGGTGATCAGTGCGCCTGGTAGTTCGCCTTCGCCGGCGTATTGCTTACTGCAGATCAAATTGACAACCTGGGAATCGTCTTTGATCAAGACGCCCGTAATGCCATCAAGCGTTGACCGGCACAGCTTATCGAGATCTGGTTTGGTGCTTTTGTAAAACGGCGCCTTCGGCTTGACTTCGCCCTTGCTGTTGTAATGCGCCTTGGGACGACCAAACAAAAAGGTGACCAACACTGTTACAGGGCCATCAGTTAATGGTTCGCCCGTTTCAAGTGCCGCTTGGCTCACAGCAAAACGCCATGGCTTGACCTTCTTTGATGCTTCCACCATTCGACCATTGCCAACGTGGCGCTTACTGCCTTGTGGCGCCGGCTCAATGCCCTGAACAGCAAACTTCATTTCGTATGCGTCAGACAACGATTCAAGTGCTCAACTGGCGTGCTCAACTTAATTCCGTTCACGTCGGGACGCTTGGCCAGCAGCCAGAACAGCAACCGCGTTTGCCAGGTCAGGTTATAGGGGTTGGCCATGAGAGCGAATCAAGCAGTTTTCAAGATGGATCTTTTCGCGTGCTGACTTGTAATACAAGCTGCGTGCCTCTTCTTTGGGGTCAACCGTCAGCAGGTAGCTAACCAGTTCAGCCACGGCGTCCGTGTATTGCTCTGGATCCCATAGGTCGTATTTGGCAAGGATCGCCTCAATGCGGTCATCTATGGGAGAGCCAGCCATCAGAACTCTGCCTTTGGCAGCGTCACTCTCCAGTATTCTGTTTCGCGCTTTGTGGCAACGCCTTCAAACTGCTCAAGCTGCTGCAGCTCCTTGACCGCATTGCTGTATTGCCAACTGGTCTTGGTGCAGCGGGATACCTTGATGCCGTGAGCCTTGAGGTTGCCGTCGTCGTCTTTGATGTCGTCTAGATCGCCTGCGGTATACATCAGAGCGAGATCATCCATAAGACGATCAAGGATTTCTTGATGCCGGGCAATTTCTTGCTTGGTGCTGGCGATGACGCCGAGCAGGGTGTCAGGGTTGGTCATGGCAGAACAAAAGAAAAGCCCCCGAAGGGGCCGGTGATCAGAACAGAAGGCCGAGGCAGAAGCTGACGGCTGCGATCCACAGCGCTGCTGTGATCTGTTCACGTGATTCGTTCACCTGCTTCTCAAGCGTGGTGGTGGTGCCGGCCTGTTCGGTGATCAGCTCTAGGAGCTGCGCCTTGGTGGCACGGTTGAGGTTGGTCATGGTTCTTGTGCGTGGTTGAGGCATCGCTGCCTACAGGGAGTATACCCCTAACTGCACAGCACGTCAATCCTGTAGACCAACCCACGCCAGAAGCACCATCACGCCAAGCAAGTTGACGCAGATCAATGCCATTACTGGCCAAACAGGATCAGTCATCAAAACTCCGGTTGATTCAGCATCAAAAACGCATCCCTAGCGCCCTGCCACTCAATCACCGCTGCATCCACATCAACCTTCTGCAGTGTTGTGCCGCCAGGCCGTGACCACAGCACACCAGCCTTCTGTACATACAGCTTTGGCCAGTGCAGGCTCAACATCCCCAAGTACCCGCCAAGCTGCGGGCTCACGTCATACGGGCTGGCATCAGCCTTGCCTTGCGTCTTCAAATCAACCAACACCAGTTGCTGATGATCGTCTTTACGGCGCAGCAGGCAGTCAAAACTCCCGGCAATCTGCCGTTCAACATCCGCCAGCCTGTATTCACATGCAATGGCCTCATAGGTCTTCCATACGGAATGCTCCAGTAACGGTTCAACCCATTCGGCATATTCCTCTGGCCATTCGCCCGGATCACCAGTCGTCAAAAAATTCTCCAGCGCCTTGTGTACCGCCTTCCCGCGGGGTTCCCAGATGTGCTTCGTCTCCATGATGCGCTTCATCGCCCACGCATCCTTCGTGCCCTTGCAGACTTGCGTCACGGAATGATTCAGCCACTGCCCCGTCGGTTCCCAGCAGTAGCGGTGTGCTTCCTCGTTGAACAGGATCGGGAGTGGCTGTAGCCACTTGGAAGTCTCTGGGGCTGACGACTTCGACGCGCTCTGTTGCTGTGGGCTCATCTCTGAGAAGGTTGCGGTAAGGACGGGGTGTGAAGCCAGGAATGCGCTTGGCGTCTTCCATTGTGATGACCCAGCCCCGTGATGGCACGTCTAGATCCTGCAGCGTCCAATGCCCTGCAGCAATGCCACGGCGCAGCAGCGTGATGACCTCTGCGGTATCAAATGCTTTTTTCATTTCGATTCATTTGTTCGTGCAAAATCCGCCTAATTACTGCCGCGCTTGATTCGCAAGGTAACCGTTGCTTTTCAAGCCAGTCACGCATTTCTGCGGGTAGCACAACATTCAGGCGAGGAAGCTTTGAGGGCATGTCAAACCAAAGAAAGTTGCTGATGATGGGCGTGCGTTTTGGCTCCCGCAGGCGCGGAAAGAATAGAAATTGCCATAAAAGAATCTCGACGCCATGGAGTGTTACCTAAAATAATATAGGGATCTTTGAAGTTATTTATAGCGACAAATGGATCTACACCCTTTCTGATTGCCTCAAATAAATCCCACTGGACCAACTGCTTGTCAAATCTGTTTTTGAATTGAGAACTTCTGCCGGTTACATAGATTTTGTAGTCTGGAAAAAACAGGCCTTTTTCAAGCATTATTTGTCGATACTCCTGCTCCCTTTCGGTCAAGGGTTTTTGTCTAAAACGCAAAGAGCCGCGCTCAGGAATTAGTAAACCTATCGACTGCTTGAGTTCATTCAACTCTGATTCGTAGCGGTAAAGAGAGAGGATTTTTCTATGAACGGCAATCCGCTCTTGATGCCTAAGTTGACCATCAATGCTTACTAACTTTCCAAACTCAAAACTTTCTGAGCGCGTGTCGTTCGGCGATTTCTCCCCCACAAATGAAAACTGATGCCATCTTCTGACACCTGTTTCTCTGCCGGGCTGGAAAGGTAGGCACACACGAATAAATGAATCGCTTGGCGGATGAAAGGCAATTGTGCAAATGTGAGCTTTTTTGCGTTTGCCTTCTATAATTCTCGCCTGGGCGATGCAAATGCAATTATCAAAACTCTGCATTGATCTTGCTTGTTAAGTAATCACCGTGGCAACGCTGTGGGTAGCACCAGCAGCCAAGAACTTTCCCTTTTAATTCGTCAAGTCGGTTTTGAAGACTGAATTTGCGTGGAAAGAAGATCTCATAAGAATCGCAGACAGTATCCCTGTCGCCGTCGGCAGGCATTTCAAAAGGATTGCCCCAGTCACTATTGCGATCAATGCGAGCGAATCGTCCGGTGGTCTTTGCCCAATGAATCAAGGCGCGGTCAGTTTCTTGGTGCATATTCGCCACTACCGTTCCGCCGTTTTCAACTATTGAACGCCGATCCAGTTCAGACTCGGACCATTCATATTCAGGCCGAACCTGTTCAACAGCGCGAGTGACAATGGTTTCACTGAGCCTGCCGCCGTTTTCCTCTTTCGCTATTTCTTGAGCCCTGCCAAATGCAGCAACAAGAGTCTCGTCGTCGTTTTTGACGGAAACCAAGGGGCGGAGGTGTGTTTCGGGTAGTTCAGGCGTATTAGGCCCGATCGGGCCTAACTCTTTCAGCTTTGCCTCTACTTGCGCTGCGTTGAGTTGCTTGCGGATGGTTCGCTCGTGCAGCTCAGGGAACTCCTCCATGCAGCAGGCGGTGAAGCTGCGGTAGCCAAGTGCTTTCCAGCCCTTACGGCGGTCTAGGTCGTAAATGCGAGCGCGGACGGTGTTGATGCCTCGCTTGATGTCATCGACTGCCTGGCGAGCCTCCTGCTCGTTCATTTCAGGCGCTGTCGTCAGCGTTGATGTCATGGTTGATTCCATTGCGGTGCCACCGTAGCACCCTTTAGATCTCACGCCACAACCGTTCGCGCTCGCCCTTGTCACGTTCTGCCGGCCCCAGCGGATGAATCACGTATCGGGCAGCTAGCGGGCTCTTGGGGTCATCAGCGCCCACATTCGGGCAGAAGGTCAGGTACAGGCCCTGATCGTCGTACTTCCCTATCGGGTGCCCATAACAGGCATCAGGCGGGGCTGTGCGGGTCGTCGTGACGCTGTAGCTGACCTGCTTGGTCTTGGTGTCGGCCACCTGCCAGACGTATTTGCCCTTGGCCTCTGGTGAATACAGTTTCATGGTGATCAGTCGTTTTCAACCCAGCAGCCCAGGTCGGCGCTCCATTGACGCCCGGCAGCCTGTGCCTTGTGTTCCTCAAGCCATATTTCGTAACGGCCATCACGGATCCAACGGAAGGCGTCAGGCAGCGGCGAACAAAAGTCGCCTGATTTCATCTTGACCTTTTGGTCATTGATGTTCCGTTCAAGCGCAGACAACAAGCGCTCGGCACCATGGCCACCCTTTGCCACCTTCCATTCCTCATACGCCCTTGGCTTGCTCTGATTGCTGGCGCGAGAGGGAGACGACTGATACAGCTTCCACCAATCCTGAAACTCCGGGGCGTAATCAGTACGGTGCCGTTTTTCCACAGGTTTTCTTGCCTGCGGCACAACTAAAGAAGGGTCCTTCCTAGGGGTTCCCTCAGACTCCCTCCCGACACCATCCCCCAAGAAATTAATTAATGAAGAGGAAGAATTTTCAGGAGCAGGACAGCCAACAGCCTGCAAACCTGAATCTTCCGATTCGTCTGAAGGTTCCGGTGATGCAGGCGTAACTTTCACCTGCTCCGTTGAGAGGTTACTTGTGTTTCCCGCACCGACACGGTACGCGGGTAGCTTAGCCTCCCTGTCAACCCCTATTTCGATCAAGAATAGGCAAAACTGAGTCAGGGACAGCGTTCTTGGCTTGTGCCGAAGCACATCCTCGGCCACTTCATCCGGAAGACGTAGATCAATGCGTGTGGGCATCGGTTTTGAAAAGCCAGTCGTAGCAATGGGTTTGGGACGCAGTCCGGCAAATTGCGGAAATCTGCGGCAGATCACGGCAATCACCGGCAAATTCCGGAAATCTCCGGCAAATCGCGGAAATCTGCCGGTAAACCTTAGCCACCTTTTTGGGCCTGGCAAGTGCCCCCCGACACACTCCTAAAAGTCTTCCGATTTGCGTTTTCCACAGCTCACCCGTCTCGTTCGCGTCTCATCCTCGCCATTCTCTTCATTTCGGTTTATCCTTTCCTTACTTACTTTTTCCGCAAACTTGGCACGCTCAACCGCTGCCGAAATTAACTTCCGTGTTGACACGATTTACGGTCTTTTGACCGAAGGGCAATCGCGTGGCCAAATTCAGCAATTTGCCGCTAATCAGTGGAAAAATATTTCGGTGCGCCAAACGGATGAATACATCCAACGTGCTCGCATCCGTCTTGAACAGGACGCCGATATGGCACGCCCTGCTTGGCTCGCTGAAGCCCTAGGTCGCCTTCGTACCTACGAACAGTCCGCTTACAAGCGTGGGCAAACGCAGGTCGCCATCAATTCAATCCAGCTCCAAGCCAAGCTGATCGGCTTTGATCTATGAGCCTGCTGGCCAATGCACCTGGCGGCAACCTGCTGGAACCACCATCGTCACAGCAGACAGGGCCAAGCACCACTGAGGCTTTAGCTCGCATCCGTGGCACCCTGCTGCCGCATCAGCTGGCCTTCTGTGATGACACCGACCACCGCAAGCTGGCTTTGGTTTGCGGGTTTGGTGCTGGCAAGACGCACGGGCTTGTCGCCAAGGCTGTTCATATGGCAGCGCTCAATGTTGGTTACGTCAGCGCATTGTTTGAACCTGTCGCGCCAATGCTGCGTGACATTTTGCAGCGCACGATGGATGACTTATTAGAAGAGTGGCAAATACCTTTTGACTTCCGCGTCAGCCCGCTGCCGGAATACACGCTGCATTTTGCTGAGGGTAGTCACACGATCTTGCTGCGCACGATGGAGACGTGGAATCGCATCCGTGGGCAAAACCTCTGCGCTATTGGTTTTGATGAAGCGGACACTGCCAATAAGCGCGTAGCAGAGCAGGCCACACGTATGGCCCTTGCCCGTCTTCGTGCTGGCAATGTGCAGCAGTTCTACGCCGCCACCACGCCTGAAGGCTATGGCTGGGCGTTTGACACGTTTGACCGCAATGCTGGTGAGGATACGGCATTGATCCGTGCTCGCACCATGGATAATCCGTTTCTGCCCGATGGCTTTGTTGACAGCCTGATGGCGAATTACCCGCCGCAGCTAATTAAGTCGTATCTGGAAGGGCAGTGGGTCAACCTCAACACCGGCCAGGTGTATGACCGCTTCGATCGCAGTAAGCACGTTGTAGCCACCGTCGCTGATTTCAATAACGAACCATTACGCATTGGCGTTGACTTCAACGTTGGCAATATGTCCGCGGTGATTGGTGTACGCAGTGGCAACAGACTGACGATTGTTGATGAAGTCGTTGGCGCCCATGACACCGATTCGTTGGCGCAGGAAATCAAGCGCCGTTATCCGCACCACCGCGTTTACGTCTACCCTGACGCCTCAGGCGGCAATCGCTCCACAAACGCCACCAGAACTGATATTCAAATCTTGGAGTCCTACGGATTCAGTAATCAATCAGGGCGGTCAAATCCTGCCGTTCGTGATCGGGTGGCTGCTGTTCAGGCTTTGCTGGAGAATGGGAAGGGGGAGATCAGGATGAGCGTCGCCCAAGGCTGTAAGCGCTTGATTGAGTGCTTGGAGCTGCAGAGCTGGACGGAGAGGGGTGATCCTGACAAGGAAGCTGGCCATGACCATATGGTTGATGCACTGGGCTACGTGGTCTGGCGTGAATTCAACCCGCTGCAGGCGAACGCGGGTCGTGGCACGGGCATCAGACTGTATTGACAGAGTGGGCACCCATGGGGTATACTCATAGTACGGGAGCGATCCCGCCAGCCACACACATCAACCATGAACACTCAAACGCCTGTTGCAGACAGCCTTCGGGCCGTCATCGCAGCATCCAGAGAGCACGATCGCCGCATCATTGCTCTGCTTGAGCAGCACACGACCACGCTGAACAAAGAACTTCAGCAAATGAAATCGGATCTAAACGAATCCGCGTAGCTCATCAGCCCCTTCGGGGGCTTTTATTTGTGCCGCTACCGTTAAGCCGCAGCATTAACACCATGGCTAAGCACCTCTGGCACGACCTTCAAGGCGCCTTTGATTCCGCCATCGACGCTGACGGTTCCTACGAATTCAACCTCGCCGCGGCCGCCATGCTCACCGCTATCCAGCAATGGCTATACGACGAAGGCTTTGATGATGCCGGTGATTCCCTTGATGAAGAGATCCTTACCGCTGAAAACGAAGGCTGACCCGGCCTAAATTCAACCTGCTGGGTCGGTTCTAACCGTAAGGCTGAACGCCGTGTGTGGCGGTATCGGAGGCCCAGCCATTATTTCCGATTAACCTAGAGCCATAGAATTTGTGCATGACTAGGCGCGAAAAATGACTTACACCGGTTTCAGGGCATACGACCGGAACCTAGCAGCGCGCCAAGCAACGCAAGTGCAGGATCCCAATGCTGCGTGGTCTGCACAGGAAGAGCATTGGATTTTGATTGAAACCCTGCTGCAGGGCACTTACGGCATCCGTAAAAAGCACCGTCGTTATCTGCCGCAGGAACCTCGCGAGCAAGACGACGCTTACGACAACCGTTTGGCACGTTCTGTTCTGGCGCCTTATTACGTCAGGCTGGAACGCATGTTGGCCGGCATGTTGACCCGTAAGCCGGTGCGTCTTGATGATGTAACTGATATAGTCCGCGAACAACTGTTTGATGTTGATCTTCAAGGCAACGATCTAAACATCTTCACGTATGAATTAGCCCGCAAGGTTGTGCGCTACGGCCACGATGGCGTGCTGGTTGATTTCCCTTCTGGTGATGACGAATACCAAAACATCACCGATGCCGGATCATTGCGTCCATATTGGTGCAGTTATGTGCCGCGGGATATTCTTGGCTGGCGCTTTGAACTGGTCAACGGCGCACAACGTTTGACTCAACTGCGCTTGATGGAGCGTGTTGTCGTTCCCGATGGTGATTACGGTGAAAAGTATGTTGAACAAGTTCGCGTCTTAACCCCAGGCGCATACGAATTGCACCGTCGTGATGATGAAAAATCTGATTTCACCATCGTGGCAGAAGGCACAACAAGCCTTGATTACATTCCATTTGCCGTTGCTTATTCCAATCGCGTTGGCCTGCTTGAATCTCGCCCACCGCTTGAAGATATTGCCGAATTAAACCTCAAGGCCTATCAAATTCAGAGCGATTTAGACAACATGCTGCACATCAGTGCAGTGCCAATGCTGGCGTTCTTTGGCTTCCCGTCGTCTGCCGAAGAAGTCTCCGCTGGCCCTGGTGAAGCAATTGCATTCCCCGCCGAAGGCAAGGCTGAATACATCGAACCCAGCGGGCGCAGTTTTGAGGCTCAATACCGTCGCCTTGAACAGCTTGAAGCTCAAATCAATCAGCTCGGTCTATCCGCTGTGCTTGGGCAAAAGTTGACCGCCGAAACCGCTGAAGCCAAGCGCATTGATCGCAGTCAAGGTGACAGCACCATGATGGTGATCGCCCAGCAGATGCAAGACCTGATTGATAACTGCCTGCAGTTCCACGCTGATTTCCTTGGTCTGCCGCAGGCTGGCAGCAGCTATGTCAATCGCGACTTCCTTGGCGCACGTCTTGAACCCGCTGAAATCACCGCGTTGCTGCAGACTTACACCGCTGGTGTGATCAGTCAGAAAACACTGCTTGATCAGCTCGCTCAAGGTGAAGTGCTTGGTGATGACTTCGACGTTGAGGAAGAACTTGAGGCGACACAAGCTGGCGGCCTAATTGAAATGGGCGGTCCTGAAGCCATTGGCGCCGAAGATGTTGTTGGCGAGGAAATTCCTGCTGACGGACAATGACGCAATCAGGCGTAACGCCACGGCTGCTGAATGTTGAGCAATTTAAGCGGCGGATTGACCCCAATCAACCCATTGCCAACATTTACCGAAACGCGATTGATCTCAATCGTTTCAGCAATGCTGTCGCCAAGCAGATTATTCGCGATTACAACAACATCATCCTTAGTGCCGTCGATGACCTGAAGCGCATTGATTTTGGTAAAGCTACTGCCGGTGCCGGTATCGTCAGCCCGCAATCAGTACAAGCGCAACGGCTGCGTGTAATCCTTGCTCAACTCAAGGAATCACTTGATGGCTGGGCAGGGCGCAGCACCTTGTATTTGACCGGTGAATTGCAGGGCATTGCCGAGCTGCAAACTGAATTTGTGACGGAGCAGTTAAAGCTTGCGATTGAAGGCGGCCGTGTTGGTGCTCGCGGTATTGAGCCAAGTGTCGTCGCTGAGCAGGCTGTCCGCACTGTTGAAGTAGCGCCTAATTTCGCGGCCAGTGTCGCCACGGTTGATCCGACTGATTTGAATTTCACGCTGCCAGGCACAGGTCAATTCAACCTGACCGCCGCTCAAGGCACTGCCATCACCTTGCCGAATGGTGAGGTGGTCAACAAGGCGTTTCGTGGTTTAGCCGAATCGCAAGCGCAACGTTTCAATGCTGTTGTTCGCACTGGCATCTTGACCGGTGAGCCAACACCGCAGATTGCACGGCGCTTGATTGGTCGGTTGGATTTCGGCGAGCTTGCCAAAACGGCACGGCAGCAAGCACTGGCCGGTGGTGAACTAACCAAAATGGCTAACCATCAGGTATTGACTTTGGTGCGTACCAGCGTCAATCAGGTCAACAATGCCGCGAGCCAACAGGTCTACAAGGCAAATGAAGACGTAACGCAGAAGTACAAATACTTAGCCACATTGGATAGCCGCACCTCGGCCATCTGCCGCAGCCTTGATGGCAAAATCTTTGAATACGGCAAAGGCCCTGAACCGCCGGTGCATTTCAACTGCCGCAGCACCACCATCGCGGTGATTGATTACAAGGCGCTTGGTCTTCGGCCACCCGAAGAGGTGCTTGAAACACGCGGCACAAGACGTTCGGAAGGTGGCGGCGCTTCTGCTGAAACCAATTACGGCCAGTGGTTGATGGGCAAATCGCGTGAATACCAAAAAGATGTATTCCGCAGCGAAACCCGTGCTGCCTATTTCAGGAAGCTATCGCGTGAATATGGCCCGCAGCAAGCCTTGTCGCGCATGGTGCGTGAAGACGGCAGCGAGGTGACACTGAAGCAACTGCAGGAAAGTTACGGCAAGGTTCGGCCCACCTAAGCTGACCTTATTCGCCTTGTCGTGATGCCACTCAAGAAAGGCCGAAGCAAAAAGGTCATTCAAGAAAACATCCGGCGTGAAATCAGCGCAGGTCGTGACCCTAAGCAGGCCGCGGCTATCGCTTACGGCAAAGCCGGCAAATCCCGTAAACCTCGCAAGAAAAAGTGATGGCTATTGGCATTGGTTCTCGCGTTAGCTGGGTTTATCAAGGCACTCGCACTTATGGCACGGTGGTCGGCAAGGAAGGAAAGCGTGGCACCGTTCGCACTTCCGGCGGCGGTTCTGTTACTCGCGTCGGCAGTGATGCTGATCCAGTGCTCAGGATTAAATCGGAATCCACCGGTAATCCAGTTCTTAAAAAGCGATCAGAATTGAAAGCGGCACCCAAGAAAAAATGAAAGGCCGCATCTGGGAAGGTAGCTGCACTTACCTCAAGTGCTCCGATGGTTTGATTGAAGGTCGTTTTATGTTCCCGGTGCCAAATACACCGGAATCACTTGGCGCCTTGATGGGCAGGCTGGCCGAAGGCGTTGAGGTAATTATTTGCACCGAGGATGACGAGGAAGACGAGGAAGACGAGGATTAACGCTTCTCTTCTTGGTGGATGCGGTCTTTTATCTCCGCCACGTACTTACGCAGCGCGTTGGCATTGTCAGCGTGCCACCTATCGCCGGTCTTTAGGTATTCCCGCGTATGCAGGTCAATCGCTTTTATTAAGTGGTAGATCACAGGGTTCCACGGCTCACGTATTGGTGTATCCCATTCACGCCGGGACATGACGTGCAAAAAGCAGCGTTTACTTATACACTTTGATGGTAAACCCTACGGGTAACAATGTCTGACGAACAACTGCAGGAAGCTACGCAGACTGCAAGTAACGATGAACTTGAAGCTCTCAAGCGCAGCATCGAAGGTCTTGAGCGCAAAAATTTTGAACTGATCGGCAAGCTCAAAGAACAAAAGGAAAAGGCATCCACCGTGCCCGATGGTGTTGATGTCAAAGAGCTGGTCGAATTTAAGCGGCGCAAAGAACAGGAAGAGCTTGAGTCAAAGGGCAAATACGATGAAGCCCTCAAGCAGTACGCGCAACAATTTCAAGAGCGCGAGGAAGGCTACAAGAAACGCATCGCTGAACTTGAATCAAAGCTGACCGTCAATCAGCTAGACAATCGCGTGGTGGCAATCCTTGCCGAGCAGGGTGCTCACAATCCGCATGATGCGTTGCGTTTGGTGCGTGATCAACTAAAGCTTGACGAAAGCGGCAACCCGGTAGCGGTTGATGGCTACAACGAAATCCCCGTTGATCAATGGGTGAATCGCCTCAAGGAAGAGCGCGGTTACCTGTTCAAGGCACCAACCATCAAAGGTTCTGGCGCGCCTGTTGGCACCAAGGCATCAAGCACGCCGATTGCACCTGGCACCAAAAACCCGTTTAGCCGCGAGCATTTCAACCTCACCGAGCAGTCCCGGTTGTTCCGTACTGACCGCGATCTGTATGAGCGCTTGAAAGCTTCAGCAAACAATGCTTAATATGTAACCGTTAGACGCGAATTGGCTACGCCGTCCGTCATTGGGTTACGCCCACACCGTAAACAATTTCTGGTACTGACTCATGGCGACTCTTCGCTCTGATGTCATCATCCCCGAAATTTTTACGCCGTATGTGATTGAGCAAACCACCCAGCGCAACGATTTTCTTGCCAGCGGTGTTGTTCAGCCTCTCGCGGCGTTGAATACTTCGGAAGATGGTGGCGATTTCGTCAACGTTCCTTTCTGGAAAGCCAACCTGTCTGGCGATCTGGAAGTTCTCACTGATTCTTCCAGCCTGACCCCCGGCAAAATCACTGCTGACAAGCAAGTCGGCGTGGTGCTGCACCGTGGTCGCGCTTTTGAGGCCCGTGACCTTGCTGCTCTGGCTGCAGGCTCTGACCCCATGGCCGCCATCGGTCAAAAGCTGGGTGCCTATCTGGCCAACCAACAGCAAGCCGACCTGCTGAAGTCCCTTGATGGTGTCTTCGGTGCTCTGACCGGCGGTGATTCCCCTGCATTCGATGCCCTGCGCTTCGATACCAGCGGTGCCACTGCACTTGGTCCCCGTCAGGTTGCTAAAGCTCGCGCACTTCTGGGCGATCAAGGCGAAAAGCTGACCACCGTGGCAATGCACTCTGCTTGCTACTACGACCTTGTTGAGCGCAAGGCCATTGATTACGTCCTGTCTAGCGAAATTGCCGGTGGTCTGACCCCCGACACCGCTCAGCCTGACGCATTCGCCGGTAGCGTTGCTGCTTCCTATGGCGATGTTCGTATTCCCACGTACATGGGGCTGCGAGTGGTGATTTCGGATGATGTCACCAACAGCGCTGGCAATTACGCCTGCTACTTCTTCACCCCTGGCGCTATCGCCTCTGGTGAGCAAGCTGCAATGCGTACTGAAACCGATCGCGACATCCTCGCCAAGAGTGATGCCATGTCGGTGGACATGCACTACATCTATCACCCTGTGGGTGCTAAGTGGGGTGTAACCACTGCCAACCCAACCCGCGCTCAGCTGGCCACCGTGACCAACTGGTCGAAGGTGTACGAAACCAAAAACATTGGCATCGTACGGGCTACGGTTACCTCTAATTACGATTGACCCTGAGGTAACTAAAAATGGCATCTATTTTTGAAGCAACCGCTGGCAAACTTGTTGGTCCCGCAAAAGGTGGCACTGTCACCCAAGCCACCAGCAAGTCCACCGGTGTGACCCTGAACGCTGCTTCGGGTCAAATCACCATGCACAACGCCTCCTTGGCTGATGCTGCTGAAGTCACCTTCACCGTGACAAACAGCGAAGTGTCTGCCACTGATGTGGTCGTGGTCAACCACGGTTCCGCTGGTACTGCTGGCGCTTACGTGGTGCAAGCCAACACCATTGCTGCAGGGTCTTTCAAGATCTCTGTTGGCAACGTGTCGGGCGGTGCCCTGGCCGAAGCGATCGTGCTGAACTTCGTTGCTCTCAAGGGCGCTAGCTCCTGATGGGCATGTTCGCCTTCCGGCGACTGCGTGAGACTGAGGCTCTGGCAAATGCTGGGGCCTCTTTTTCTAATGCAGAGCCCACTCCTAAAATTGAACAAACCAAGGAAGAACCAAAGCCCAAAAAGCAGCGGATTCCTAAGCCCAAAACGGAGCTTGTAGATGGCGATCACGATTGACGCCACCGTTGGCGGTGCCAATGCCAATAGTTATTTGACGCTTGCTGCAGCGCAGGCGTTGATTGACGGCATGGTTGAAAACGACGACGTAACGGCCTGGGCGTCGGCTACCACCGATCAAAAGAACCGTGCGTTGTATTCCGCCACGCAGCGACTTGATCGTGAACGCTTTTTAGGTGCGCGGGCTACGGATACTCAAGCGCTGCAATGGCCGCGTACAGGCGTCCGCAAGCCCGACACTTATATCAATACTTACGCAGTCGGCTTCCCGTTTCGCGTAACCACCGACTATTTCACCGACACTGAGATCCCGGATCAGGTCAAGCAGGCCCAGGCAGTGCTGGCCGTTTACCTGAACAACAACAAGGACGGCCTTGGCCTAAGCGGTCTTGAGGATTACAAGCGCGTTCAGATCGGTAGCCTCAACGTTGAAACTGCTGGTGCCAGCAGCATGGCAACCGGTGCTGATCGTGTACCGCCGATCTTTGAACGTTATTTGACCGGGCTTAGAATCAGTGGACCAGGGAACTTTGCCATTAAGCGGAGCTGATTATGGGCAGACATAACGGCATTGATCCTGCCTACAGCATTGGCGGCGATTTCGTGACCAGCACTTCCGCCCAAACAGGGCGCTGGAACACGATTGTGATCGTGAAAAACAACACGTCATTTGCTGCGATCACGGCGCAAAACTACACCGGCAACAGCTTGGTTGGCGAAAGCTTTCCTGCTGGCTTTGAGCTGCAGGGTGTATTTACTGCCTTCACCCTTAACGCGGGTGGTTCTGTCATCGCTTACAAGCTCTGATCATGGCTAAATCACACGGCGGCACCTCTGACATCAATTACGCCATCGGCGCAGAAGTCATTAACGACACTGCGGTTCACACGGGCAAGTTTCGTCACATCGACTTTTACGAAAACAGCACGGTGCAAAGCATCGTGTCAACCAACATCACCGACAACAGCTTTGCTGGCGCCTCGGTTGATCAGGGCGCACACTTGACTGGTTACTTCACCAGCATTCAGCTCCAAAACGGAGCTTGTATTGCCTACAAAATCTGATGGCACTAGCGACTTCACTGCGTAAGACGGCAAGCAAGCTAATCACCAAGCTTGGCGGGTCGATCACAATTCGTCGCGTGACCACTGGTGCGTACAACCCGACAACGGGCACTGCTACGCCATCCGTAACCAGCTCCGTAATTAAAGGGGTGCTTGAAGATGTGACGCAGAGCGAAGTCAATGATCTGATTCGCAGCAGTGACAAAAAGCTGACGATTGCCGCGGCCGATCTGACCTTTGAACCTGCCGTATCTGATCAGGTGACAGTATCAGGTCAGATTTTGCAGTGCATCCGCGTCAACAGGATTGAGCAAGATAATACGGCTATCGTGTTTGAAATGTTCCTGAGAGAATGACGTGGCAAGTCAAATTAGGATTGATCAAATTGACAATTATTCAAGAGGCAACCTTGAAAAGCTTGTAGCTGCGGCGACGCTATATGCGGACGGGCAGTTGAAAGAAAAGACGCCTGTTGATACTGGGCGTTTGCGGTCGTCATGGCAAAAGGAAATCAATGGCTTCAATGGCCGTGTCTTCAATAACTTGACATATGCAGAGCCAGTGGTTGCTGGCACTAGCCTCCCGCCATCTTGGGGTGGTCAATATCGCACTCGCCAAGGCGCTAAGCCTTATTTAGACATGGTGGCCAAAAACGTGCAGACTTATGTTATTGCAGAGGCAACCCGTATTGGCGGCTAACCATGAGCCTAAACACCATCCGCGCCGATATTGAAGGCCGCATTGCGACTGAATTTGCTACTGCCCCTGTTCTGCAGGTCGCTTACCAAAACGTTCCATTCTCGCCGCCTAATAACGCAAGCTGGATTCAGGCCAGTATTATTTGGGGCGATTCAGCGTATATGACCATATTCACCACGTCGGCGCGTGGTACTGGCGACGGTTTTGATCGTCGTAATGGCACTTTGGTCTTTAACATCTTTAGCCCGCTTGGTGAAGGCCCTGGCGCGGGTTTGACCATTGCTCAGCGCTGCATTAACTTGTTCTCACGTTTGCAGCTTGAAAATATAAAATTTGATCCTGCAAATGGTCCGCGTTCAATTGAACCCGCTGCACCAGAAGGGTTTTGCCAAACGCAAGTGACCATAACTTTTGAGGCATACGAGCAAAGCTAGAATTCATACAGCCACTACCGTTCATAACAATGGCTGTCACTGTTCTGTCCGGTACGTCCGGCGCCCTTTACTACAAGCCCGCTGGCACCACCGGTACATTCGGTGAGTCTGGTGTTACTGTTGCCGCCGACACGGTTACCGTTGAGCCTTACCTGAATTTCAAGGTTGGCGATCCCGTTAAATTCAGCGTTGTCAACAGTCAAACTGGTGGCGCCGGCACCGGCACTTTGCCTGCAGGTATTTCGGCTGGCACCACTTATTACGTGATTGCCTACACGGCTTCCACTGGTGTACTGCAAGTGTCTGCCTCTGCTGGTGGCGCAACCATCACGATTACCGATGACGGCACTGCTGCTGCTCCAAACGAGTTCCAAGTGGCTTACGCGGATTATGCCGCTGTCGGCCAAGTTCAATCCTGGGGCTTTGAAATTTCGCGTTCGGAAATTGATGTAACAACCATCGGTCAAACCGCTGGGCAGTACGCGCCTTTCCGTGCCTACATCCCTGGCTTTGCTGATGGCGAGGGTTCTGCAACGGTCTATGTGACCAATGAAGATTCTGCTCTTTCCAACCGAATGGTGGAAGATGTGCTGCAGCGTCAGCAAGTTGGTTGTGCCTTCAAGCTTTACACCGACAAGCAAAGCACTGAAGCTTTGAGCCGTTCCATTGCCATGGATGCCGTGCTGCTGACTGCCAGCATGAACATCAATCCCGACGATGCTCAGCAGGTTGAAATCACCTTCCGCCCCGCTGGCGTGCCTACGTTCGACTTCAGCACCACCACCTGATAGGCTGTTGCCGAATGTTCATCTGGGCCCCTGGGTTGCGCCGGGGGCTTTTTTATGTCTAAAGTATCAACTAACCAAGCATTTTTTATGGCACCTTCCAGCCCGTCCGCCCGTGCGCTTGATCGCCTCAAAAAAGCAGCTAATTTGGTGCCTTCAAAGAAGACCGTGACTTTGAGTGACGGTACGGAATTTGAGTTTTGGCATACAAGCCTGACCATGGCGGAGCGTGAACGGGCCACCAAAGCCGCAAATAGCCAAGATCCAAACGCATTTGCCATTCAATTATTGGTTCACAAAGCACTGGACGAAAATGGCAATCAAATGTTTGCGGCGGGAGAAATTGCTGAATTGAAGCATGAAGTCCGTGATAGCGATCTTCAAAAGATTATCTTGGCTTTAGTCGAAGACGATATTGCTGAGATGCAAGGGGGAAACTAAAAAAGGAGCTTAGGCGCGACAAGCTGCTGATGCTCCAGTTGAGTGTGGCCAATTCACTTGGCTATACGTTGGCGGAATTGACCGAAAAAATGAGTACGCACGAAATCGTGCTATGGTCTCTATTTTTTGAGATACAAAGCGAAGAGCAGGAGCGCATGACTAGACGGCGAGGTTAGACTTCTAGTACACACAGGGGGAGTGATGGCGGCCGTAGCAAATGTTGAGATCAACGTCAACGCGAATTCGGCCGTTACTCAGTTAAACAACCTTGACAAAGCCGCCAACCAACTCCAAAAGCGCACCACCACCTTGCAGAGTGCGTTTGCTGGCTTGGGGCAGGCGATTGCGGCTATTGGGCTGACAACTCTAGTCAAATCATTTGCGACTGCCGGTATTGAGGCTGAAAGAACGGCAAAAAGAATTGAAAATTTGTCAAAAAGTTCTCAAGACGTTAGCAGGATACAAAATATTGCAGCAACTGCAGCCAAGGAATTTGGGCTCGGTAATTTGACGGCATCGCAAGGAATTGCAGATTTGTACGCAAGATTGTCTCCAACGGGAATTTCGCTTGAATCAATCCAAGATATTTTTATTGGCACAAATAAAGCAGCTTTGAATATGGGGTTGACAGGGCAACAGTTGAGCAATGTAATGCTTCAGCTCAGCCAAGCGCTTGGTTCTGGCGTTTTGCAAGGTGATGAATTTAGGAGCGTTGCAGAAGCTTTGCCACCCGTAATGGATGCTGTCGCAAAAGCCTTGGGAGTTAGTCGTGGCGAACTTAAAAAATTGAGCTCTGAGGGCAAAGTTACAACTGACGTTCTTGTTAAAGCGTTTCAAGAATTAGCGAAAATCAATACGATCAAGCCAGATGCTTATAGAGAATTTTCGGCGGCAACAGAAAATCTCAGCGTTGCCATAGGTACAAAGCTCTTACCTGCTTTGACTCCTTTGGTTAAAGCATTAACTGCATTAATTCATGCTTTCTCGGCTTTGCCAGGACCAGTTCAAACGGCAATTGTAGGCATCGCAGGATTGGCTGCGGGTATTGGGATTTTAACGCCAATCATTAGCGGTATTTCGGCTGCCTTGGGGGCTTTGGCTGGATTTTTTGGTAGTACGGGTGCGGCCGCTGGCGTCTTTGCTACTGCAATCACTGGTGTTACCGCCATATTGACTGCTCTAAAAATTGGCGTTGTTGCCATAGCCGGCGTGCTTACTGGATTGCTTGCAAAAGCTTTAGCCGGCGCTGCTGCATTGTTTTCGGGGCCAGTGGGGATTGCTGCTTTACTTATTGCAGCGGGGGCCGCAGCTTATTTATTTAGAGACCGGATCGCAAATACTTTTAATAGTTTCAAGGAAATTGTGGCATCGGCATTTAACGGTTTTAGGCAAAACTTTTTGCAACCTCTCACAAGAGGAATTGGCTTGCTACTCAATTCATTTAGCCAATTTGCAACTGAAACCAAAAGAATTTTTGAAGGTCTTTTTCAATCCATACTTGCGGGAGTATCTAATTTTGCAAACTTATTTATTAACGCAATTCAGGACACTATGAATTTTGGAATTAAAGGTTTAAACATCGTGGTTAAAGGTCTCAACAAAATACTTAATAGCTTGGGTACTGGATTAACGTTTGAATTAATCCCAGAAGTGAAATTGCCCAAATTCGCGAAGGGTGGTTATGTGACGAGCCCCACAACCGCCATGATTGGCGAAGGTGGTCAGCCCGAATATGTAATTCCCGCCAATGCCATGTCAGAAGCAATGGCGCGTTATGGGGCTGGAATGCGCGGGGCTAGTGTCATTCCAAATTCAATCAATCCGCAAGTCAATATATCCACTGGCCCCGTAATGCAAATGAACGGTACAAATTATGTTTCCCAAAATGATCTTGTGTCTGCAACGCAAGCAGCAGCGCGACAAGGTGCCAATATGGCATTAAATCAACTGGAGCGCGATCCAGCCACTCGCCGCCGCGTCGGAGTAATGCGATGACCGTTGCCATTGCTGAGTTCCTGCACGTTTACACGTCAACAGGCACCACCATCTATAAGTGGCAAAGTTTCTGGCCCGGTCAAACCGTAGACGCTCACACCTTTTACGGGTTCCAACTCGATCCGATGTTGTCTGGGCGCTCCGGGCAACAACCCGAACTGCTGGTGCGGCTACCCCTTAACGCCACAACACTAACGCTGCTTGAAGACGGTATTTCAAACCGCTATCTAGCCACGGCATCGCTGTATCAATTCACCCCACCTGCCGGTGGCGGCTTACCGGCGACAAAGACGCTGATCGCTTCCTTTACAGGCGAAGTGAACGATGGGCAGCTGGATCAAATCAATCTGAGCATGGTTATTGCTTCCAGCTTGATTTCAACAGAAGCCCAGGTGCCCCATCGCCGCTACACAACTACACTTGTTGGGACGCCTCCCAAGCTATGAGCGCTACCCCCTCAGCAGCGAATGCAACTGCCCCTGGGTCGCCGCTCACGATCACCCAGTTCAAAGACGCTTGGGGCGCCGTCCGTAGCACAGAGGCGAGCTTAACTGACAAGCAGCGTGTCGTTGTACTTGGCGAACCCATCCCAATTGTTTTTGGGAAGATTGCATCGGGCATCGGCGGAGTGTGGGTGTATCCGTCTGCGGCCAGGTATGCAGTCCAACTAGACACCAAAAACATTATTCGACTTAGCAAAGAAGCCAACAGAGAAGTTTACGAATACGTCGTCAATCTTGGTCTTGTAGTCAGCGAAGGACAGATTGGTGCAATTTCTGCCAGCGACGTTTACAAAGGCGAACTTGGTTTTTCCAGCCTATCAAACACGATTTCAACTTTTGCCTACGGCTCAATGCCCACGGCTGGTTTCAACTACATCAATTCCGCCATCGACTCAGAGTATGACGTTCGCCCTTTACGGCAAGCATTTACCACCAGCGTAGATATCTCTGTTTCTGGAAACATCACGCGATTGGACATCGCACAGCTGATGGTTGTAGATACGGGATCTGGAAATTCCCAAGCACTATTTACCTATCAGATTTTGATCAACGGCACGGTAGTGTACGACGATGGCGCAACCCAATCTTCTACCCCACGCGATAAGACGTTAACGTATTATTCCCCAAATATGTCCGCATACCCGTGGACAAATGTAGTCATCAGAATCACGACGCTTTACTCGGGCAGTTACAACCTAGAAGCGCGTGCGGTATTAAATGTTTACCAACAAAAAGCATCAACAACCGACACGATGATCTCGTACGGCTTCCCGGAAAACCCAGGAAGCGGCGGTTCATTCCAAGGTCTTAGTTGTCTTGCACTTCAAGGCACATACCCCGCCCATCTTCTGCAGGGCAACGCCTACACAAGTACAACTGAGCAAACAGTAACCCCCTCGGTAACCAGCGGCTACATCTCCTATACCTGCGCAAATGTAACCAGCTTCAGCATTTACGCCCAAGTATTTGACGGTGCTTTCACGCTGTTCCACGGCTACGAACTCTACGTCGATGGCGTACTGGTACGCGATAACGCCAACACCTATACAAGCTCGACAAACGAAGGCGTTGGCTTTGAAACCGATGGTGTTTTTACCGTGGAGTTTCGGGCGATACCTGTACCGGGCAACCCTTTCCCTGGCACTGCCAACGGTGAATTTATTGTGACTTGCACGACAAGCACATCAAATATTGGCAAGAAAGGAATGTTTGACGACCAAGTGCGCTGTTTTGTCCGTAACGGCATTGAGGTTTACAACGTTCTTACTGCAACAACTGCCAGCAGCAACAACTTTGCTGATCTTGTTTACTACATGCTGACAGTAAGCGGCAATGTCCCAACAGGTTTGATGGATACGGCTTCATTCGCAACAGCCGCGACATTTATTGGCGCCAACAACCTGCGCTTCGACGGGGTGATTGCCGCAGAAATGAACATCAAAGAATACTTGGAAAATGTTTGCCCATTTTTCCTTGTGTATTCGCTGCAGATTGACGGCAAGTATGCCCTGCGACCAGTGCTGCCCACCAATATTGATGGCACGCTTAATAGTGGGCCAATTACTCCGTCGCTGACGTTTGATCGCACCAACATTGAAGCCGGCAGCTATAGGCGCGATTACATCCCCCTTAATGATCGAAAAGACATTTGCACGCTGTTGACCTATCGCGATCAATCCACTGCAACGTATAGCACCGAAAAAATTGCGGAGGTGCGTTACACAGGTACTGCCGCCAACGGCCCGTATCTGGAATACGACCTAAGCCAGTTTTGCTCCAACATTAACCAGGCAGGTTTTGTGGGTAAGTACATCTTGGCCAATCGAAAGCACGTAACCCATACCATCGAGTTCAGTTCAAACGTGGGCATCGGTCAAGTGGCTCCCATGGACATTGTGCGTGTGCGCTGGAACTATGCCGATGTAACAGCCGGCGTCAACACGGATACAGCGTTTTACCAAATCCAAGAGGTAAACGAAGGCTCCACCGGAGCAGTACAAATACGAGCGATTCATTTCCCGACCAACGCTTCAGACGAAAGCCTTGTCATTGCTGACATGCTTGGTTCTGGATACACTGGACCTTAGGAGGGTTTTCGGTCATGGCAGTCGCAGCATTTCCAACACTGAAGCCCACCAATCGTGTGTGGACACCGGGGGTGGAACCCTCCTCGACATTTCGCTCCCTGAACGGCACGGAATATCGGGTTTTACATGGAAATACTCCGCTAAATACAGCGTTGCAGTTAGATTTTGCAAATCTACTTGAAAGTGACGCCAAGCTAATTACAGATCATTTTGCAACAGCCAAAGGCGTATTTGAGGTCTTTTTTTTACCTAGCAGCGTCTACGACGGCTTGGCGGTCTACAACAACATCCAGCCTTCTGGAACAAGCTGGCGTTATGTAGGCCCGCCCAGCGTTTCGTATCCGGCGCCTGGTGTGGTCACAGTTAGCGTACAGCTAACAGCGGTACTGAACTGACATGGCAGCGCGCTACTACACCGGTATTGATGGAGCGTTGCTGATTGGTGGCACCCGCATCGCCAAGATCACCAACTGGTCTATTTCGGCATCCTTAGAGGCACTGGAGACCACCGCCACTGGCGACGCAGCACGCAAATTTATTAACGGACGCACAAGCTATCGAGGCAACTGCACCGCGATCTACTACACGAACGACTCCGGCAACCTTGCCATGCAACCGCTGCTGGCTAGCACCTTTCGCACCACGGCAATCAGTCCTAGTCAGACTTACACAATGAAGTTCCAACTCAGCCCGACCCGTTATTTTGAAGCTGCGGTACTGATCAACGAAACATCGATTCAGGCACAAGCCGGCCAGATCGTCACAGCTAGTATCAGTTTTACGGTAACCGGCTTCCCGTCGAATACCTCCTTGGGAGAGACCTGATGAGCATCTACCTTGGGACATCCGGCGGGATCATGCTGCAGCGCCTGGCGTCCACGGCATTTACAACCGAAGTCGATGCTGGTGCAATCAACACCGGTCAGCGCCGCATCAATCTAGATTTTCCCAACAGCACGTTTTTAACCGGCGATCGTGTCTACATCGACCGCACCACAGCCGGTGACTTGGATTTTATTAACGGCTATAGCGGAAATAACGGCACCTTTTATGTCAATGTCGACCTGTTAGGCGGCTTAAAACTCTATACAACTTGGGCAGCATCCCTCAACGGAAAAGTTGCCGAAGCACTGGAACTTGTTGCTCCAGGCAGTACCTATAACATCACAATTGAAAGTCTCGGCGACAGCATCCGCGACCTGGGCCAGATTATTTCTTATGAACTGAACACTACCCGCGAGGCAGTTGATGTTACGAGTCTCGGCGATCAATTCAGCAAGAGCGTTTCGGCGTTAATTAGCGGCAGCGGATCAATAAGTTGTTTCTGGGATTTTGCGGCGTTATATGACGCCAACGGCGAAACCGAAGCTGCGCAGATGTTGCATCAGTTAGTGATGCGCCAACAGCTCGGCAGTAATTTTCGGGCTGCGCTGATCATCAAGACGCCGGAAGCTCGTTCTGAGCGCGAATCTGGTCCAGAAGATACGGAAGGTCTTTTTTACCTTGTCAATGGCGTCATCACCAATGTGGCGGTGGCTTTTTCTGCGTCAGAGCCAATCCAATCGCAAATTCAGTTCGTGACGACGGGGCAGATCGCTCTGCGCTACGGCAACCCGAGCGGCAACCTACTGCTTCAGGAGGACAGCGATGAAATCCTGTTGCAGTCGGGTGTTGGCAGCCTCCTCATTGAGGACGCATAAACTAGACGTAATGCCCGCTGTACTATGGCCGACCTGAAGATCAGTCAGCTGCCGCCATTGGTGCAGGCAGACTTGGCCGCCAACGACCTGCTGGCGATTGTCGATACCTCGGGCACAGCGACCAAAAAGATCACGCCCACCGAGCTGGTAGACGGCAGCATCGATCTGCTTTCCACTGGCTCAATACCTGTCGTCAAGCTGGCATACGGCACAGCACGCCAACTCCTGCAGACCAATGCAGCTGGTACGGCAACCGAATGGACATCAAACGTCGATATTCCAGGAACGCTAGACGTAACTGGAGCAGCAACATTTGACAATAACGTTGTAATTCAAGGCGACCTAACAGTCAATGGCACGACTACAACCATCAATACACAAACACTTACGGTCGAAGACAAAAACATTGAGCTTGGCAAAGTAACAACACCAAGCGACTTAACCGCTGACGGTGGCGGCATCACACTGCTTGGCACAACCAACAAGACGATTAACTGGGTTGATGCCACAGACGCCTGGACCTTCAGCGAGCACATCAATATCGCCAACGGCAAAGTTTTTTACATCAATGGTGTATCGGTTTTAAGCGCCACCACTCTCGGCAGCAGTGTTGTCAATTCCAGCCTGACCAGTGTTGGCACAATCGGCACTGGTGTGTGGCAAGGCAGCGTCATTGCAGCTGCGTATCTAGACGCCAGCGTCGTAACGACCAGCAGCGTTGGTGTGGTGACCAGCGCGATGATCGCCGACAACACGATTGTCAACGCGGACATCAGTGCCACTGCGGAGATCGCGGTAAGCAAGCTTGCCGATGGTGCAGCCCGTCAACTGCTGCAGACCGATGCAGCCGGCACTGGCGTGGAGTGGACAAACAATATTGATGTACCGGGCACGTTAGACGTAACTGGTACGGCGACGTTTGATGGCACGGTCAACATCAGCGACGGGACTTACTAGGCTGTAGAGGTGAATTCCGGCCCTCGGGCGTTAAGGAATGGCCCTTCAGCACCTACGCAGTAGTACCGCCAACAAGCGCCCAACACCTGGGTCAATGTCTGACGGTCAGCTTGCCATCAATACCGAATACACCAGCCCCGGTCTGTTTTTCAAAAATAGTTTGGGTGACCTTGTAAAGGTTGGCCCAGTTCATATTGGAACTACAGCCCCCAACTCAAGCCCGGCGACAGGCGGTCAATCGGGCAACAGCGTTGGTGAGCAGTGGATAGATACGAGTGGTCTCAACCCTGTTTTCAAAGTTTGGGACGGTGGCGCATGGCTTAGTGAAGTAGCGGGTGCGTCTGTCGTTGTTAGTGACAGTGCGCCGGGTAGCCCCAGTGCAGGTGATCTTTGGTACGACAGCTCAACAAGTAGTGGAGGCGGTCGTCTCTACGTCTATTACGACGATGGCAATAGCAGCCAGTGGGTCGATGCCGCGCCACAAGGTGGAGGAGGTGGAGGTACTTCGGTCACTGTTTCGGATACTGCTCCGGCATCTCCTACTGCTGGTGATCTCTGGTACGACAGCTCAACAAGTAGCGGAGGTGGCCGTACTTATGTGTATTACAACGACGGCAATAGCAGCCAGTGGGTTGACGCTGCACCGCAAGGTGGAGGAGGTGGAGCAGCTAGCCCGTGGACTACTACTGGCAGTGACATCTACTACAACACCGGCAAGGTAGGTATTGGCAGCACGTCTCCAAGTGCTGAATTAGAAGTACAAGCGGCGCTTAGCCCTGAAGTTCAAATTAGGAATACGACTACTAGCTCTTATTCTAGTCTAAATTTGGCAGAAGTAGGCGATAGTGGCACATTTGTGATCAACAGGCTTGGTTCTACCAGTGCAGCAACCGGCGGACCAAGAGCGGGTCAGATTTGGAACTCTGCAAACGCACCCATCGTATTTGGCACTAATGGTGCGGAGCGGATGAAGATTGCAAGTAATGGGTATATTTACATGTATTCAGTATACAGCAATGCTGTCGCAGGCACCTATAGAGATGTCTATGTGGAGTCGGGAGGATTTGTTGGTTATTTGTCATCCGTCCAGGCGCATAAAACAAACATTCAGCCCATTGAAGACGTTGCTTGGCTTTATTCTCTTAGCCCTGTTTCTTTTAATCGCAGGAAAAAAGATGAGGAGGGCAATTATACCGACGAATTTTACGATCAAAACGAATATGGGTTGATCGCTGAGCAAGTAGAGCCTGTAGCGCCGCAGCTCTGCTTTTACGATATAGACGAAGAAACTGAAGAAGAAACTCTTGCTGGCGTGCATTACCGTCAGTTGATAACGCCAATGCTGAAGGCTCTTCAGCAAGCAAATGAGCGCATCGAGACCCTTGAGGCCAAAGTTGCTGCTCTTGAGAGCCCCTAGTCCCCTTCACTAGTCCACTAACCCCATTGCCCTAAGACCATGGCCATCGATTTTCCCGCAAGCCCCACAGTCAACGACACCTTCACCGCGAACGGTGTTGTTTATACCTGGGACGGCACCAAATGGACTGCTGTAACCCCTGCCGGCGACAAAATCGTCGAGGGTAACACCAACGCCGAAGTCATCGATACCGGCAGTGACGGTCGGTTCATCGTGACGACAGAAGGAACAGAAAGGCTCCGCATCGACCAAAACGGAGTAGTCACGGCTAAAAATGGTGCAGTAGCTGAGATTGGTACGCTCACGGATGCCGCAACAATCACGCCAAATTTGGCCACAAAGTGTAACTTTACGGTTACATTAGGTGGGAACCGCACACTTGCTAATCCGAGCAACCAGACTGCCGGACAAAGCGGCAGTATCTTCATTGTGCAAGACGGCACGGGGTCGCGCACCTTGGCATACGGCACGGACTACGAATTTGCAGGTGGCACAGCACCAACCTTGAGCACAACGGCAAACGCGGTGGATCGTATTGATTACATCGTGCGTGCTAGCGGCAACATCCACTGCGTCTTCACCGCGAACTACTCATGAGCGTCTTCTACAACAACGCCCTAGTTGGGGCTAGCGGCCAAGGCGGCGCTTACGAAATTGAACGCAGTCTGAGGTTTAATTCAGCCGATTCGGCGTACCTGAGCCGCACGCCTGCATCAGCCGGCAACCGCAAGACGTGGACCTGGGCGGGGTGGGTGAAGGTAGCAAGTATCACAAGTAACTATCAAGTCCTATTTTCTGGCGGACCTGCATCAGCAGGAAGCAGACTTGCATTCACTCTTGTCAATAATAAACTCAACTTAAATCTTTACGGCACAGCAGAGATTCTTGTAACATCACAGATTCTGCGAGATCCTTCAGCGTGGTATCACATTGTCTTGGTCTTTGACAGCACTCAATCCACCGCGTCAGATCGAGCCAAAATTTACGTTAATGGCGCACGAGTAACCGCTTTTGCGACGTCTCCGAATATTACATTAAACACTGATTACCCTATAAACAATACAGTACTTCACGAGATTGGAAGATTTAGTAGCGGCGAAGGATATTACTTTAACGGGTATTTGGCTGATGTGTTTTTGATTGATGGCGCCGCGTTAGACCCCACCAGCTTCGGCGAGTTTGACGACAACGGTATCTGGCAACCGATTGAGTACACCGGCACCTACGGCACTAACGGTTTCCACCTTCCCTTCAGCGACAACAGCACCGCTGCTGCACTGGGAACGGACACCTCCGGCAACGGCAATACCTGGACTGTCAACAACATCAGCGTGGCTGCTGGTGCAGGCAACGATTCCCTCGTCGATTCCCCAACCAACTACGGCACCGACACAGGCGCTGGTGGTGAGGTGAGGGGTAACTACTGCACTTGGAATCCGCTTTCAAACTCTGCAGGAAGTTTAAGTAACGGTAATCTTCAACTGAACGGAACATCTAGCGGATTCGCTCGCTGCAATGCCTCTATAGCTGTTTCAAGCGGTAAATGGTATTTTGAAAATACGCTTACAGCGGTAGGCACCGATAAATTCACTACGATAGGCGTTGCCCAAGGAGATATAACGAGTCAATACCCAGGACAGGACGCTCTTTCGTACGCATATACCTGCGAAAATGGCAACAAAATTAACAACAACAGTCAACCGGCGTACGGCCCCACACTGACTGCCGGAGACATACTGATGGTTGCCTTTGATTTAGACAATAACAAACTTTTCTTTGGCAAAAACGGTACGTGGATGGCCTCAAGTGATCAAACCACTGGCGCCAATCCCGCTTTTTCGCTCACAAGCGGAACCTACAAACCGATTGCTAGGCCATATGACGCCGGCGCCGTAATCAACAGCAACTTCGGCCAACGCCCCTTCGCCTACACCGCCCCCAGCGGCTTCAAGGCACTCTGCACAACGAACCTGCCCGAGCCGACGATTGCTGACGGCAGCACGGCGATGGATGCGGTGCTTTACCTTGGGGATCAAAACGGACAGACAATCAATGTTGGATTTGAATCAAGTCTACTCTGGGGTAAGCAAAGAAATGATGCAGACAGATGGTTTATTGCTGATACAGTTAGAGGTAAAAAAACGACCGGATATTATCTCCTGAGTTCACACTTAACAACGGCAGACACAAACAGTGCTCCGCCTGATGGTATTACTGATATTTCAAGTACAGGATTTACATTAGGCGCAAACACGTCTAACGATTATGGCGGATGGTCTCTTGAAATCAATCAGACCAACGGACCTTATGTGGCATACTGCTGGGACGCCGGCAGCAGCACCGTCACCAACAACGACGGCAGCATCTCGTCGCAGGTAAGGGCTAATCCCAGTGCGGGGTTCTCGATTGTTACTTATACGGGAACGGGTGTTAATGCCACGGTGGGACACGGATTAGGAGTAACTCTATCGCTGCTAATTGTCAAGAACAGAGATTTTAGTTACAACTGGCGCGTATGGCATAAGCAGCTTTCGTCTACAGAAGTTCTTTGGCTGAACACCACAGACGCAGTGCAGACTGGGCAGACCACAATGTGGAATAGCACTCTCCCGTCCTCCACTGTTTTTAGCCTTGGAACAAATGGTGGCGTCAATACAAGTTCTGAAAAGTTTGTCGCCTACTGCTTCTCTGCAGTCGCGGGCTACAGCGCCTTTGGTTCCTACACCGGCAACGGCAGCGCAGATGGTCCGTTTGTTTATACCGGGTTTAGGCCAGCGTTTGTGCTTATAAAATCA
>Ga0070754_10000480_pt1 | contig 37145 bp, 35 predicted proteins | sample VirMetDEL_Sep_01_FD_75181 | JGI IMG/M metagenome (GOLD analysis project Ga0070754, IMG submission 75181) | Aqueous microbial communities from the Delaware River and Bay under freshwater to marine salinity gradient to study organic matter... | ecosystem: Environmental > Aquatic > Marine >...
CCCAGCCTCCCAGCAACGGCATACAATCCAGCTTGGCCACGGCCGGCCTCGGTTTGTTTTCTCGACAACTACAAATCTAGCTGGTCGGCCGTGCGCCTTCTCCCCTCAGATGGGAGAAGAACCAAAAAAAAGGCCGCGGAATCCGCGGCCTCTTCGATCACGACGCCTTCGGTGGCGCCCATTGCTTCATGAAGGCGAAGAAGCGGCCACGGTCGTAGCCCTTTTTCTGCCCCTTGTCCGCTTCCAGCTCGCCGGTGAACTGCGAGTGCAGCAGCGTGCCGTCGGCGTCGAGCACGAACAGGTGCGGGTAGCCCTTCACTGCCGGGAACTGCGACAGGAACGCCGCGTTCTCGTTTTCTTCGCTGTAGTTGACCTTCATCCAGACGTAGTTGGCATCGCGGAAGCTGCGGATCTCCGCATCGCCTTCGATGAACCCGTCCATCAGATGGCACCACGGGCACCACTCGCCGCCCACATCCAGGATGATCCGCTTGCCACCGCGCTGGGCCTCGACTTTGGCCGTGGCCAGATCGGCGACCGGATCACGCGCAGGATCGAACTGGGCGTTGAGCGCCGCGATCGCGGCGATGTCCGCCGCGGCCGGGGTGTTGCCCGAGGCCACCGGTGCGCCGGGATCGGCGACCGGGGTTTTCTGCTCGGAGGTGTCCAGCGGCTGCGCAGGCGCAGCGGTGGGCGCCGACGACGGTGAACAGGCGGCCAGCAGGCCGGCCGCGATCATCGACATTGCCGCTGCTTTCATGCGCATCGCGGTCCTCACTTGACGCCGTGCATCAGCTTGTTGATCAGCGGGGCGACCAGGAACAGCACCACGCCGGAAATGATCAACGCCCAGAAGCCGAAGGTGTAACCCTTCAGGGCCGATTCCACGGTCATGCCGCCTTCGCCGCTGACCACGCCGGCGAAGATGCCGGACATGTTGTTGCCGATGCCGGTGGACAGGAACCAGCCGCCCATGCCGAAGCCGACCAGGCGCACCGGGGCCAGCTTGGTCACCATCGACAGACCGATCGGCGACAGGCACAGCTCACCGATGGACTGGATGACGTAGACCATGAACAGCGTCCAGAACGGAATCTTGCCGTCCACGACCATGCTCGACAGCGCCACCATCAGCAGCGCGAACGCCGCACCGTTGAACAGCAGGCCCAGGCCGAACTTGCGCGGGATCGACGGGTTGGCGCGGCCCAGCTTGATCCAGATCCAGGCAATGATCGGGGCCAGGGTGATGATCGCCACCGAGTTGACCGACTGGAACCAGGCGGTCGGGAATTCCCAGCCGCCCAGGTTGCGGTTGACGATGTTGTCGGCCAGGAAGGTGAACGAGCTGCCGGCCTGTTCGAAGAACATCCAGAACATCACGTTGAAGGTGAAGATGATCAGCATCGCGATCACACGGTCACGCTGGACCTTGCCTTCGCGGATGCCTTCGACCAGCAGCAGGATCGCCAGCGCGATGAACATCACACCCAGGATCCAGGCCAGCGCGGTGGCGCCGGTGGAGAGCAGGAAGAAGGCCACCGGGATCGCCACGATCGCGCCGATGAACACCATCACGATGCGGCCGTAGCCTTCGGCACCGGCCGGCGGGGCGCCAATGCCCTTCAGGCCGGCACGGCCGACGTAGAACCAGGCCAGGCTGATCAGCATGCCGATGCCCGAGGCGATGAAGACCATCTTGTAGGACGGCATCGCCTGCGTGCCGAACACGCGCTCGGCCAGGTACTGGGTCAGCACCGGGGCGATCATCGCGCCGATGTTGATGCCCATGTAGAAGATGGTGAAGCCCGAGTCGCGGCGCTCATCCTTCAGGCCGTACAGCTTGCCGACCATGGTCGAGATGTTGGGCTTGAACAGGCCGTTGCCGATGATGATCGTGGCCAGGCCCAGCTCGAAGATTTCCTTGTTGGGCATCGCGACCATGAACAGGCCGGCAGCCATGATCACCGCGCCGGTCAGGATGGAACGCTGGTAGCCCAGCACCCGGTCGGCGACGTAGCCACCGAAGATGGCGGCGGCGTAGACCAGCGCCAGGTAGGCGCCGTAGGTCCGGCTGGCCGCGGCCTGGCCGGCCGAATCACCGTCGAAGAACTGCGCGACGATGTACAGCACCAGGGCCCAGCGGATCCCGTAGAACGCGAAGCGTTCCCAGAATTCGGTCATGAACAGCATCCACAACGGGCGCGGATGGCCCAGCGTGGTCTTGAACTCCGGCAGCGCCGGATCGGGAACGGATTTCGCGGCGGCGTCTACGCTCATGCGGGATTCCTGGGTTCGGTGGAAGACATGCACGTCCGATGTGCGAAAGCAGCGCGGGAGAATCCCAGACCAACCACGTTCACGTCAAATACACGCTGATGTGTACCGCTGGCAGCATGGTCGCTGAACTTGCATCTGCAACTTCCGGCCAGAGACCGGCAGCGCAGCAACGGCGGGGCCTGCCGCACCCTACGGCGGATGGGGCAGGTAAATATGAATAGGCTTATTGCGGCCGATGCCCGATCAGGCGTCCGGCGGCATCGGGTCGTCGTTGCGGATCGTGGTGCGCACCTGGAACAGCTCCGGGAAGAAGGTCAGCTCCAGCGCCTGGCGCAGGAAGCCGACCCCGCTGGACCCGCCGGTGCCGCGCTTGAACCCGATCACCCGCATCACTGTGCGCATGTGGCGGAAGCGCCACAGCTGGAAGGCGGTCTCCAGATCGACCAGGTCCTCGCACAGCGAATACTCCCGCCAGAAGCGGTCGGTATTCTGGTAGATCCGCTCGAACACCGGGTGCAGGGCGTCGTCGGCCACGTGCGGCTGCTGCCAGTCGCGGCCCTGGTAGCCGGCCGGGACCGGGTGGCCGAAGCGGGCCAGGTAGCGCAGGAACTCCTCATACAGGCTGGGGGCATCAAGCACCTCCTGCAGCTGGGCCTGGCCGGCCGGGTCGTGCGAGAACACCTGCAGCATCTGCGCGTTCTTGTTGCCCAGCAGGAACTCGATGTAACGGTACTGCAGCGACTGGAAGCCCGAGGACGGGCCCAGCACATCGCGGAAGCCCATGTACTCCGAAGGCGTCAGCGTTTCCAGCACCGACCACTGCTCGGTGAGCTGGCGCAGCACCTGCTTGCTGCGCGCCAGCACCTTGCGGCACTGCCAGACCTCGTCGCGCTGCAGGAACCCGATCGCCGCGCGCAGTTCGTGCGCCAGCAGCTTCAGCCACAGCTCCGAAGTCTGGTGCTGGATGATGAACAGCATTTCGTCATGGTGCGGCGGGTTGGACAGCGGCTGCTGGGCCGACAGCAGCTGATCCAGGCGCAGGTAGCCGCCGTAGGTCAGCCGCCCCTCCAGATCGGTGTGGATACCAGCTTCGAGATCGCGTTGGTTCTTGTCGACGGACATGGCAGGGACCGCTAAAGGGGCTGAAAGGGTAGCGCAGTGACCGGGTCGCCGCGCATCCGGCCGTCAGCGGCTCACCGCTCCGCCAGGTCGGCCGAACCCACGATCCTGACGCCGGGCGTGGGCACCAACGCCGCCTCGACCAGCGCGGCGGCGATGTTCCCGGCCGGATTGATCCGCCAGGCGCGCGGCAGCACCGGGCCGAGCACGCCGAGCACCACGCTGGCCAGATGCTCGCCGGTACGCCGTTCGGCACGCTCACCGCAGATCAGCCCGGGCCGGACCAGGGTCAGCGAGGGGTAGCCCAGCGCCCGCAGGTCCTGCTCCAACCGTCCTTTGACCTGGTTATAGAAGATCCGCGAGCCCGGGTCGGCGCCCATCGCCGAGTTCAATGCGAAGGCATGCGCACCGTGGGCACGCGCGAGCCGCGCCACGGCCAGCGGGAAATCATGGTCGACCCGTGCGAAGGCCTCCTTGCTGCCGGCCTGCTTGATCGTGGTGCCAAGCGCACAGATCACGGCATCCACCGCCCACCAGTCGGCCCCGGCCGGCAGCTGCGCGAAGTCCACCACCGGGTTGAGCAGCGCTGCATCCGTGGTCTTCAGCGCGCGGCGGGTCGGGGCGATCACCGCATCGCAACGCGGGTCATCCAGCAGTTGCCGCAGCACATGGCCCCCGACCAGTCCGGTCGCGCCTACCAGCATCACCTTCATCGCACGCTCCTGCGGTCAGATTGCCTACCATCGTGGCATATCGGGCGTAGCGGGCCCCGCGTTCAAGCCGGCGTGCCGCGCGCCGATACTGTTGCCACCTCCCCTCGCCCCGGCGCCCCTCGCCGGTCACTGCCAAGGACCTGCCGCATGACGGACCCGCACGACGCTTCCCCCCGCCCCGGCACCGCCGTCGGGCGGCTGCTGTCGCGGCGACAGAGCGTGGGCACCGGGGTGGAGACCGCCAGCGAGCCGGCGCCCGGGCCCAAAGGCGGCAGCAGCGCGATGCTGCAGCGGCTGTTCGCCGGCATCGATGCGCCCGAGCCGCTGCTGGCCGCGTTCGCCAATGGCATGTCCACCCTGCCCGGCGAGCTGGGCGACATGGGCCTGCGCCTGCAGTCGGCGCAGCGCAGCGCGGACTGGGTGAGCTATGGCCGCGCGATGCGCCAGCTGATCGACAAGTACATCCGCACCATCGAGCAGGAAACGCCCGACGGCCAGCCTGACAGCCTGCGCCTGCGCGAGCTGCTGCGGCACACCGTCGGGGTGACCGTGGCCAGCCTGCTGCAGAACATGCCCGAGCTGCGCGAGGAGCCGGTGCAGCTGGCCGGTGAACTGCGCCACTGGCATCCTGGCCAGCCGCTGCAGCCGATCGAACAGCGGCTGCGCGAGCTCTCGCACCAGATCGGCGTGCGCAGCGACGGCTGGCAGGAGCAGCAGGAGCTGCTGCTGAGTCTGTTCGATCTGCTGTTGGACAACATCAGCGAGCTGCTGGATGACAGCAGCTGGCTGCACGGCCAGGTCCACGCGGTGCGCTCACTGATTGGCGGCCCGCTGGATCGCGATTCGGTCGAACAGGCGCGCGCCAACCTGCGCGAGGTGATCTACAAGCAGGGGCTGCTCAAGCAGGGCATCGTCGAATCCAAGGCGGCGATGAAGAACGTCATGGGTGGCTTCATCGAGCGCCTGGACGGCATGGCGGTGAGCACCGGCGAGTACCACGACCGGATCAGCAGCTACGCGCTGGCCCTGAAGGAAGCGCGCAGCATCGCCGACCTCAACCAGCTGCTGCAGGATGTGCTGCAGGACACCGGGCGCGTGCAGGACCAGGCGCTGCAGGCGCGCGACCACCTGGGCAATGCACGCCGCGAAGTGGAACAGGCCGAACAGCGCATCGCCGAACTGGAGCAGGAGCTGCGCGAGGTGTCCGGCTTGATCCGTACCGACCCGCTGACTGGCGCGCTCAACCGGCGCGGTCTGGACGAGCTGCTGGAGCGCGAGCTGGCGCGCGCCGCACGCCACGGCCATCCACTGGCGCTGGCGCTGCTCGACCTGGACGATTTCCACCAGACCAACACCCTGCACGGCCATGCCGGTGGCGATGCGGTACTCCGCCACCTGGTGAGCGTCTGCCAGCTGCACCTGCGCAGCAGCGATGCCATCGCCCGGCTCGGTGGCGACGAGTTCGTCCTGCTGCTGCCGGAAACCCCGGCGGCCGACAGCATGTCCACCCTGCTGCGGCTGCAGCGCTCGTTGGCACAGCGGCCGCTGCCGCTGGACGAACAGCGCGTGCCGGTGCATTTCAGTGCCGGGCTGGCGCAGTGGCAGCCGGGCGAGCCGGCCGAGGCGCTGCTGCGGCGCGCCGATGCGTCGCTGTATGCGGCCAAGCGGGTCGGCAAGAACCGGGTACTGGCGGCCGAGCCGCCGCGCTGAGCCTGCGCCTGTGATATTCGGCGCAGCGGCGCGAATCATCCGGGTATGGACATGACACTGCCCGCCACCGACACCGATCTGCGCCCGCGCTTCGCCGCGCTGCTGGAGCAGCACCGCGGCATCGTGCTGAAGGTGGCGCGCGGCTATTGCCCGCAGCACGAGGACCGGCTCGATCTGGTCCAGGAGATCAGCGTGCAGGCCTGGGCGGCCTTCGAGGCGTTCGACCCGGCGCGGGCGCGTTTCTCGACCTGGCTGTACCGGGTGGCGCTCAACGTGGCGATCTCGCAATGGCGCCGGCAGCAGCATCGGCAGCGCCACCACGCCGCGCTGGACGACGACCTGCCCGCCGCCGACGAAAGCGCGCCGCCCGAGCAGCGTCACGCGCTGCACCAACTGGAGGTCGCCATCCACGCGCTGCCGCCGCTGGATCGTGCGCTGATGCTGCTGCACCTGGACGATCACGACCATCGGCAGATCGCCGAAGTGCTGGGCATCAGCGTCGCCAATGTCTCTACCCGCCTGCACCGCCTGCGCCAGCAGCTGCGCACGCGCCTGAACCCCACCGACTGAGAACCCCGCCATGCAACCGGATGACCTCAAGCAGCTGTGGAACAGCACCAGCCAGCACGCGGATGCGCAGGAGACCTTCGCGCTGGAGGCGTGGCGCAGCCATCGGCACCGGGCGGTGCAGCGCCAACTCGGGCTCTTCAGCCTCTGGCAGGGGCTGCAGCTGGTGGCCTGGCTGGCATTGGCGGTGTACTGCGGGAGCCAGTGGTGGCAGCAACCGCCGCTGGCGGTGATGCTCAGCGCGATGGCGCTGCACGCCTATTGCATCGCGGTGATCATCGCCAGCATCACCCGCCTGCATCGCCGCCGGCAGCTGGAGCCGACACACACGGTGGTGGAGCAATCGCAGCAGCTGGCCGCGCTTGCCCGGCACACCGCATTGACCGAGCTGCTGCTCGGCCTGCCGTGGTGCTGGCTGTGGCTGGCGGTGCCGGTCCTGGTGGCCTGGCAGGCCTGGGGGGTGGACCTGGGGGCCTTGGCCGCACCGTGGCTGCTGGCCTCGCTGGCGGCGGGGGCGCTGGCCATGCTGGCCGCGGTGCTCCTTGCCCGCCGCTGGGTGCAGCACGCACCGGCGTCGCCGTGGCTGCAGCGCGCAATCGACGCGCTGTCCGGGCGCCGGCTGGCCCGCCCGCGCCGAGCTGGACGCCCTGAGCGGCTGGACGCCGACCTGAACCGGCCGGCCGTCAGTGCGCGGGCTTGGACCCGCGCAGCTTCTGGAACCCGGTCACCGCTGCCAGCACCACCGCACCGATCACCACGCCGACGATCACGTTGCCCAGCGCATTGATCAACCAGCCCCAGCTGCCGTCACCGCCCATCTCCAGGATGGCGTGGTGCAGCGGTTCGATGCTGTGCACCAGAATGCCGCCGCCGACCAGGAACATCGCCGCGGTGCCGGCCACCGAGAGGAACTTCATCAGCCACGGTGCAGCCACCAGCAGGCCCCGGCCCACTGCGGCCAGCGCCGCGCCCTTGCGCGACAGGTACAGGCCCAGGTCGTCCAGCTTGACGATGCCGGCGACCAGACCGTAGACGAACACCGTCATCGCCAGGGCGATCACCACCAGCGCGCTGACCTGGTTGAGGAACGGTGCACTGGAGACCACGCCCAGCGACAGTACGATGATCTCCGCCGACAGAATGAAATCGGTGCGGATCGCGCCCTTCACCTTGTCCTTCTCCCACGCGACCATGTCCACCTTCTCGTCGGCCAGGGCCTTGGCCCGCTCGGCCTTGCGCTGCTCATCCTCGTCGCGCGAATGCAGGAAGCGGTGCGCCAGCTTCTCCACGCCCTCGTAGCAGAGGAACGCGCCGCCGATCATCATCAGCGGGGTGATCGCCCAGGGCAGCCAGGCGCTGATCGCCAGCGCGGCCGGCACCAGGATCGCCTTGTTCACCAGCGAGCTCTTGGCGACGGCCCAGACCACCGGCAGCTCGCGGTTGGCACTGACCCCGGTCACCTGCTGGGCGTTCAGCGCGAGGTCGTCGCCGAGAACGCCGGCGGTTTTCTTGGCCGCGACCTTGGTCAGCACCGACACATCGTCCAGCAGGGACGCAATGTCATCGAGCAACGCGAACAGACTGGCACCGGCCATGGTGGATCCAAAGGAGGAAGCGGGAGCGCCGATTCTGACCGATCCGACCCCTGTCGCGGTAGCCGGAGCGGATTCACCAGTCCACCACTGCGGCCCGGCCACACTGCCGGTGATCGTCGCCCCGGAGTCCTGCTTGAACACCACGCCCGTCCTTCCCGGTTCGCCGTCGCTGGTCAAGGGCATGAACCGCCGCAGCCAGATCCTGCGCCTGCTGTTGCGCTACCGTAATTCCGGCGTATTTTCCGGCATGAACCTGGACGCAGGCGCGGTCCACGATGTGCCACCGGAAGGCAACCCGGAACAGTTCGTCACCGACCTGGAATCGCTGGGGCCGACCTTCGTCAAGCTGGGCCAGATGCTCTCCACCCGCCCGGACATGGTGCCGGTGGAGTTCGCCACGGCCCTGGAGCGCATGCAGGAGAACGTTGCGCCGATCCCGGTCGAGCGCGTCGCGGCGATCATCGAAAAGGAACTGGGCGCGTCGGTGTCCAAGCTGTTTGCCAGCTTCGACCCGGTGCCACTGGGCTGCGCCTCGATCGCCCAGGTGCACCGCGCCGAGCTTCACGATGGCCGCCAGGTGGCGGTCAAGGTGCAGAAGCCGGAGGTCGCCGCCCAGCTGCGCTCGGATCTGGACGTGCTGCGCAGCTTTGCGCTGGCCGCCGACCATCTCACCCAGGTCGGACGCCGCGTGCGCCTGCGCGACTGGCTCAATGAATTCGCCAAGACCCTGATGCAGGAGCTGGACTACCAGGCCGAGGCCGAGAACCTGCAGCGCTTCGGCCAGCATCTCAAGCCGTTCAAGCCGCTGTGGGTGCCACAGCCGATCTGGGACTACTGCAGCCACCGCGTGCTGACCATGGAGCTGGCGCAGGGCGTGCGCGTGGACATGATCCCCGATGTGCGCCGTACCGAGCAGCCGATGGCTCCGCTCGCTGCCGCGCTGATCCGCGGCTATGTCGACCAGATCTTCGTGCATGGCGAGATCCACGCCGATCCGCATCCCGGCAATCTGCGCGTCACCCCGGCCGGTCGCCTGGCGATCTTCGACCTGGGCATGGTCGCGCACATGCCGCCGCGCCTGCGCGAGCGCCTGCTCAAACTGTTGTTCGCCGCGGTGGATGGGCGCGGTGAGGAAGTCGCCGATGAAATCATCGGCATCAGCACGCGGCTGGAGTTCTTCGACGAAGAACGCTATCTGCGCGAGACCGGGCAGATCATCGCGCGCTATGCCGCCAACAGCAGCTTCTCCGAAGGCCGCGTGGTGCTGGACCTGGTGCGCATTGCCACCGCCAGCGGCCTGCGCACCCCGCCGGAGCTGAGCCTGCTGGGCAAGGCACTGTTGAATCTGGAAACCGTGTGCCGGCTGCTGTCGCCGGACCTGGATACCCGGCGCATCGTGGAGAAACAGCTGCAGCACGTGATGCGCGCGCGCCTGAAGAAATCGCTGTCGGCCGCCAACCGCGCCAGCGAGGCGATGGAGATGCAGCAGTTGCTGCGCGACGGGCCACGCAAGATGACCGACATCCTCGCGCTGTTGGCCGAGAACCGCCTGCAGATGAAGGTCACCGGGCTGGAAGAATCCCGCCTGATGGAGAACCTGCAGAAGATCGCCAACCGCGTCTCTGCCGGCATCGTCACCGCGGCGCTGATACTGGCCGCCGCGATGATGATGAAGGTCGATACCGGATGGCATCTGTTCGGCTATCCCGCCATCGCGTTCACCTTGATGTTGATCGGTGTCTTCCTCGGATTGGGCATCATCCTCAGTGCGCTGATCTTCGATCGTCGTGCGCGCTCCAAGGAAGAACGCGGGCATCGTTGACGCGCTCACCACGCGCGTCACGCATTCAGACAACCGGTAAAACACACCGCGGAACGCGCGATGCAATGCAGCATCATGCGTACGTCTTCACGCCTGTTTTACGTCGCATCTCGCAATGCGATGCGTGAATACCGCTGTCGTTTTCAACAAACATTTCAGTCAGGTTCGTGCAGGCATGATCGGGTCATCGGCTTGTCATGCATGTGTGGCTGGGACAGCCGGTCGGATGGGACATACGTCGTCATGACGTCCATCACCACCTGTCTCCACTGCCAAAAGTGCTTATGCTCTGGATTCTGCTGCTGTCACTGTTGCTGCTCACCTGGCTGTTCCTCGCATCTGACAAGTGGGTGTGGTGGAAGGCAAGCCTGATGTCATTGCTGCTGCTGACCCTCAGTGCGTGGTGGTTGATCAACAAGTTGTCAGGTGATGGCCTCAATGCTGCCACCCTGTACCACCTTGGCGCAGACATGGAAGGCGCCGGCATCGCCGACTTCAAGCACTACATCGCCGGCTTCATCGCACTGGCGCTGGTCTCGCTCACCCCCTTGCTGCTGGCACGCCTGCGTCGCCGGCACCGCCCCGCACACGGCAAGGCAGTCTTCGCCGGCTTCCTGGCGATGTGGTTCGTCGCGATCGTGGTCAGCCCGCTGTACAGCGATGGCCAGCGCCTGTACCAGCAGATGCGCCCGGTCGACTACAGCATGGTCAAGGCCGAGTACCGCGTGCCGCAGCAGCCGCTGACCAAGCCGCGCAACATCGTGTGGATCTACGGCGAAAGCCTGGAGCGCACCTATCTCAATGAAACCACCTTCCCCGACCTGATGCCCAACATCAACCGGCTGGCCGCGCAGTCGCTGGACGTGCGTGGGCTGGTCTCGGCCGAAGGCGGTGGCTGGACCATCGCCGGCCTGGTCTCCTCGATGTGCGGCGTGCCGTTGACCACCGCCAAGGAAGATGAGAACAGCATGGGGCGCATGGGCAGCTTCCTGCCCGAAGCGGTCTGCCTGGGCGACGACCTCAAGCAGCAGGGCTACACCAACCACTATCTGGGCGGCGCCAACGGCCAGTTCGCGGGCAAGGGCCAGTTCCTGGCCACGCACGGCTTCGATACCGTCGATGATCTGGCCTGGTTCAAGACGCAGAAGATCACGCGCGCGCATTTCTCGCCGTGGGGCGTGCATGATGACGTGCTGCTGGACAAGGCGTACGACCGCTTCGTGCAGCTCTCGCGCAAGGGCGACCCGTTCATGCTCACCACGCTGACCATGGACACCCATCATCCCGCAGGTCACCTGCCCGTGGCCTGCAAAGGCACCCGTTACCAGAGCGAGCACGGCAACATCGGCATGCTCAACGCACTCAAGTGCACCGACGGGCTGATCGCCAAACTGGTCGATCGTATCCAGGCCAGTCCGTACGGCGAAGACACGTTGATCGTGATCGCCTCCGATCACCTGGCCATGCCCAACGATCTCAGCCACATCCTGGCCAAGCAGGATCGCGAGAATCTGTTGCTGTTCCTGGGCAAGGACATCGCTCCGCGCCAGCTGACCGCGCCGGCCGGCTCGACGCTGGACTCGGGCGCCACGCTGCTGAGCCTGATCGACCCGGCCATCGATTCGATCGGCTTCGGCCGCTCGCTGCTGCATCCGGAGCGTTCGGACAGTGCCAGCGCCGCGGTGTTCCGCGACAACGGCAAGGACTACCCGCGCTACCTCGCGTTCTCGCGCTCGCTGTGGCTGGGCGACAAGACCCGCCAGCTGCGCATCGATGACGACAACCAGGTGGTGATCGGCCTGCAGCACGTGCAGCCCCCAGTGCTGCTGGAGTACGACAAGCATTGGGATCTGAAGTCGGTGTATCTGGAGAACACGTCCAAGCAGTTCGATCTGGCCGACCCGTCCAATACCCTGGCCTACGTGGATCGCTGCACTGCGTTCGAGGATGGCTCGGCCGATGGCGACTGGTGCGCGATGCTGGTCAACCAGGACAAGGGCATCAAGCTCTTCCGTGATGACCAGCTGCGCGGTGGCGTGGCGGTGGATGGCCCGCTGGACCCGTTCAACGGCCCGCGCCCGAGCATCCGCCAGGCGCACATGATCACGCAGAAGGGCCGCCGCACCCGCGCCGGCCAGTACATGGTGCAGCTGGTGACCAAGCAGTCGCCGGACCGTGGATTCTGGATCGAAGCCGTCTCCTCGCAGCGCAAGGTGGTGGTGGCCCAGCAGTGGGTGCAGCCCGATGCCGAAGGCCGCATCAACCTGAGCTTCGGCCTGGACCACGAGGTGGATGATCTGGAAGTGCGCGCCTGGTTGAACCACGCCGAGAAGCTGGCCGTGGATACCTTCGCGCTGGTGCCGTCGCGCCGCGGCAACCGCGGCTGATCCGGCCCTCCCCCGGGCATCCGGGGCGGTCCGTCGTTCGTATCGGGTCCGCTGTCCGTAGCAGGTCTGCTGGTCGTATCGGTAGTGCCGGCCGCTGGCCGGCTCCCGGTTCTCTCTGCATCGTGCAGCTGCCGGCCAGCGGCCGGCACTACCTGGATAAGGGCGCTGCCGGCCGGTGCTAACTCTCTAGCGCGCTGCCGGCCAGCGGCCGGCACTACCTGGATCGCGGCACTACCCGGATCAGGACGCTGCCCGCCAACAGCCGGTACCTACCGGCCTTGTTATGCGTCGGGGTCCGGCGTTGCCGCCGGGTCACGTACCAGATGGATATCCGTCGGTGCGGACAACGCGATCCCGGCGGCGGCAAACTTCTGCAGCATCGTGAAATACAGCTCGCTGCGTGCGCCGTACACCGCACGCGGACCCGAGACGTAGGCGAAACTGTTGATCGTGATCTGCCCATTGGCGATCGAATCGATGAACACCGACGGTGCCGGGTCACTCAGCACGCCCGGGTGATCGGTGTATGCATCCAGCAGGATCTGCCGCAGCGCGGCCACGTCGGTGTTCAACGGCACCGAGAACTGGATCTGGATCCGGCCCTGCGCGTTGCCCATCGTCATGTTGCGGATGGTCTTGGTGATCAGCTCGGAGTTGGGCACGATCAAGGTGGATTTGTCGCCGACCTGGATCTCGGTCGAACGCACGCTGATCCGCTTGATATCCCCTTCCTGGTCGCCCAGCTTGACCCAGTCGCCTATCTTGACCGGCCGCTCGGCCAGCAGGATCAAGCCCGAGACGAAGTTCTGGGTGATCGCCTGCAGGCCGAAGCCGATACCCACCGACAGCGCACTGACCACCAGGGCCAGCTTCTCGAAGCCGATGCCCAGCGCGGTCAGGCCCCACAGCACTGCGGCGATGATGCCGAGATAGCGGGTGACGGTGCTGATCGAGTTGCGTGCACCGGCGTCCAGTTCGGTCTTGGGCAGGTAGGTGTCGCTCAGCCAGCGCTGGAACGCCTGCATCACCGCCCAGACCACCAGGAACACCAGCACCGCGTACATCACACTGCTCGGCCGGAGCGTGGTCTCGCCGATCTTCAGCCCACCGGACAGCGAATCCAATCCCCCGAGGAAGGCGTTGAGGTTGCCGAACGGTGCGGCCAGCGCCAGCAGACCGAGCACGATCACGCCCACGCGCAGCACCGCCGAGAGCAGTACGCCGGCCTGCTCCACCCGCGATTCGCTGAGCCCGGTGGTCAATACAATGGTCTGCCCGGCACGGCTGCTGGGCGCGAGTGCCCAGGTGGCCAGGTCATCGGCGAACTTGAGCAGCAGCGAGACGGCCATCAGCACCACCGCGCCCCAGACCAGTTGCTGGGCCACGAACAGCGCGAAGTTGAGATAGCCCAGCAGCGTGGCGATCACCGCCGCTGCCACGGCGATGTGGCCGGCCAGGCGCGCGAGCACGATCCAACCGCTGCGGCGGGGCGCGCCGCGTACCTTGCCATCGCCACCGGCGCGGGGATCGGCACGCGCTTCGGCTTCGGCAGCTTCAGCCGCCTGGCGGTTGTGCATGCGCGCCAGCGAAACCAGGATCGCGATGATCAACGCCATGTACGTGAGCGCGATCAGCCCATCCACGGCCACCGTGGTGACTTCGCTGGTACGTGCCGCGCGGTCCAGGGCGACCAGCATGATGCTCAGCCAGGTCAGGCCGGCCGCGCCCCAGGCGTACTTGCGCAGGCGCCAGGCCGCGCTGTCATCCAGCGACAGCAGCCGCCACGACGGCCGCTTGGGCACCAGCAGGCAGGCACTGAGCGCGGCGATGAAGACGGCCATGAAGGTGGCCACTTCGAAGGTCTGGGCCACCGACTGCAGGCGCGGCGGGATCGCGCCGATCGCATCCAGTGACTCGACCAGTGCCACCGCGGCCAGGCCGGGCAGCAGCGTGCCGACCAGCAGCAGCCACACCGCCAGCCCGGAGCGACGCAGGCGGCCATCCGGCGCGCGCTCGGAGGCAGCGAAGCGCCGGCCCAGCGCGCGCAGCCACAGCCGCAGCGGGAAGAACATCACCAGCGCCACGACAAGGCCGATCAGCGGCGCGGTCCAGCCGTGCCGGGCGATCGCCTTGCGCGCGGCGTCCACGCCCATGTGGTACAGGATCGCCAAGCGATCCACATCCCCCGGCACATCCTTGGCGAAGCTGCGCCACAGCGCCGGCGACAACGGCGAGGCGACCTTGCGGGTAGCTGTTCGCTGAACTGGGTGACCCGCATCTTCTCGATCCGCTCGCCGAGCTGCTTGGCGTCCACCGAAAGCAGCTTGGCGCGGGCGATCTGCGCGTTGATGTCGGCCTTCTGCTGGTTCAGTGCCTTGCGCTGCCGGCTGACCTCCGGTGGCTCGACGGTACCTTCGGCCACCTCGCCCAGCTGCGACAGGCGCGCGTCCACCTGCTTGAGCTGCGGGTCCAGTGCACTCTGCAGGCCGTCCGCATCGCGCTGGACGGCCAGCGCGCGGTCGGACAACGCCTTGAGGGTCTCGGTGGTGGCCGCATCCTCCAGGACGACATTGATCGACCGGAAGGTTTTTTCGGCCTGGGCCAGCTGCTTGGCAGGGTCCGGATCCGGGTCGCCGGCCTGGGCCAGCGCGATCGGCGCGGCGCCGAGCCAGGCGAACAACAGCAGCCACGACAACGACCGCACCACAAACGAAGAATGACGAAGCGACACGCCAGCACCAACGGTTCGCGCGGACCACCGCGCCTGCCCGCGACTATAAACCGGGCCCCGTTCAGAACAGGTATGCGGCCCTCAGTACTTCAGGCGGAGCTCTTCGACCTGCGGCTGCAGGCGCGCGTACCAGTCCTGGAACTCTTCTTCGGTGATCTCCTCCGGCGCGTAGACCGCGATCTCGTCCCAGGCATGATCGGTCGGCAGCGGCTGCCGCGGCCCGGCACGCAGGGTATAGGTCACGCCCTCATGGTCGAGCACGTCGTCGGCGGTCTCCCGCTGCTGGCGGGCAAAGCCGGTTTCGCTCTTGAGAAGAATCACCTGGTACATCCGCATCTCCATCGCTGTTGAAAGAAGCGCTCATGGCGCCCCTGCCCAGCATAGCGCCGCCCACGCGGCCGGAGCATGACGCATCGACAACGCAGCGTTCTCGACGCCGTACTCGCCCCGGCTTCACCCGGCCGTGGCAGCAGGCCCGGCATCGTGGGATCGCATTCCCACCAGCCGTTGCCCATGACCACACATCCCGACCTGAAGACCGTTCCCGACCTCAAGCTGCCGCGTTACCTGGGCACCTGGTACGAGATCGCCCGCCTGCCCATGAAGCACGAGCCGGAAGGCTGCACCGATGTGTCCGCGCATTACAGCCTGAAGGACAACGGCCATGTCGCCGTGGTCAACCGCTGCCGCATGGGCAACGAGATCGAGGAAGCCGACGGTGAGGCCTGCCCGGTCGATAACGACACCGCGCGGCTGGAGGTCAGCTTCCTGCCCAAGGGCCTGCGCTGGCTGCCCTTCACCAAGGGCGACTACTGGGTGATCCAGATCGCGCCGGACTACAGTGTATCGCTGGTCGGCAGCCCGGACCGCAAGTACCTGTGGCTGCTCTCACGTACCCCCACGCTCGATCGCACCACGCAGGAGCATTATCTGGCGCAGGCGCGGCTGCAGGGCTTCGACCTGTCCGAGCTGATCCAGACCCCGCACACCGGCCATCCCACCGCCTGAGGCTGCAATGGATCTGAAGAGCGGTTACCCGTTCTGGGCCGTGCGCAACGGCCTGATGCATGCGTTTCCACCGCTGGAAAACGATCTGAACTGCGAGGTGCTGGTGGTCGGTGGCGGTATCAGCGGTGCGCTGATCGCCGACGAGCTTTGCGCGCACGGCCATGACGTGGCGCTGATCGAACAGCGCGACATCGGCTGGGGCAGCACGGCGGCCAGCACCGCGCTGCTGCAGTATGAGATCGACACCCACCTGATCGATCTGGCCCAGCGCTACGGCGAGGAGGCCGCCGTACGGGCCTACCAGGCGTGTGCCGATGCCATTCCGGCCATCTGCGCGGTGGCCGCGCCGTTCCGCGATGTGGATTGCCATCGCATGGCCAGCCTCTACTACGCGAGCAAGCGTGGGCATCAGGCCGTACTGGCCGAAGAATGCGCGCTGCGTGCCAGGCATGGCTTCGACGTGCGCTGGCTGGACAGCGACGCCGTCGCGGACGAGTACGGCATCCGCGCGCCGGGGGCGATCCTCAGCGCGCTCGCCGCACGCATCGATCCATACCGGCTGACCTACCGCCTGCTGATGCGGCTGCACAAGCGTGGCTGCGGGGTCTACGACCGCACCGTGCTCGACACGCTCACCCCCACCGCGCGTGGCGTCACCGCCACCACGCTGGGCGGTGCACGCATCCGGGCCCGGCATGTGGTGCTGGCCACCGGCTATGCCGGACAGCGCTGGTTGAAGCCCTCGGTGGCCCGCAACCGCAGCAGCTACGCTTTCATCACCGACCCGATCCACCCGGATCTGCTCGGTCCGCTGCGCGAAACGATGGCCTGGGAATCGGCGCGCCCCTACCTCTACCTGCGCAGTACCGGCGACAACCGGCTGCTGATCGGCGGCGAAGACGACGCCATCGATCTCCCGGCGCGGCGCGACCGGCGTGTGGAGAGCAAGACCGGCAAGCTGCTCAAGAAGATCGCCAAGCTGTTTCCGCACCTGCCGCTGCAGCCGGCCTTCTCCTGGGGCGGCACCTTCGCCGAGACCCACGATGGCCTGCCCTTCTTCGGTCCACACCCACAGTGGGGGCCGCGGGTGCTGTTCGCGATGGCCTACGGCGGCAACGGCATCACCTACTCCATGATCGGCGCCGGGCTGCTGCGGTCGCGGATCGAGCGCCGCCGGCATCCGCTGGCCGGGCTGTTCGGATTTGAGCGCCTGGGCTGAGTTCCCCTTGCAACGCACGCCATGACAGGCATCATTCAAACTACGGCTGCTAGCGTCAGCGCTGTCGGCCGTCCCGCCTGTCTGCTCCGGAGCCTCTCATGATCCGCCTGCTTCCCCTGCTGCTGTGCCTGTCCCTGCCCGGTGTGGCGCTGGCCCAGTCTGCCGCAGGCGCCACCGGCCCGCAGTCCTCCACCGGGCTGGACCTGAGCATCCCGGACGCCCCGCTGCAGTACCTGAGCGACCAGTCCCTGCGCGGCGATCCGCCGGGCACGTTCTACGGCGACCGCACCGGCCGGCGTTCCACCGACCGGGCCGCCAACGGCATCGCCCACGTGACCGACGACAAACTGCGGGTCAACGGCAGCGTCACCACCGGCATCGGTTACGCGAAGAATTTCGGCAACACCCATTACAACGCCGCCGAGCTCAACCTGAGCAAGAACTACACGTCCGACGAAGGCAATACGCGCAACGTCAACGTCAACATCCGGGTGAGCGAAGGCAAGGGCCCGGGCTTCTTCGGCCCGTACGGCTATGACGGTTTCGATGGCTACGGCGGCTACGGCCGTGGGCCCGGCTACTGGGATTACCCGGCGCGCTGGTAAGCGCTGCAGCGGTGGGGCACTCACGCGGACGGCCGGGGCAACCCGGCCGTTCGTGCATCCGTGCGCCGTGACGCGGGATCAGTCCCACCAGCCATCGCGCTTGCTGGCCAGTACGCGGCCATCGTGACCGCTCATGCGCACTTCCACGCGCTGGTTGCGGGCATTGCGTGCATCCAGCGTCCAGGTGGCGCCATCGCGCTCGAGCGACTCGATCTGCGTCAGCCCGGCCTTGCCGGCCAGCGCCAGGATCTGCCCGGCATCCAGCAGCGCGCGGCCATCGCGCGGGTCGAAGATCTCACCCTTGGTGTCATCGATGATCACTTCATCGACGGTGCCGTCCTTGCGGGTCACATCCGCCTCCCACACGCCATCATCGTGCTCCAGTTCGTGCACCTGGGTGTACCCGGCCGCGCTGAGCCTGGCCTGCACCTGGGCGGCGGACAGGTTGGCGGCGAAGGCCGGGGTGTCTAACAGGGCGGCGGCCAGGGTGGTAGCGGCAATCATCGTCTTCATGGGAATCCTTGAGGGGGCGCCGGTCCATTCCGGCACCGCCAGTCTGGCCACCACGCCTAACCGGACCATGAGGGCGCCTGTTAGATACTGTTTAGACATCCCCGGTATACCGGTGCCCTGCCCTTCCCCTTGCGTGCCCGCATGTCTGCCCTGTCCCTGATGCTGCCCCTGCTGTTGACCCTGGCCCCGCAGGACCCGATGCGGGTGCTCGACGGTGGCAGCCGCCAGCAGGACAGCGTGCGCCAGGCCGTCCGGCAGGGCCGTTTCGTACCGCTGGAACAGGTGGTGGCCGATGCACTGCGGCGCTATCCCGGCAAGCTCATCGAAGTGGAGCTGGATGAGGACACCTACGAGGTCGAGATCCTCGGCCCGGACGGCGTGGTGATGGAGCTCGATTACGATGCGGCCACCGGCCGCCTGCTGAAAATGGAAAAAGACTGATGCGCGTGCTGCTTGCCGAAGATGACGCCTTGCTCGCCCGCCGCCTGCAGACGCTGCTGGAAGACGCCGGCTACGTGGTCATCCACAGTGCGGAGGGCCGGGACGCCGAGTACCAGGGCCAGATCGAGGACATCGCCCCGGCCGTGGTCGATCTGGGCCTGCCGGGCCTGGACGGGCTGAGCGTGATCGAGCGCTGGCGCCAGGCGGGCCGGGACTTCCCGGTGCTGGTACTGACCGCCCGCGCCCGCTGGCACGACAAGCTGGCCGGCTTCGATGCCGGTGCCGATGACTACCTGACCAAACCGTTCCAGCCCGAAGAGCTGCTGCTGCGCCTGCGTGCCCTGATCCGCCGCAGTGCCGGCCACGCGCATCCGCGCCTGCAGTGCGGTCCACTGGTGCTGGACGTCAATGCCGGCCGCTTCGAACTGGACGGTGCACCGCTGGCGCTCAGCGCGCAGGAGCACCGCATCCTCAGTTACTTCATGCATCACCCCGATACCGTGCTGAGCCGCGCGCGGCTGGGCGAGAACGTCTACGAGGACGGCTTCGATCCGGACTCCAACACGCTGGACGTGCTGATCGGGCGGATCCGCCGCAAGCTGGGCAGCGCGTTGATCCACACCCACCGCGGGCAGGGCTTCCGCCTCTCGGCGACGCCATGACCACCGGCTCGCTGCGCACCCGCCTGCTGGTGGCCGGTGGCCTGGGCCTGGTACTGGTCTCCGCGCTGGCCACCTGGTGGCTTGGCGCGATGTTCGAGCGCTCGGCACGCACCGCGATGGACGAGCGCCTGGGCAACGACCTGATCGCGGTGCTGGCACTGGCCGAGAGCGATGCCAACGGCCAGCTGCACTGGCGCGACACCCTGGCCGACGAGCGCTACCGGCGCGTGTTCTCCGGCGACTACTGGCAGGTGCTGGACGCGCAGGGCCGCCCGCTCGGGCAATCGCGCTCGCTGTGGGATGACGCGCTGGCCGCCCCGACCGCGCTGCAACCGGGGCCGGCGCAGGCCTTCGATGCCAGCGGCCCGTTGAAGCAATCACTGCGCGTGCTGGCCCAGCAGGTGACCCTGCCGCGCGCCGCCGCACCGGTGATCGTCATGGTCGCCACCGACCGCAGCCAGCTGGATGCCCAGGTTGCCAGTTTCCGGCAGCGCACCGCACTGGCCCTGGCCGTGCTGATCGCACTGTGGTTCGCTGTACTGGTCACCCAGGTGCATTACGGGCTGCGGCCGCTGGCCGAACTGGGCTGCATCGCCGGACAGGTCCGCAACGGCGAGAACGTGCGCTTCCCGCAGCAGGGCCTGGTCAAGGAAGTCGCGCCGCTGGCCGGCCAGCTCAACGCGCTGCTCGATCACCACCAGCGCATGGTGGTGCGCGCCCGCCGCAGCGCCGAAGACCTCGCGCATGCGCTGAAGACACCGCTGACCGTGCTCATCACCGAAGCCGAAGGGGATGGCAGCGACTGGCGCCAGACCCTGCGCAGCGAGACCGCGCGCATGCAGGCCAGCATCGATCGTTACCTCGCTGCAGGCCTGGGCGCGGACAGCCAGCAGCGCACGCCGGTGGCGCCGGTGGTGAGCGCGCTGTGCGGGCTGATGCAGCGCGTACATGCCGCGCGCGGGCTGCGTTTCACGTGCGACAGCGAGGATGCCGCCGTGTTCGCCGGTGCGCGCGAGGACCTGGAAGAGATGCTCGGCAACCTGCTCGACAATGCCGGCAAGTGGGCCGCGCAGGCGGTGCGGGTGGACGTGGCACGGGACAGCACGCAGCTACGCATCACCGTGGCCGATGATGGCCCGGGACTCCCGCCAGCGCAGCTGGAGCGCGTGCTGGAACGCGGCGTGCGGCTGGATGAGCGCGCGTCGGGCAGCGGGCTGGGATTGTCGATCGTGGCCGACATCGCCGAGAGCTACGGTGGCACGCTGGTCCTGGCCAATGACACGCCGGGGTTGCAGGCGACGGTGACGTTGCCGGCAGGCGGAGAAGCCACCGGGTAGAGCCGACCGTTGGTCGGCTGCCTTTCGCGAACACCCGAACGCGCCCAGGCGCGCGCCAGCCGACCAACGGTCGGCTCTACCGGGGCCGGCGGTTCAACGGGCCTGGTGCATCCACCAACAATCAATGGCATCCAGCACGATGTGGATGATCAGTCCGATCCCGAACAGGCGCGTCTTCTTTGGTACGCACAGCCCCGCATACACCGCGATCGCCGGGGCGGTGTGCAGTGGATGGAACCCGATGCTGCAGCGGTTCGGGGCGTAGATCGGATCGGCCAGCAGGTGGTCCAGATCGATGATCCAGCCCAGCAGCATCAGCACCCAGGCGGACAGGAAGCGCTTGCGCCAGAACATCCACGCCAGCAGCGCGGGGACGGCCGCATGCAGGAACAGATGAAAGATCGCGCGCGCGCTCATGCCGGTGTCGGGTGCCTTGCAAAGACCGCCGGGCAATGCCCGGCGTTACGGACAGCCGGGTGCGGCCCGAAGGCCGTCACCCGTCAACGCTGGCTTACGTCAGCGGCTCGTCGGACAGGTAGGTGTAGCCGGTCAGGCCGGCCTCCAGTGCCTCGGACAGTTCCTGCGCGCGCTCGGGCGACAGCTTCGCCGCCGCCACGCGCTCGGCATAGCTCGCCCGCAGATCGGCCAGGCTGTAGCCCACATAGTCGAGCATCACATCGGTGGTGTCACCACGGCGCTGCTGGGTGATCGCATAGCCATCGGCATCGGCCAGCACTTCTACCGCATCCGTGTCGCCGAACAGATTGTGGATGTCGCCCAGGATTTCCTGGTACGCGCCCACCATGAAGAACGCGATGCGGTAGCTTTCGCCCGACTTCAGCGCATGCAACGGCAGCGAGGTGTCCAGGCTCTCGTTCTCGACATAGGTTTTCACCATGCCGTCCGAATCGCAGGTCATGTCCGCGATGATGCCGCGGCGCTCGGGCTGCTCGTTCAGGCGCTCGATCGGCACGATCGGGAACACCTGGTCGATCGCCCAGGCATCGGGAATCGATTCGAACACGCTGAAGTTGACGAAGTACTTGTCCACCAGGCGTTCGTTCAACTCGTCCAGCGCCGGGCGATGGCTCTTCTCGTCATAGCTCAGGCGCGCACGCACGGCGTGGGCGATGGCGTAGAACAGGTCGTCGATGCGGGCGCGCTGCGGCAGGTCGATCTGGCCCAGCGCATAGCTGGCAAGGCCTTCGGCATGGAAGTGCTGCGCTTCCTGGAACAGCTCCACCGCCGGGCGCTCGTCGAGCTCGGCGTGGATTTCGCGCAGGTGGCGGATCGCCGCCGGCTCGTCGTCGTGCTGGTCCGGCACGCGGCCTTCCTGCGCCTCTTCCACTTCGGAGACGTTGGCGATCAGCACCGCGTGGTGCGCGGTCATCGCGCGGCCGCACTCGGTGACGATCCGCGGCGGGGTCAGGCCGTGTTCTTCGCAGGCATTGGCCAGCGGCTGCACGATGTTGCTGGCGTAGGAGTTCAGGCCGTAGTTGATCGAGCAGAAGCTGCGCGAGCGGGTGCCTTCGTAATCCACGCCCAGGCCACTGCCCACGTCCACGTGGGTGATCTTCGCGCCCAGGCGCGACAGTTCCACGAAGTAGCGGGTGGCTTCGCGCATGCCGTTGGCGATGTCGCGCACGTTGGAGATCTGCGAGCCCATGTGGAAATGCAGCAGGCTCAGGCAGTCGGCATATTCGGTATCGCGCAGCGACTTCCACAGGTCCAGCAGCTGGCGCGGCGAGAGGCCGAACTTGACCTTGTCGCCACCGCTGTTCTGCCACTTGCCCGCGCCCAGCGAGGCCAGGCGCATGCGCACGCCCAGGCCCGGCTTCACATCCAGCGCCTTGGATACCTCCAGCACCAGCTTCAGCTCGGAGGGCTTCTCGATGACGATGAAGGTCTGCAGGCCCAGCTTGCGGCCGATCAGGGCCAGGCGGATGTACTCGCGGTCCTTGTAGCCGTTGCAGACGATCAGCCCACCCGGGCGCGAGAGCGCCAGCACGGCCATCAGCTCGGGCTTGCTGCCCGCTTCCAGGCCGAAGCCCTCGCCGTGGTGGCTGGCCAGGGTGCCGGCCACGCCACGGTGCTGGTTGACCTTGATCGGGTACACGGCTGTGTAGCCGCCCGGGTACTCCCAATCGGCCTGGGCCTGCGCGAACGCGGCCTGCAGCTTGCCCAGGCGCTGGCCCAGGATGTCCGGGAAGCGCACCAGCAGCGGCAGCTTGGCGCCGGCCTCGCGGGCGGCGTCCACGATCTTGGGCAAGGACACCACCGGGCCGTCCTGGCCAGTCGGTCTCACCACCATGTGTCCTGCCTGATCCACGTCGAAGTAGCCATCCGCCCAATGCGGAATCGAGTAGGTCTTGCGGGCTTGGTCGAGGGACCAATCGGTCATTTCAGTGGGCCTGGTTGGTAAAAAAGGGGGTGCATGATAACGCCTATGTGGCGACAGCTCCGTTATCATGCGCGCCCGCGCCCGTGCTCAGGCTTGAAACCTGAACGGGCCAACCCGTCCGGACGTGGCTTGCGCCACGCGGCACCGCCGCCAGCCCGGCTCCACCACCCTTCCGAACAGGACTGCTCCTCCATGACTGACAACAACAACTGGTACATCGAACACTTCGAGCGCACCGGCTCGGCCATCGGCTACCGCCTGACCGGCAAGCTGGACGAAGTGCAGTCGCCGTTCCAGAAGATCGAGATCTTCGCGACCACCGACTGGGGCAACCTGATGACCATCGATGGCGCCATCATGTTGACCAGCAAGGACAACTTCTTCTATCACGAGATGATCAGCCACCCGGTGCTGTTCACCCACGCCGCGCCCAAGCGCGTGGTGATCATCGGCGGCGGCGACTGCGGCACCCTGCGCGAAGTGCTCAAGCACGAGGGCGTGGAGAGCGTGACCCAGTGCGACATCGATGAGCAGGTCACCGTGATGGCCCGCAAGCACTTCCGGAGCTGTGCGATTCCAACGACGACCCGCGCGCCGAGCTGATGTTCGACGACGGCGTGGCCTACATGGCCAACTGCCCAGCCGGCAGCGTGGATGTGGTGATCGTGGATTCGACCGATCCGGTCGGCCCCGGCGAAGGCCTGTTCAACAAGGCGTTCTACGAGAGCTGCTTCAAGGCCCTGAAGGACGACGGCATTCTGGTGCAGCAGTCCGAGTCGCCGCTGATGCAGCTGGACCTGATCAACGAAATGCGCACCGAGATGGGCAAGGCCGGCTTCGGTTCGTTCAAGACCCTGCCGTTCCCGCAGCCGTGCTACCCGACCGGCTGGTGGAGCGTCACCCTGGCCCGCAAGGGCGAGAGCAGCTTCGACTTCCGCCAGGCCGATTCGGCCGCCAAGTCGTTCGAGACGCTGTACTACACCGCCGCGCTGCACACCGGCGTGCTGGTGACGCCGCCGTTCGTGGCGGCGGCCCTGAAGGGCTGATGCGTTAAGCGTCGGTGTCGATCGTTGCCGCGCTTCGCGCGGCCAGCCGACCAACGGTCGGCTCGACCGGTCGCCTTCGGCCCGGGTGTTGATCGGCCGGCCCCGGTTGGCCTTCGGGCCCTGCATTGGCCGTTCGGCCCCGGCAACGAAGGGGTAGGCACCAACCGTTGGTCGGTGCGCCGTGAGACCGGTTCATGCAGACAACAAAAACCCGCGCTGGCAGCAGCGCGGGTTTTTTTCGTTTCCGGTAGTGCCGGCCGCTGGCCGGCAACCTCATGACCCCAGCAGTCAGATCGCCCAGATACCCGCAATCACCGCCACCACCAGGCCCCACTTGATCACCTGGTAGGCAACCACGCTGCGCTCGCGCAGCGCTTTGGCCTTCAGGCGCACCTTGTAGACGCTGCCGAAGGCCTTGTTGACGCCACCGGTCGGGTCACCCGGCAGGTTCGGCGAGGCACCACCAGCCAGCAGCGTGGAGGCCACCGCGCGGTTGAACAGGCCCGGCAGGCCGAAGCGCAGCGGACGCGCGATATCGCAGAACAGGATCACGCGGTCGTCCGGCGTCTCGTTGTGCGCGTGGTGGATGTAGGTTTCATCGAACATCATCCACTCGCCATCGCGCCAGCTTTTCTTGATGCCGTCCACTTCGATGTAGCAGGCGTCATCGTTCGGCGTGGCCAGGCCCAGGTGCAGGCGCAGCGAGCCGGCGAAGGGATCGCGGTGCGGGCGCAGTTCGCTGCCCGAGGGCAGCTGGGCGAACATCGCCGCGCGCACGTCCGGCAGTGATTCCAGCAGCGCGGTGGTCTTCGGGCACAGCGCCTTGGCCGAGGGGTGCGAGGGGCCGTACCACTTCAGGTAGAAGCGCTTCCAGCCACGGCGGAAGAACGAATTGAAGCCCGCATCGTTGAACGTGCTGGAGGCAGCGATCTTGTCGGCATCGCGCAGGGCCAGCGCTTCGTCGCGGATCATCTGCCAGTTCTGGCGCAATGGCTCGAGCTGCGGGAATTCCTTGCCCGGGTCCAGGAAGGGCGTGGTCGGCACCTTCGAGAACGCGTACATGATCACGTTGATCGGGGCCATGAAGCTGGAGTGGTCCAGCAGCTGGCGCGACCAGCGCGCGCGCACCTTGCCGCGGTAATGGATGTACAGCACGCAGGCGATGAACAGCCCTGCCAGCACGATCTTGATCATCAGTCTTCCTCCGGCACAGCCGGACCCGAAATGGTGGGGGCGATGCACGGAAGTGACCGGCACCGATACGGCGGCAGAGGGCGGGGACGTGCCGGAGAGGGGCGGCCGCCGATGTCGCGAACAACAGCATATGGTCCGCAGCGCCTGCGTCGCGGTCAAGCACGGGCTGGGCGATGTTCAGCGCCGGGTGACCCATGGAACCGCCTGCTGCGTTGGACGCACGGCAGCGTTGCCTGCCCCGCACTCCCCGGCGATCGCCGGCAACCCGCTGATATGCAACGAAATTATCCCAAACGATACAAGATTGTCCGCTTCAGCGTGACGAAGTGTTCCACGCCGGGCGACGACATTTCTCCGACATCATCTGGATTCATGTACTGGCGAGTACTAAAATTAACGAAATCTTTAGTTCCCACCATAAGCAGCACCGGTACGCCTGACGCATTGCGCCGACCGCCGGGTCGCACAGACCCCTATGAACACAATCGTTGCCTCGTGTGTCGATGACACCGCCCCCGCCGAGCTGCTCAAGCGCGGCGAACGCCTCCTGGAACCCGACGTCTACCGGACCTGCCTCAACGGGCAGCCGGCCGTGGTCAAGGATTACACCCGTTACCGCGGCACCCCGCTGTCGCCGATCGCGCGCCTGCTGGTCCGCCGCGAAGCGCGCATCCTGCAGCGCCTGAGCGGCTGGAAGCACGCCCCTGCCCTGCTCGGCACCATCGGCGGCCTCGCGCTGGGCATGGAGTTCATTCCCGGCCAGACCCTCAGCGCGGCCCAGTCGGTCGGCATCGAGGTCTTCGAGCAGCTGCAGTACGCGCTCACCCGCCTGCATGCCGCCGGCATCACCCACAACGATCTGCATGGCACCAACGTGATGGTCAGCGGGGGCGTGCCGGTGCTGGTGGATTTCACCTCGGCCTGGCGCAGCCCGCGCTGGCTGCCGGTGCACCCGGTCTCGCGCCAGTTGCGCCGCAGCGACATGAAGAATCCGCTGAAGATGCGCCAGCGCCTGACCGGCGAGCGCCCCAGCGCCTCCGAGGCGGCCCAGGTGGCCGACCCGCGCTGGGTGGCCGGCGTACGCGTGGCCTGGAAGCGCTTCTACCGCTGGTTCAAGGGCCACGCCTGACCGCGCTTGCCCATGCGCCCATGGGCAAGCCGGCGTGCGTTACAGCGCGTCGGCGTCCAGTTCACCGGTGCGGATGCGCACCACGCTGCCCAGGTCGTACACGAAGACCTTGCCGTCGCCGATCTTGCCGGTCCCGGCGGCCTTGACGATGGCTTCCACCACCTCCTCGACCTGGCTGTCGGTGACGGCCACCTCGATCTTCACCTTGGGCAGGAAATCGACCACGTATTCCGCCCCGCGATAGAGCTCGGTGTGGCCTTTCTGCCGCCCGAAGCCCTTGACCTCGGTGACCGTGATCCCGGTGACGCCGCGCTCGGCCAGCGCTTCGCGCACGTCGTCGAGCTTGAACGGTTTGACCACCGCCATGACCATCTTCATCCGTCTGCACTCCTGTCTCTCAGGCTGCGAGGATAACGCCTGTCCGCCGGTGAACGCGATGCGCGCGGTCAGTGCCGCCGGCAGCGTGGCGGCTTATCCTTGGCGCATACCCCGCGGAGCCGCACCATGATCGACCTCAACCACCTCGATGACCTCGCCCGCCGCCTGAGCGACATGGTCCCCCCGGGCCTGCGCCAGTCGCGCGAAGAACTGCAGGCCACCTTCAAGACCGCGCTGCAGGCCGGGCTGGGCAAGCTGGACCTGGTCACCCGCGAGGAATTCGACGTGCAGCGCGCCGTGCTGCTGCGCACCCGCGAGAAGCTGGAGGCGCTGGAGAAGACGGTGGCCGAGCTGGAAGCACGTGGCGGATCGGCTGCGCCGCGCGAGTAAGCCGGGCTTGCGCTGACGCGCGTCAGGCGTCCTGCAGCACGAACCGCTCGATCGCCAGCGCCACGCCGTCCTCGGCGTTGGTGGCGGTCTCGAAGCGCGCGGTCTGCTTGACCGCCGGAATCGCGTTGCCCATGGCGACGCTGGTCCCGGCGAACTGCAGCATGGTCAGGTCGTTCTCCTGATCGCCCACCGCCATCACGTTGGCCCGGTCCACGCCCAGATGGGCGGCCAGCCTCTCCAGGCTTGGCCCCTTCCCTGCCCGGTGGTCGAACACCTCGAGGAAGAACGGCGCGCTCTTGAGCACCGCGAAGCGGTCGGTCAGTTCCGAGGGCAGGCGCTGGATCGCGGCATCCAGCACCGCGGGTTCGTCGATCATCATCAGTTTGATGAACTGCATGGCCGGGTCCATGTCCTCGACCCGGCGATACGACAGCGGCACGTTCGACAGGTGCGAATCGGCCACGGTGTAGTGGCTGATGTCCTGGTTGGGCGTGTACATGCGCCGGCCATCGAGCGCCTGGAAGTGAATACCGAGTTCGCGTGAGATCCGCTCACAGAACACGAAGTCCTCGAAACTCAGCGGAAACTCGACCACGCGCTGGCCGCTGCCGATGTTCTGCACCAGCGCGCCGTTGCAGGCGATGCAGTAATCCTGCTCGCCCTGGATACCCAGCTGCTGCAGGAACGGCGCCATGCCAGACACCGGTCGGCCGCTGGCCAGCACCACCTGCACGCCCTGCGCGCGGGCGCGGGCGATGGCGTGCATCACCCGGGGCGTGAGCGTGTGGGACGGATCAAGCAGGGTCCCGTCCATATCAACGGCGACCAGTTCGATCGGGCCGGAGCGGTGGTGCATATCCATGGTGTTCGACGGCGTGGCACGTGGGGGCATCCAGTCTAGCGGCAGTACCGGATACGGTGGCGGTGCTTGCCTACCCCGTGGCGCGGTGAACGCCTATGGAGTGGGTGCTCCGTTCACTGCCATTGTTCCCACCATGCCGCAGATCCCGGAAACAACCGCATGAGCCTCGCGCTGGTGCACAGCCGTGCCCGCGCCGGTGTGAAAGCCCCTGCCGTGCGCATCGAGGTGTTCCTCTCTGGTGGGCTGCCGCATACCCAGATCGTTGGGCTACCTGCGGCGGCCGTGCGGGAATCGCGCGACCGCGTGCGCGCCGCGCTGATCTGCGCGCGGTTCGAGTTTCCGCAGCGGCGGATCACCATCAACCTGGCTCCCGCCGATCTGCCCAAGGAAGGCGGCCGATTCGATCTGGCCATTGCGCTCGGCATCCTCGCCGCCAGTGGCCAGATCGATGCGCAATCCCTGGACAAGTACGAATTCCTGGGCGAGCTGGCCCTCACCGGCGAGCTGCGCGGTGTAGACGGTGTCCTGCCTGCCGCGATCGCAGCCGCCGGGGATGGCCGGAGCCTGATCGTGGCTGCGGCCAACAGTGAAGAGGCGGCGTTGGCCCAACATGCCGACGTACGCATCGCACGCACTCTGCTGGAAGTCTGCAGCGCCCTTGAAAGCGGCACGCTGCCACCGGCTGTGGCCGCCGCCACGGTGCCGGTCAGCATTCCCGACCTGCGCGATGTGCGCGGGCAGCTGCAGGCGCGCCGGGCGCTGGAAGTCGCGGCGGCCGGCGGGCACCACCTGCTGCTGCTCGGCACGCCGGGCTGCGGCAAGACGCTGCTCGCGTCGCGTCTGCCCGGCATCCTGCCCGCGGCCAGCGAGCTCGAGGCCCTGGAAGCGGCGACCATTGCCTCCTGCAGCGGCCAGGGCATTGATGCGGGGCGCTGGCGGCAGCGGCCCTATAGAGCGCCGCACCATACCGCCAGCGCGGTGGCGCTGATCGGCGGCGGCTCGCATCCCAGGCCAGGCGAGATCTCGCTGGCACACAACGGGGTGTTGTTCCTGGACGAACTCCCGGAGTGGAGCCGGCACGCGCTCGAGGTCATGCGCGAGCCGATCGAATCCGGGGTCGCCGTGGTCAGCCGCGCGGCAAGGACGGAGCGCTTTCCCGCGCGGTTCCAGCTGGTTGCGGCTTTTGTGAGAAATCCCACCATGTAAGCATTTAGGTCGTCAGGGGTGACAGAACGAGCCGACCAAATTCTTCACGGCAGACGGGGTCTATTCTAGGGAAATGGAGGCCTTGGGCTCTGCTAGAGCAAGCGTGTAAGCCTTTCACCGTGGATCGCAATTCTGTCGAAGTCGGCTGCGGTGAGCTTGATAAGGCTTGTTGGGAATCTCGCTACGAAGTTTGCCTCCTCCTCATCTGCAGAGTCCGCACTGGTTGGACTGCCGATGTAGATCATTGCTCCCCTATTGGCACTCTTAGAGAGGTAGTGGTGAAAGGAGCGAACCCTCAGTGCATGTGACTGGTCAGACATGATGTCGGCCACGCGCTTGATCCGGAATGGATTCAGAGAGTATTTGCTGAAGCCCATATCCAAGGGCCTTCCTGCATCTGACACCAGGATGAAGTGGCCGTTCGGCTCCTTCGGCTCTCCACTACCCGCATCAAAGAAGGGCTCAAGTCCAAGGTTGTCGTATACGCCACCGTCGTAGAGATGGATTACAGAGCCCGGCTGGGAGTCTACGGTTTCGTGTGCAGGCCCGCTCCAGTTCGCTCGACGCTTCCACCTGAATTTGTCCGCCCTGAGGCGAAGCGGACCAAAGCCGCCTGGGAAGGCGGCCGAGACAGCCATTGCGCTGGCCAGGGGGAAGTTGCCCGCAGCTGCGTAGCCCGTGAGGTAATCTCCCAAGTCTGCACGCTTGAACCGAAAGCGGCGTCCGTTCTCAGCATTGGTCCCATTGATTGACCAATCAGGTGTCGCGGGAAGATCGCAAAGCCTGTTCTCAATGCCCCACCGGCGGCGCAGTGCAGCTGCCAAGAGATTCGAGCGGCTCAACAAGAACCGGAGATTCGAGAGGCTCGACAATTCGCGGAGTGCATCCCACTGGAGGCTGCGTGAGGTGAGTTCATCGCGGAGTGCCGGGTAGATCTGTTCGAGAAACCGCTCTGAAGTCGGCCATGCCATGCCAGAGCGATGCAGCACAAGTCCGGTGATAAGGCTCCCTCCCGACACGCTGGATATCCGAGACACTGACTCCAAACAACCAGCCCTTGCCAGCGCCCGCATGACCCCCAAGTGGAAGGTCATTGCTCTGATGCCTCCACCGGACAGCACTAGATCGATCTGGCGATCTTTCAAGGCTGAACCTCCGCCTGGACAACACGAATGTCATGGCTTCCAACGATGACTTGGATTACCGGAAGGCCTTCTTCGTGCATTCCCATAGCGAGCTCGACCAGCTGCACAAGATCAGCTCGGCTTGGCTCTGGAGGACAGCCGTCTGGGTGGCTGTGCCACTCTCCAACGTATCCAACGATTCCAGCAGTGCGGTTCTGTGCCTCTGCGACAGCCTCTGGCATTCCGGCAACGCCGCGCTCAAACGAAGCGGGCGTACCCTTACTGTCGGCTGGCGCCGGGAGCGCATCTACAACGACGAGCAGGTTCTGCGTGAAGTCGTGGTAACCAAGGAGGATGCCCCCCGTCTCGTTGGGAAGACTATTGCCGCGCAGATCATGCAGATGTTCGTGTAGGCCTTCATCCATGTAGATGCAGAGACCATTAGCTGCTTGGTGTATCCGCCTATCAGACAGTGGGATCTCTATCGCTTCCGTTTGACCGCTCAAATCTCGCTGCCAGATCAACGCGGCGGCCTGGGGGTTGGCAATATGGACTGGGATGCTCTCGGCAAACTGACAGGCATGAATCATCACACTCGAGTACGGTAGGACCATTGAGATGTCACGGCACGATGCTCCGCTCCAAAACGCTCCGCGATGGCCCTCAAGATGGGCCCTTCCCCAATCGGAATTGATGATGGCGCGGTAGTACTGAGCTTCAATCGTACGCAAGCACCGTTCCTTGGCGACGTCCTCAAGCATCATGACTCCCGACCGACCGGTGGGAGTTACGAACACGCTCACATGCCGTGATCGATCATCCACGACTGCTGACGCCCGCGGGTACCCTAGGTCTGCAGTTGCATCTACGACCAAGTTTGCGCTCCTGAGGGCCTGCGCCAGCTCTGGCGATGTACTGGTAAGGACGTCTTCCTCGAGAGGAGTCACAGCCGAACCGTTACGCGTGACCTCCCTGGCATTCGCGGAGACTGCCAGAACCTTGGGTAGCCCAATCTGTCTATTGAATGCAGTGTGGCGTGACAGATTGTGCGGTCGGACATGATCCTTATCCACTACAGTCCACCGACCCCAGCCAGATCGAACCCATAGGTCCAACAAAGCACTTCCCAAAGATCCAACGCCGATCAATACGCCTTGCGGCCCTGCATCGCTGAAGCCTGACTGGGTGCGTGCACGTTCAGGGCTGTTCTCCCAAAGAACGGTGACTGGATCAAGCCCGATAGACTCCCAACCTTCCTGCGGCTGATTTCCAACAACACCAACTGAGCTGAAGTACCGACCGTCATGCGGGATAAGGGCACCGAGCATAGTTCCGATCTTCAGTGCCCCACCATCAAGGAAGAAGGCGCGATAGGTGATTCCTTCGACCTCGCCAGTCGACGCACGCTTGATGGGAACAGAGAGCAGCACAAGCGTGCTCGGAACCTCATCCTGGCGAGTGAGTCCGCCTGAAGGCGTCGCTGCCTGGATAGCTGCTGTTACAAGCGGAAGCAGGTCCGCTCCTCGCCGTGCCAAAAGCTCATTCAACTGTCCGAGAGTATGCGGATCCCATTCAATCATCCCGCCTTCAATGGGCTCAAGATCTACCTTGACCAGAGTAGCGTGGAGAGACTTGTTGGCAGGCAGTTGATCAACGATGCGCAGTGTCCAGCCATCGTCCTTACGCGCAGCTGCAGCGATGACACTGAGCTTCCCCCTTGCCGCCAGTTGGTCAAGATCCCAAGGGATCAGCAGTTCATGCCGAGACTCAAAGAACAGCATGTCCAAAGGCTGATCGGCCAGATGCAGCTCGCCCTTGGCATTCTTCTCCATCCACCACTGGATCCGAGCAAGAAATGACGAAGGAGTCCAGGTGCGAGCGACAACGGGGGGCGGTTCGAAATACAAGCAGAGCTGAGCTGGGCCCTGCGACGTCACGCTGTTTTGGTGTGCAAGCCTCGGAAAGTCCTTTCGCATTGACCAAACGACCGTTGCCTTCGCATCGTCCTGAGGTACATGTATAAGCATGCGCTCCCGAAAGCGGAGCCCGTATTCATTGTGGGTGGGCACACCGTGGCATTCAACGTCCACCATTAGGTAGACGGTCTCCAGCTCATCTACCTTGGCGCTACGCATCACCTCAATGAGCTTGAAGTCACGGTGAGCATTGACAGCTGCGATCATCGCGCTTGTACGCGATGTGACTGCCGCTAGATCGTCGAGAGCAGTCAATGTATGCGCAAAGTACTCCGAGCTCATGCTCCTGCCCTGGCTGGGCGGGAGGCAACGATGGCCGCAGAGCCAAATGACGACGCTGCTTTCGTCCATGTGACGCCTGCGGCAGCCACCTCAAAGACAATTGGCTTGGGCTTGTTGGCGTTAGGCTCTTCCATGGTGACGAGGAAGGATCTTCCACCAACCTTCTCAAGATAGGACGCGTAGGTTCTGCGGGCTTGAATGTGGGGTGGCTGGACCTGCTCGTAGGACTCTTTAATGTCGGGCACAGGTTTGCAGCAAGCGACGATGTACGAGTCCTTCTTTCCCATCATGAGAAGTTCAGCGACCTTTTCGCAGGGAACAGTGTCCTTCTCCCCCTTTTCTGCCCCGAGTGCCTTGTAGCTGCAGTGATGGGGAATGTTGAAGAGGTCCCAGGCAAGACGGTCTTCATTGCCGTGATACTTCGTAATGTCGACAATTCTCTCCAGGTCGCAGTAGTCGGCATCACCAACTTCCATGTAGTCGTAGGTGCGGCCGTCTGCCTGGAGCCTCACGTTGAACACCAAGGCTGCTGAGTTGCGGATGATGTCCCCATCGTCGCAATGTTCGACGAAGGGCGAGTGGCAGAAGAACTCCACGTTGTCTTCTTGCAAGGTGAAACCCGGAACGACAGTGCCAGCGTCGACAAACAGGTGATCCCGGGCCGTCAATGCTTCGCCGCGTGCTTCCAACTTGGGCTCCAGCCACTCCATCAGCGCCTCTGGCTGTGAGAAGACCAGAATGCCTTTTCCTTCCAGCAGACGGTGGCGCGCCTCTTGCCTCAGAAGCACGAACTCTTCGCTCTGCTGTTCTTGGGTGGCCTCCTCCAAGAGCATTGCTGCGGGGACCCACAACTGGTCGATCTTGATCCGACCGTCGCCATGATAGACCTTTGCATGCTCCAGCCAGAAGAAGTCAGTGCTTCCCTCGATGTGATCATTGTCTGCGTGGGTGAATGCAACGACGTCGAAGCTTTCCTTGCCTGCGTCGGCAAGGTCTTTCTTGAGAGCTGCCTTCAGATCAATCTCTGGTGTCGACTCTTCTTCCGCGCACTGTTTGTGACGGAAGTCGAAGAGAACTCGTTTTCCATTATCAAGAATGATCTGCGTCGTGTCCCCGTTACCAACCGGGTAGAAAATCACTTGGTGCTTAGTCGCCATCTCGACATCCCCCTGAAAGTTGATCCATCAATCTCAGATTGCCGCCCTGCCGTCTCGAGGCATGAGACCGCGTGCAGCCGGCTGTTTCTGTTCAGCCAAGCGTCTATTTTGTGATGACCATCACTCTTTTCAAGGGCCGGGCGGAATTTTCTTTTGTGTTTGGAGAAGAAGGGCCGAGGCCTTTAAAATCAATAACATAACAAGCCGTCGAATTGTGCGCCGGCTTGTTTGAAGGGATGGTGTCTCGAGGCCACGAGCCCAGGTACGTCACTGAGAGCTGCTCCATCTCGGCAAGATCGATCAGATACACGCACTTCGACGTTTCAACTATTCGCCTGCATCCGGGCCATAGCCCTGCCAAGCGGGCAGCTTAATTGGATTGAGTTCGACACCGATCTTCATGCCCTTGAGCAAATCGAAGAATTTATTTTGAAGATCCCCTTGACCATCATCGAGATGAATGGCAAGCATCAAACTACAGTACAACGCTCTTGCCGCTAGCGCTTCGGCTTTTATCAGCAACGTATGTTTGACGCTAGTTACACCTGTATGCACAATTTCTGATCGAGCATCGTAAATTTTTCCAAGATCCGCATGGACGCGCCTTCGGTCCTCGCCCTTAAAGCAAAGTAGTGACGCGTAGTCAGCCAGAGTAATCTTGATGGGCGCGTGCTTATCGCGAGAGAAAATTGCCTCCATTGATATGACAAAGAATATGAATCGCGCCACGCTATCCTTCTCGCCCACGGCTCGACCAAAGAATTCCAGCGCGTTCCTAAGCTGTGCATTCAAGGTTTTTTCCTCACCCAAGGAGAGCAGCTTGAGGGCAATTGGTACGTCGGGCCGCTTCATTACTTGAAGAAGCTTTCTCTCCAGCGAAATGGACACAGTCAACGGGCGCATCGCCATAACCCGATCAAGCCACCCCGTACGCTTGTTGATGAGGAACAAATAGCTTGGTGTGGCCTCCTTCCCCAGCACCGGCTTCTTTACGCCGAAAACTCGACCAAACAATTCAATTAATCCGATCACGCGGCGAGCAGCTGCACGTGTCTGATGGCGTAGGGAATCCGAAGACCCATGGGTTGGCAGGAGCAACAAAGGATTGCTGCTCAGTGCCTGGTCAGTCTGCCGTTGCTGATGTTCGAATAAGTCGTCCGGCACAGCTTTGGAGTTAAACATCTTGATGCGCTTGTTCAGCGCTTCGCTCGTGGCTGCAGCTGGCACTAGTGTAAATGGACCAACTTGGAATGGGCGAAAAACGCTCTGCCTCTTCGAAGCGAAAGCTATGGGCTGAAAGAACCCTAAAGGGATGACGGCAATATAGTCGAGATGCACCGCTGTTTGTTTCAGCGCAGCATCAAGCCGCGTTGCAAACGCTCGGGCATCGTCGAGATCGCCAGCATTCAGCACTGCATAGATTAAATCGAGCGCGTGCTCCCAACCTATGTGACTACGTGTGTACTCCGACTTATAGAAGGCGGCTCCCAACTTCTGGTTCGCGTAGATGAGCTTGGCTTCCTCATCCTCATCCAACTCATTTCTCTTACGCAGCGCCTTCAACTGGGGCAGAACGGATCTCATGACCCGCTCAACCGCACCGATGTCGATTCCAGGCGTTGTACTCAGTGACATGTTGGCTACGCGTCCGTGTGGTCAGATGGTGTGAATGAGTTCTTAGACCTTCACTATAGCGTCTCCGCATCCTTGCGATGCCGCCGCTGTGACACTTACTCTTTCATCCTGCATCCAGCCAGAGAGGCCACAGTAGGTGAGTGCTTGCATCCCACGTATCTTTCACATTGAAACGCGAAGCCCACCGCGTAGCTGGGTAGGGAACCCGCGAAGATAGCTGTAGTGAATGAGGCAGAATTCTCCCGTCCAAAGATCGTCGCGATCTGAGACTTGCTCAGCTTTGACGGATCATCGCCGATGTCAGCTGGGATCGATGTGAGATAACAAAGAACCGAGGTCGACTCAGTTCCCTTGTGGGGTTTGACATAGCCATCGATTACCCAGATTTGATCGCCGTCGGGGAAGAAGGTGAGGTCAGTCATGCCTGATGTTGCTGGAGTGCATAACCAACATTAGCGGCACCTGGCCTCTTTAATTGATGATGTATGTTGACCGACGTCGCAAATTCGGCTCGCAACCGTCTCATTGCTGGGGAATGCGGCAAGTCACCCTACAGGCCTGAATTCCCGTACCGATATCAACCAACACACAATGGTCAGATAGGAGTAGTGATGAAAGAGGAACTTTGGTTCGTGGCCGAATGCGAGGACCTGGCGGACAATTGCCACTATCTAGTCTGGGTGCATAGGATCGGCTCGTCCGCAAGGCTAACAGTGGACGGTAGGGGTAGAGGGGTTCTTGTTGATGCGAAGACTGAGGACGAAGTCGTGGACCAGATCCTCGTCGTGCTTAAAATGGTGGTCGAGAAGACCCTTAGCCGGGAAGAGGTCGCAAGGGCGACGAACAAACACCTAGAAGATGCGGAGGAGGCATCCTCGGATAGCGAAGCCGACGACTCAGAGCAGATCATTGACGAGGAATCAGAAGAGCCTTCCGAGTCGGCACACCAGCAGCAGGGTTCGGCCTCCTGATGCCGTTCGGCAAGCCCGGGCGCTTGGTAAGCCTGACTGCTCGGGCCTTGTTGGCAGGAAGAAGAGTGGGTCTCCCGCAGAGACCCAGCGCACCATTGCCAATGCCCACAACGGCGCTCTGGTGATTCGACGCATTGAGCAGGATCACTCCGGGCCAGTGGATCTAATGAATCCGCGACCGCCTAGGTAGCGCTCCAAACCCATGTTGCCCTTGAGGAACTCGGCATTAGGGTCGATGCTATCGGGCTGAAGAGCGGCGAGCGGATCCACTTTGCCTTCCGGCCATTTTGCAAAAGTATGAATGACCACTGCCGACATCGGTTCAATGAGCTCTTCTTTTTCTGCCAAGGAAGGACCGCCGCTGTAGTACCCCACTCCGCGGACACCAATGAGGGGCTGCAGGAGTAGATAGAAGCGATGCCGCCAATGTTCTTCCTGTTCCTCCAGAACAAGCTTATGCGGGACGGAAGTCACCCGTTTCTTGATCCACTGATACTGGGTAAGTAGGCGTGCAGCACTAAGCCAGGCGATGCGATCTGGTTCAGGTGGATTGTAGGGCTTGGCATGTTGGCGCGCATCCAGAACTGACCCACTTTCGGCGGTGATGCGCGGGTAAAACTGACCCACCTGAAGCCCACATCCTGAGCATCTTTTGCTCGGGGGATTTCAGGAGTGATCACCATGGTCA
>Ga0070754_10000481_pt1 | contig 37052 bp, 48 predicted proteins | sample VirMetDEL_Sep_01_FD_75181 | JGI IMG/M metagenome (GOLD analysis project Ga0070754, IMG submission 75181) | Aqueous microbial communities from the Delaware River and Bay under freshwater to marine salinity gradient to study organic matter... | ecosystem: Environmental > Aquatic > Marine >...
AATAGTCTGGAATGATTATGTGATTGAGGAGGTTTCACAGTTAGCGAAGAGTTCTACAGTAGAAACAGCAGAAGAGATAAGGAGATTGTGTGGGAGATATACAATTCCCATGTCACAGACACTTGTAGATGAGGATGGAGTGGGTGGATGAGTGGTAGATGAGCTGAGGTGTAGGTGATTTGTGAATAACAGCACTGCTATCAGTCCATTATCTGCTAAATATCGTAAAGAACACAAGAGAAACTACCAGAATTTGAAAACTCAGTGTTATTTCACTATAGCTGACATGGTGAACCAACATAAAATACATATTATACCAGATCATATCAAAGAGCCATTGACAGAGGAGCTAGATGTTGTGGTACAGGAGGATATTGATAAGGATTGACCACTCAGGATTACCAAGAAGGCTGATGTTATAGAAAGGCTAGGTAGATCACCAGATTTTGCTGATGCTTTTATGATGAGAGCTTGGTTTGAGTTGAACAGAGTACCAGAAGAAGGGGAAACCATTGAGAACGATATAGACATCGAACTTTACAAGTTGATGGAAGACGATATATTTAGTAAGAGACAATCTAAAAATGTTTTTCACAAAGAGGTAGAGGATAGTTTATACTAAACAACACATTATGATAGATAAAAATGACCTACGAGCTATTGTACAAGACGATTATGCTAGAGGTGACGAAGCACTTAAAGGAATAAGGAACGATTTTAAAAGAGAGGATAAGATATTCCATGACCAGAGGAAAGATAAGGAAACTATAACTGATTATAGTTTTTATGTTGTACACTCTGCTTTCATGGCTCGTACTTATGCAGACAAGGTACAGGCTTCTTTTATTCCAACACAACCATGAATAGGTAAAGGTGTAGTAGATAATCTAAATAAGGTATATCAGCATGATATGCTCCAAGATGACTGGGAGAAGATCAACTACCAGAAGAATTACGATAAATATAAGTATGGAGTAGGTATTGTAGCTAAAGTTGGTTGGGATGGTGAGACTAAGAAGAATATTTGGTCTGTTATCGACCCTAAGACAGTAATAGCTGATCCAGATGGTGATTACATTACTGATGAATACTCTTTTCTAGGGTTTTCTACTTATCTTACTGCAGAACAGATACCAAATAACTGGGAAAATGTAAATAGACTTAATCCACACAAGGTTTCACTTGATGAGGATGGTATGATAGATGATGCTAAGAGAAATGCAGGTATTAACCATACTTCTTCTGGAGATGCTGAACTATACCATGTATACTACCACTTTAACTATGTTGATGGTAGACTTTGTATGAGTACATGGGGAAATGATAGAAAAGAATTACTATATAAGGAGTATATAGAAGGTGTTTTCCCAGAAGAGAAGAAAGATCCATCACGACTCAAGATTAGTGATCTTATTGCTTGTGATCGTTGGAGACCTATGCGAGAGTCATTCTTTGGGCATAGACTTGCTAAGTTTGCAGGGAATATCCAAGAACAGAAAGCTCTTATCGCTTCCCTTAGATACAAGAAGAGCAAAGCAGAACTATACCCTATGTATATGTATAACTCTCGTTTGATTCAAAACCGAGAGGATTTAGACTTTGGATTTAACAAGTTTGTTGCTATCAATGCTCTTGAGTGAGAAGATATTGGGAATGCTATGAAACCAGTACAGAAAGACTTTAGATCAGACCACTCTCGCATTATCGAAGCTGAACTAGATGACCAACTTACTCGTGTTACTGGTGGAATGAACGGAGACCTTATACAAGGTAATGAAACAGAACGAAGAGAAACACTCGGAACGAACAAGCTGGTACAAGGTAATGCAGATATTAACCTTGAACTTACAACTCACATCTCTATGTGGTTTGAAAGACAGATTGCTAAGAACTGGTTACGAGGTTATCTTGAGAACTTCCAAGGCGGAGATGAAAAGGTTGCGAAACTCACAACAGTTGGAGGTACTGAATATATTGCCTTTAAGAAAAAAGACTTCCTTGCTATAGTGAAAGTAGATATTTCAGTTGTCTCTGATCTTATGAAAAAGAAAGAAGACAATGAGAAGCGAATAGCACTTACTCAAGTACAGAGCCTTCTCGGTACTGTTGAGTTACCATCAGTATCAAGGATGGAGATGCTACGAGATATAGCTGAAAAGACTGGACTCCCAAGAGATGAGGTAATACTACGAATACCTTTTACACCAGAAGAGACTAAGGCTATGTTAGAGAACACTATCCTATCTACTGAGGAGTATTTGAATATCAAAGATACAGACGAACACCTAACTCATATCATTGTACACCAGATGGGATGAGTAGATACTTTAGAACTAGAAGCACATGTACAAGCACACCTAAAGGCTTATACAGCAACTAAGAAACCACAAGAACAACAACCATGAATGTCAGCACCAGATGAAAATGCACAAAACCTACAAGCCTCTATGACAGGTCAACAGTTAGCACAGATGGATGCAGTCAATAATGGTGGTCTATGAGTACGACAGTAAAGAACCTTATTTGATATAAGTCTAGTGATGAATGGAAAAGCATACTCAGTGAGTGTGATGTTCAGGTTGAATGATTGAAAGAACTTATACAAGAGTCATACCAACTAGATCCTAAGTCTGTTTTGGAATACTCTGAACACTATACAACCTATATGCGATTAGAGGTGTTTAGGGAATTAAGCGATATGATGCAAGACCCCCTAAGTTATGAAATGAAAGATGTTCTCACTAAGATCATCAATCAGAAGCAGAGCTTTCTCTTTGTTTTAAAGTGAAAACAAGGCATACGAGATACCCCCATATACACCATGCGAGATATATATAGGGTTAAGATGTATTCATATCTATATGTGAAAGATCTATTGGATGCTTTACTGAATGACTCGAAAAGTTGACAAGGTAATGAAAGTGGAGAAGATACTTATGAGTATGAGGACTAATACAGTTTCTCTAGAGAGATTGAATTTAGTCTTTATAGACTAAGCCGAGAGGCAAATATCTTTTAACATCTGACTTTATGTCAAACGATGCAAATATCGAGGTAGAGATCATCCCTGAGAACGATGATACTGTACAACTCGATGAGTCTACTAACGACTCTGGTGAAAACCAAGATGTTAGTGAGGAGGATAACTCCCTTAGCGATGAGAAAAAGAATACTTCTAATTTCAAGAAGTTATCTAAAGCTAAAAAGGATGCAGAGAAAAGGGCTGCTGAGGCTGAAAAAAGAGCAGAAGAAGCTGAAAGGCGTCTAGCTAATCTTGATTCAGAAGAAGATCCATTGGAAGAGCCTGTTGGTTCTGAGCCGAAAGGTGATCTTGAAAAGCGTTTGTTTTTCATTGAAAACCCAGAAGCAAAAGAATATGCAGATGCTATAGAAGATGAATTGCTCGAATACCCATGACTCTCATACGAAAAAGCACTCGCACTCGCTAAAGCGAATAATCCTAAATCTGAATCCACGCAAGGTATTGTTGCTGGTAAGCCGAGAAGGACAGTAAGGAAGAAGATAACTGATTTATCTGAAACCGAAGCTCAATCTCTCAATAATGCTGACTATCTCAAGTATCTTCGATCTCAAGGTATTCAGGTATAGCGATTAGACCGTATGTTATAACATTCATTTTAACTAATAATTTTATAACATGGCTAATGATGTTGCACAATTAGTTAAGTCGAAATATACCAAAGGTGTTCAAGCTCTTTTGGAGGAAAATCTTATTGCTATGGATATAGCACGAGTTGACCTTCGAGCTGACATGCCTGATGGAAACACACTTAACTACCCACGACCTGTATACTCTAACACTGCTAACTACACTAAGTACACAGATGTTTCTGACACAGATCTTGATTTCACGAATGAACAGCTCGTAATCAACCAGACTCCTTATGTTTCTTTCGTTTTTGACGAAGTAGACAATTTGGATACTGGATACGAAGTTGTAGTTGGAGAAATGAGACGAAATGCTTTCCGACTTAAACAATTTATCGAAGGAAAACTTTTCGCTGAATACTCTAACGCAGACAATGGAACTGGAGACAGTTCTACTGCTCTTGGTACTACTATTGGTACTGACCACCCAGTTACAATCTATGGTGATGCTCTTGCATCTCTCCGTAACGATGGTGTTGACACTTCTAATCTTGTTATTGTTGCAGATCCGCACAGTGTACAAGATATTGGTGAGGCTGCTCTAGGTAACACTTATAATGTTGCTGATGAACACTACAAAAGAGGATACCGAGGTGACTTCCTAGGTGCTAACCTATACGAATCACCAAACTTGACTGCTACTACTTCTTTGGCTGTTGGTACTAATCCAACTGCTGATGACACAGTAACAATCAATGGTGTTACATTTACTTTCAAAGCTGCACCTAGTGCATCTGGAGAAGTAGATATTGGTGCTTCTGCTGCTGCTTCTGTAGACAACCTAGTTGCTGCTATCAACAACGATAATGGTTACGCTGCTGGAGCTGGTTCTGCTACTGCTTACTACGAAGTAAGTAAAGCTAACCGAGCAAAACTACAAGGTATCACTGCTACTGATGGAACTACATCTGTAGATATTGTATCTAACCGAGGTTACCGACCTGTTTCTCAAACAATGACTGCTGCTGCAGACGATTGGGATGCAGTTGTTATCTGGAATCTCGTTATGGAAAAAGGTTCAATCGATATTGTACTCCAAAAAGAAGTTTCTTCTGTTATCAAAGATATTCCAACTCAACTTGGAAAAAGGTTCATTACATGGACTCGTTTTGGTATCAAGACTTTCTCTGAGGGTGCAGAACGAATGTACGCACTTCCTATTACGGCTGCTGGAGCTGAGGCTTAGTAGACAACCCTTTAGCTCTCTTTTGAGGGCTAGGGGTTGCTTATTATTTAAATAAAAAGGATGAAACATAAAGTAAGGGTAAAGGAGACTGGTCAGGTGGTTATGGTAGAGAAAGTGGATAGAAATATCCATGGTAGACTTATAGGTGGATCTTTCTCTCACGAGGAACTTATGGGCTTTGCTATTCATCAGAAACCATCCATCCCTGAACCTATTAAAAAGGTTGAGAAAGAAGAACCTGAGGTGGAAAAGGTAAAACCTAAGAAAGAGCATTGGAAAACAAAACAGAAACGATTGGCAGAAGAAGCAAAAAAATCTAAATAATAAACTATGACTCCAGCAGAAATGGTAACATTGTGTTACGAAATGTCTCATACTTCCGCAAAGCAGATAGGGGATGGTTCTTCTGCTACTGGAGATACGAGAGCTTACAAATATCTTAATATAGCTAAAGATAGGTTCTGGTCAGCATTATGCACTGCTAGAACTGGAGCGGATGTTAGTTGGGAGAGATGGACAGAGAATATTGTCTCTGGACAGACTGAATACCTCTTACCTAATGTTGTAATAGATGCAAATGGTATTAAGAAGATAAAAGAACTTGGAATATCGTATGATGGTAGTACATACACAACTACTGGTAAGATTAAATACTGTCCTGCTCGTAAGGTAGATACAAGAAACCTAAAGCATGACTGGTACTACTACGAGGAGAACCAATCTCAAGATAGTCCTATTTATTTTGTATCAGATAAGTCAATCTTCATAGCTCCCTACCCTACAAGTGCTGTTACAGCAGGTATCAAACTAGAGGGTGTTCAGAAGATTACAGACTACACAGATTCAACGACACAAGCGGGGGCTGTTATTCCAGAGGAATATCATTATGCACTTGTTCAAGGTGCATTACCTTACTTCTACCGAAAACAAGGTAAGATACAGCAAGCCAGTGCAGAGATGCAAGAGTATGAGAGGATTGAGAGAGAGTCTTTAATTGAACTAGCAAATATAGCAACATGACCTTTCTTTGCTAGGTTTCCAGATGAATGAGAAGGTATTGATTCAACTAATATTCTATACTAATGGTTAATATATTGAACTGGACTGGTGGAATGGTGAATGATGATAACCTTGGATCAGAAAACCAAGTTATCTACATGCAAGATACCAACATACAAAGAACTGGTCATCATGTAGAGATAGCACCAAAATCCACAACTAAACTAAGTAATATAAACGACTGAGGTACTGCTGATTATGTGACCAGTAATTACTATAAACATAGTATATATGGTCAAGAAACATGAGTTCTTGAGGATGGTGTGATAGCAACTACCGAGGGGAGACTATTATCTTTAAATGATGGAAGCGAGTTATTCCAATCTCCAAAATCTGCCTGAGGTACTTACGACCCTGTACTAGCTCTACATGGGCTAGGGGAGTCACTCTACATAGTTACTAAGTCTTCCATCCTGCAAAGGCTTGAGGGAGGTTTTGCTACCTATGGAAAAATAGGTGACTTTGACTCTGATGAGTGGTTTCCAAAAGTGATTGTTAAGGGGATCACCATGTCATCCGATGGAACTAAAATGTTGATTACTGGTCAGGTTGAGACAACACTTAGTGATATAGTTGTATCTTTCACTCTTGCAACAGCTAATGACCCTAGAACACTCTCTGACCCTAAGTTGTACTACACATCTGAGGCTGATTGACCAACTGGTATTGATATAAATGCAGATGGAACAAAGATGTATCTTCTTGATTCATCTAATGTTTATCAGTATTCACTTTCTACAGCTTACGATGCTTCTACTGCTACTTACGATTCAGTATCATTCTCCTATACGAGTGGTGATGGTTTGCGTTTTAAACCAGATGGAACAAAGATGTTCATTGTTAATGGTGGTGCTATTTATGATTATGATCTATCAATTGCATGGGATTTATCTACAGCAGTAGCTAATAGTTCTTTTAATTTTTCAGCTACACAGGAGGATGGAACTGGTGTCTTTTTCAAAACAGATGGAACAAAGATGTTTATCACTGGATGAACCTTATATGAACTTAATTCCTATAACATGTCAGCTTGGAATATCTCCACAGCAGTACATAATGATGTTGGTGATCTATCTGGTGGTACTACTACTCCAGAAGATGTTTTTATAAATTCAGATGGTACGAAAGTATTCATAGCTTCTAGTGGTGATGGACTTGTTCATAGGGGAACAGTAGGTGTTGGATGGAATACTGGATCTATCAACCTAACGAGTGTGTTCACAACAGATTATAACTTTGTAACTCTTAGTGCTACCAATGCTTTTGAGCATCTACAGACACTTGATTCAACATCAACAAGTCTTTACTTAAACAAGACAAATGAGTTGATAAAGATAGTAGATGGTGAACCAGCAACAAGCTCCTTGCCTTGAGGTGTGGATACACTACAAGACCGAATAGTTGGTGTAACAAAACATCAGGATAATATCTGGATTTACACAGAGGATGGACAACAATATATCTGGAATGTTACTTCTTTAGAGATTATAGCAGAAAAACAATGGTCTGAGAGAATACTATCAGTATTCAATGCTGGATGATACGATATAGTTGTAACAGGTAACTCATCTCTCAGTAGAGGTATCTATACAAATGGAGGTGTTTGACCTAACTCTGAGCAACTCATAGCTACGATGACTTGGTCTGATGTGGTAGAGAAGTTTATAGGTAATCAAGGATATAGGTTTGGTTTTAGTGATTACTTTCCAAACGACAAAACTCTCTCATATAAGTTTAATTTAAACCAGAATCATAAGTTTGCAAAACATGACAATATGATTTATTTTGCAGGGAGTCAGTGAGGTAATGATGTTGTATACAGTTATGGTACTCGTACCCCCTGATTACCACCCTCTTTTAGTATACTATCAACACAAGATGCAGATGGAACTGACTATGAGAATATACTTGCTCTCTGGGTTGTTAATGACACTCTATATATATCTCATACTAAAGATAGTGCTGGTCATGTATCATCTGTTAATATTTTCAGGGGGGAGTACACTGGGAGTTACCAGCCTTCTGCTAAGATCGTAACAAAGACAGATAACCTAGGTGATTACTCAGTAATGAAAGAGCTAAAGCAAGTACGATTATGAGCTAAGATACCAGATGGTACATCTATAGATATAGACTACATTGTAGATGGTGGTGCAGTACAGAGTTACTACTCTATTGACTCCTACAATGCACACGACCTAGAATTTAACAAAACAATTGAGAACTTCCGAGAGATTACATGGTGTATAACTCTCAATACTAATGATGCCTGAACTGCAACTCCAGAACTTTATTCCTTTATAGCTGATATATGACCAGTCCAATACGAGATAGCTTCGTCATAGAGCCATGAATCAATGACTTGAAACAGTCAGAGCATTCTCACTTCTGACCCAAGATAATTGCAGAGGATGCAAATTCAGTTACAATCGAAGTAAGACCATGACAGGAGATGACATTATCTAAATATCCATAAAGCACAAAATGCCAAAAGTAAAACTAAATAAGGAACAACAAGACAAACTTGCAAAGAGTGGAAAATCTCCTGATGAGCTACGATGACAAATTAAAGAGTATGAACAAAAAACAGGTAATACTATTGCAGTAGAAAAAGAACCAGTTGAACAACCAACTGGAATTTCCAAACAAGATCAACAATCTGCAAAAGCACTTACTGAACAAACTGGATTGAAAGATGTACAAGTTGACGAGTCTTGAGTTATTACTTCTGAGTGACAAGTGGTTGATCCTAAGACTGTAAAGGTTGATCCTGCACTTGTTGGACAAGAATCACCTGATGTTCCATGAGATGACCTAGAAAAAGTACGAGAAGAGATCCTCCCAGAAAAGTGACCCTCTGAGCCTTCCGCAGAAGAGCCAAAGGATGGTACAACGGTTGTACCCCCTACAGCAGAAGAAACACCTCAGGAAGGGGCAGTAGAAGAGCAAATTCCACCTACTGATGAAAAAGTAGGGGAAGAAACAAAAGAAGAGGTTGTTAAGGAGAAAAGTCAAGCTGAAATGAATGCAGAAGCTACTGGTATTCCATTTACCATGAGAGGTGACACTCCAGTTTTTGATCCTGACACAGTTGAACAAGCACTACAGGTTTATCAGTTAGGTGGAAGTTTCCAACAGAAGAATGGAACAACTGCAAAAGCTGAACATTTGTTCAATAAGATAAAATGAGTTCGTTCTCAATCTCCTTCCACTCTTGCAGGTGAGCTTGTAAATGGAAGTATGTCAAAAGCATTACTTAATAAGATTCAAGATACTTCTCCAGAATTGTATGCTCAAGTTATGAGTCTATACGAGGAGAAGATGAAAACTGTTGCAGCTAACGAGGATTCCAAGACTGTATACAATCTTGCAAGAAGGGTAGAAGGTAATATTACTCCAGAGAAAGAAGAAAAAGAATCAGACCTTATACTCAAGGAAGCTGATAAACTTTTCAGTCAAGATGATTACAAGAAAATAAGAAAAGAGATTTACGATAACAACCCTGCGATGAAAGAGGCTTACGATAAACTCGTACAAGCTGAAAGTAAAATAGAGACTATTGATTTTGATATGCTCAACCTTTACGAGAAGATGAGGGATAAATATCCAAACGAATCAAGAGCTGAGAGAATGGCTAGGGTAAATCTTATGAGTGGAGAACTACAGGAAGAAAGATTCCTTGCTTTATTAGAACACAAAGAAGCGAGAGCTGACTACAACTTCTATAAGGAAGAAGCAGATGCTGAGTTTAAATTCTACCAAGATCAAAGGGGAGAAGCTATTAACTGGGCTTTGAAAAAGTATGACATCAACAAGGCAGATGAGATTAGAGCAGAAGACTTTATGAGGGAAGATGCTAAATTCACTAGAGACCTTATGGTACAGGATGCTATGTATAATAGGGATGTAGAAAGACAAGACTTTGTATCAGCTAGAGAAAGAAAGCAAAAGATAGAAGACCTTATGTATGAGAAAACATTGAATCATGCTTTCTGGACAGATCAATCTAATATAGGGCATAAACAACAATTGGAGGTTTTATCTAAAAAACATGGTTTTGATAAGGAACTGGAAAGAATAAGAAATACTCACGATCAAAATATGCAGAAGATTAAAAATACATGATCCTCAGATTCTAATTTGTGACATGGATTCTCTTCTACTGATGGAGTAAGTGCATTATCAATATGGGGAAATCTAGGATTGGAAGAACCAAAAAATGGAACAAAAATATGAGATATGGGTATTATTACTGGTATCAATTGATCTAGTGCATGGAGGTATGGTCTTGATATAGATGGTAATAATGATTTTACATCAAAAGCACAGACACCATTATGAGGTACTGTTACAAAAATTATAGACGACCAAAATAGTTCAACTACTGGATTTGGTAATCAAGTGGAAATAACAACAGAAAATGGAGAGAAAATACTCCTAAGTCATTTAGATTCTATTCATGTGAGGGAGGGGGATTTTATAGGTGCTGGCGAGTCAGTAGGATTCATTGGTAATACGGGAAATGTGCTAGATGCGAAAGGTATGAAAATACTCGATAGATCAGGAGGAAAAGGATCACACCTAGATGTTACCATGAAAGATGCTAATGGTAATTATGTAGAACCGAGTGATATAGCAAAAATATACCAAACAGCTCAATATGCCTCTTGAAAAGCTAAATGAATGGCATCTTTGGGCAATCGAGTAAATAACTTCCTATCTACGACATTAACAACTAAAAATGTTAGGGAAGCTGCTTTATCTGTTGCAAAAAATAGTATAAACAGATGAGATTTTCCATGACTAAGGGCAGATATTGAAAGTGCCATACTCCCAACAATGAGGCAACATAAAGAGATAGAATGAGCTAAGGCTATTATTGATCTAAGTCAGGAATTTATGGTCTTAATCGAGGAATACGAAGCATTAGGGGGGGATTTAAACAAGATTACTGGTTCAGTTGAGGAAATGATTAGATGAGTTACTGGTACGACTGCTGATCCAAGATTAACAGAGATAGCAGTTAGATTAGCTGATTATCAAGATATGAAAATAAGGGAGAGAACAGGTGCAGTAGTAACAGAGGGGGAAAGGAAGTTCTATGATAAACTTGTTGCAACTACTAAGGTTGATAAAGAGGTAGCTTTTGCACAATTACGAGCTACTATAAAAAATCAGGATACATTATATGTATCACAAGTTAAAGAAAAAATACGAGATGGACTAAATAATGATGATGCTTTTTTCCTACTATATCCACCAGAACAAGAAAATGGCAGTGTTCTTGAAACTGATATGGATAAATATGGAGATGTTGTATGACACTACCAATGAAATGATGGTAATTGGTATTATGAAAGAAATGTAGATCAGGAGAATGATATAGTAAGATTACAAGGTATGGGAACAAGCAGGAGTCAAACAGAAAACATATTACGACAATACAATCACAACCCACAGGATTATTCAGACTGGTTAGATTATGTTTATTCTGATAGTTTCAACCCACAATCAGCAGTTCATTACTTACAATTAACACGATAAAATGACATCAATTTTTGATAAAGAGCCTGTAACTCAACAACCAACACAAGAACAAGATCCTAAGCGAACTACACAGGTAGCAAGTAGGGGGTGAACATCTAATCTAGCATCTCCAATAGCTAAAGCTGGTGCAGATATTGGCATAGGGCTTGGTAAAGCAGCAGCAGAGAGGGTAGCCAAGATACCACTTGCTTTTGAAAAGGGTGCATGAAAATTAGAAGAATGAGTGCTTGGATTATTTTGAAAGAAACTAAAAGAAGAATCAAAAGGAACTGATATACCATTTTTTGAAAGTGCTATACAAGCATCTCAAGCAAGGGGTGGAGTTCAGCAATTATCCAAAGGTATTGGATGAGCTGGTATGGATATAGGAGCTTCTGTATTAGCAGGTGCAGGTGCAGGATCATTGATAGGTGCATGAATGAGATCATCAGGAATGTATAACCAAATATCAAAGATTGGTAAGCTAAAAAAAATTCAACAAATTCAACAACTTGCTGATAAGAATAATAAACTAGCAAAGTTGGCAGTTGGGTCATCAAAAGTTGTTGGTACTGCTATTAAAAAAGATGCACCATTTACTGCTGCTTATGATCTCATTACAGAATGAGATATATCAATAGATGATATGGCTATTGGTATTGGTACTGGTGTGGCTTTTAGGGGGGTGTGAAAAGCACTGGAGAAACCTATGGGTCAATTGAGTAACAAACTACAGACCATGAATGTCATAAGTGGTACAAAATTAAAGAAGTTTGCTAAAATATCCCAATGACTCCAAGAGGGTAAATTTGAGCTTGATGAGCTTGCTGAATGAGCTGCATGAAATAAACTAAAAGTATGGCAATCTCAAGAAAAGGCGTGAAAACTAATGGCAAAAGCATTTTCCGAATGAGTTGACTCACCCATAACAGCAGAGGAAGTATCGAGGATGTTGGCTCAGAGGGGATTTGTTGGTAAGTCAAGAAATGAAATGACTGCTCTTGCTGATAGCCTTGTTAAAGAAGCTGATTTCAAGTTAGATGATTTATTGGGATTCTTGGATGAAATTGCACCTGTTCCAATATCAAAACAATCTGGTACTGCTTTGACAAAACAATTGAATCTAATGTTAGATGATATGGTATGACCAGAAGCTTCTGAATCTTTTATAAAAAACTTAGCATCTAAGGGTGCGAAAGAATTAAAAAGGTTGCAAGAATTGAAATGAAAAAAGTTCTATACATTAAGGGATGCAAGAGAAATACAGAAATTGGCTTCTAAGAATCTAAGTAATTTTCTTGCATCAGGTGATCCATCTCATGCAAAAATAGCGAAAAATAATGCTGAATTATATTTTGAGGCTAAGAAGGTTATTGAATCTCATGCAGGAAAAATTATTAAGGGAAATGCAAGTCGAGTATCAAACAGATTTGGTCAGAAATTTGTAGACCAAGCTGATGATGCTGTTAGGAACTTGAATAAAGAAATACAAATCAATACAGTATTAAGAGAGGGGTTATTTGAAAAGGATATAAATGAGGCTGCAAGTTCTTTTATTCTAACATTACTCATTAGTGGGGGTGCTTTGACAGGACTAACTAAGGCAAATGACCTAGATGGAGCTGTTTCTGTTATGACAGGTATAGGTTGAGGTGTGCTCTCTGCTACTCTCCTAAAAAGCCCTAAAATGACAACAGGACTAGCATGAGCTTTGAGAAAATTAAGTGCTAGTGAAATGGAGATTTTAGAAGAATGAATGAAAGGTAATCTATTGAATGATGAGGTTACAAAGAAGACTGTAGAGGGTATCTTTACTAAGATAAATAAATCACTAACATGAATGGCTAAAGAGTGAATACTCAGACTACCCCTAGCAACACTAGACTATCTTTGAGATACCATTAGTGGAGATCAGCAAAAGGAAATACCAGCCGAGGAAAAAATACAGTCTAGCATTAACCAGCTCAAAGAACTTCGTAAAACTGCTAGTTCTAAAATGATAAAGAAAATAGATGAAACCTTGAAAATAAGGGAACAGCAAATTATGGAGTTGAACCAATAATTGACCAAACAAACAATGTTATTATTCTTAAATTAAATCATGGCATGGACTAATCATACATCTCCTGATTGAGTCGAATGGTCAAAAGAAGCTGTTATTAGCTCCTCGTCATGGTCAGAACATGAACCAGAATGGTTTAAAACACCTTGGAGGGCAGATTACCAACCTTGGCTAGACACTGGAACACCTTGGTATGATGCTAAACCAGATACTCTACCTTGGACACCAAGAACTTAACAATTACCTATGGCTACAATAACCTCACTATGAACAAATGATGACTGAGCAACCTCTCGGACTACAATCAATACTAACTTCACGAATGTTAATAATGATTTAGCAACTAAAGAAGGTTCTATCACTACTCTCTCTCATGAGAAAGGAGGGCTAGAAGCTGATATAAGTGCCTATAGTGGAGTTGTAGCAGTCTCTTGAGGTGCTACTAGCTCAGTGAACACTAAAGCTCTCTTAGAAGCACAATTAAGTGATGTAGCAGATATAGCAGAAGCAGATTGAGATGTATATACAGGAACACATGACTTTTGATGAGCTGATGATCTTGAGATACCAAACAGTGCCACACCTACAGTTGATACTAACTGACAGATAGCAATTGACACAACAGTAACAGACTTTTCTCATGGTATAATGAAATACTATTCAGGAGAGGAAATAGCAATTATCGGAGTACCTATTGCAGAATTAACAAGTCCAACTAATGGGAATGCTATCTTATACAACTCAACGAATGATGAGTTTGAATTATGAGAACCAACAATAGATAGATCAATCTTTCTTGATTATGGTTCATCTCTTACAGCAACTACAGACACATTTACACATTGACTTGGAAGAGTACCTAGCTACATAAGATTGACTGCTTATACTTATGAATGATGACTACCATTTACAACCAATGGAGTATATGATTGAACTAATTATGTCTGTCAGGGCTTTCGAGACTTACAAACAGGATCATCTGTTGTGGATTGAGTAAGTCAATCTACATCTCTTATATGATATTTATATGTAGCAGATAGTTCAGCAAGTACACACAATACAGCAAACTTTACTATTACTAACTTTGATGCTACTGATATTGAACTTACTCTAGCACTAACATGAGGATCAGGAAGTGATTTTGTAAGTACAATTTACTGGATGGTAGAAATTTGATAATAACATACTTATGTCTAAAAAGAAAACATTAGATCAGATAGCTAAGGAATTAGATTCTGACATTGAGGTATTAGCTAAACAGATTGAACAAGAGAATAATGAAATACAAAAGAAACAGAGCCAACTATTAAGGGAGTTGGACTCTGAGATAGAAGATCTTTCTAAAAACATTGAACTTGAGAATGAGATTATAGGTATAGAAGCAAGAGAAAGAGTGTTGACTAGAAAGCAAGACAATGCAGTTAAGAAGCTACAAGCTGATGCTAGAAAACAACAAAAATCTCTTATAGCTGGGTTAGACAGAAGAATAGCCAAACTACAAGAAGAAATGCTCAACTCAGATGACTTTAAGGATGATATTATTGATGAGATAATGGAAGAGTTGAATGATAAATTAAAGAGAGTAAAAGGGCAAAAAGGTGATAGGTGATTACCATGACCAAGGGGAGAAAAAGGTGATCCATGAGATAGTGGATGAGGTGACTTTGTATCTTTATCAGACACCCCATCTAGCTATTCAGGGCAAGCATGACTCTTTCCAAAGGTGAATGTAGGAGAAGATGGATTAGAATTTGTAGCTATTGCAGGGGGATGAGATATGCTTGCTTCCACTTATGATCCTACAACAGTATCATGAGATGCTTTTGCGATGGATAATATGGTAGAGGGAACTACTACTAAGATATTAACTGATACAGAAAGAACTAAGTTATCAGGAATCGAAGCAAGTGCGGATGTTACAGACACGGCAAATGTTACGAGTGCTTGAGCCCTTATGGATTCAGAGGTGACTAACTTAGCACAAGTAAAAGCCTTTGATACTACAGATTATGCTACAGCAGCACAAGGAACTACAGCAGACTCAGCAGTACAACCATGAGACCTTGCCACAGTAGCTACAAGTTGAGACTATAACGATCTAAGCAATCAACCAGACCTATCAGTCTATGATAATTTTGAGCCTTTCACAAATGTATGAGACTTTCCAGCTACATGAGATTCTGATGTTATCTACCTAGAAACATCTACATGATTGATGTATAGATGGACTTGATCCGCTTACGAAATTATTTCAGCTAAACTAGCCCTTGGAGAAACTAGCTCAACAGCATACCGATGAGATAGAGGTAAAACAGCTTACGATCACTCACAACTAACAAGTGGCAATCCTCACTCAGTAACAGCTAGTGATGTAGGGCTTGGTAATGTAGACAATACAAGCGATGCAAACAAGCCAGTATCTACAGCTACACAAACAGCACTAGATAATAAACTAGAATCAGTAGTAGGAGGAACAAACATAACAATAGACAATACAGATCCACTTAATCCAACAATAAACGCAAGTGGAGGATCAACAGTAGATGTAGTATCTAATGTAGCAACAAACAAAATACTATGACGAACAACAGCATGATCTGGAGATAGTGAGGAACTCACACCTACACAAGTACGAACACTATTAAATGTAGAAGACTGAGCAACAGCAGACCAGACAGCATGAGAGATAAAAACAGCATACGAAAGTAACGCAGACACCAACGCATACACAGATGCAGAACAAACTAAGGTATGACACATAAGTGTTACACAAGCAGTAGACCTAGACAGTATAGAAACGAGAGTAAATGAATTAGATGCAAGTGTGATATTGATGGGTACTTGGGATGCAAGTGTATGAACATTCCCATGAGGATGAACAGCACAAGCAGGAGAAAGTTGGATTGTATCAGTAGGATGAACAATAGACAGTCAAGTATTTGTAGCAAATGACAGAATCGTAGCAACAACAGACAATGCAAGCACAACTACCTATGCGAGCAACTGGCATCAACTAGACTACACAGACCAAGTATTAAGTGTAGCAGGAAAGACAGGGGCAGTAACACTAGCTAAAGCAGATATAACAGACTTTACAGAATCAGACTATGCTACAGGAGCAGAATGAGATTTAGCAAGTACAGCAGTACAACCATGAGATATTGATACACTCGCAGAACTTAACGCAATAATTGGAGATGCTACACTTATCGACACGGCAGACAGTAGGTTATCAGATGCTAGAACACCAACAGCACATACTCACACAGCAAGCGAAATAACAGACTTTGATACTGAGGTTAGTAACAACACAGATGTAGCAGCAAATACAGCAAAAGTAACGAACGCAACACATACAGGAGAAGTAACAGGATCAGGAGCTTTGACACTCAATAAAACAGCAATCAGTAACAGAACGGATACAGTAATTACAGCGAGTGATACTATTATCTTTGGAGATGCTACAGATACTAACAATCTAAAAAAGGACACAGTACAGGGTATACTTGATCTAGCAGGAGGAGGAGGAGGATGACCAAGTAGATTTGATGCTACAGTAGGAAGTGGTGGAGATTATGCAGATATACAAGCAGCAATAACAGGAGTAGGTGGAACAGATATAAAACTATTACTTATTAGTGATGTGACAGAGGATAGTGATATTGCAGTACCAAGTGGTGCTAAACTTCTCATACACCTATCTAACTACACTCTCACGATGGGTGCTAATAGATTCACATATACAGCAGCAGCCTATGTTACAATAGAGGGGAATGGAGTAAATCATTCACAAATTGACTTTACACCAACAACAGCATCTCATACATTATTTGATAATGGTGCTTATACAGATAATTCAGTAGAAATGTCAAACTTAACATTTGATAATAATGCTACACAATCATATTGTTACATAGCAGATGAGGGTAATCAGGCTTATTACAATGTAAGATTTGAACTACCTAATGTGCAGGCGTGTGCAATATATAATGCCAGCAACACAAATTATGTATTTATAAAATCATGTGAATTTATTGGTGGAGGTACATCTTGCCAAGATGTACTATATGGAAATTTAATCATCACTACTTGATGTTATTTCTCTTGAACATATAAAACTACAAACTCATTCCATACTGGCGGTAAGTGAGTCTTTAGTAACAATGCATACAGAACTACAACAACAATGCAATTAGTTGTAGATGATAACTGAATAGTCTCTTGAATTAGAAGATGAATACAAGGAACTTTTGATATAAAGATTGGAGGATCGAATGCAAAAATAAGTGACTCACAATTACTTACATGAGACATAGATGTGCAAGGATTTGATGATGTTAGTATATCTAATGTGAGTATGACAGGAACACTAGATCTTACTGATGCTTGATGCCATAATGTAATGGTTACAAACTCACAAATAACTGGTGCAATTACTATAGGTGGTGATATGTGTAAATTCTCAAATTGCCAACTGGGAGCAGTAACAGTAAATAGTGGTGCAGATGATAATGGTTTTTCAAATTGTGAACTAGACACATGAGATACAATCACAATTAATTCAGGAGCAAACAGAACACGAGTAATAGGATGCACAACAGACACAAGCATATCAGATAGTGGTACAGGATCATCAATAATTGGAAACACAGTTTACTAATAACTAAATTATGGCAGATATTCAAAAATTCCCAGTAGCAACAATAACAGAGGTAGATGGTAGCATTGGGTTCTCCCAAGAGCTAGACAATGGGAGTAAATCAGCAAGTTTTAATATCGATTTTAGTACAGACCAGAAACAGAGGGCTACACTTACAGCAAACACAATGACACTCACTTTAGATACTACAGATACTCTAGTAGGAAACTATGTGTTAAAACTTGTAAACGGATGACTCGCAACCCTTACTTGGGCTAGTGAAACAGGAAGTGTGAAATGGTCGTCAGGAACAGCACCAACACTAACAAGTAGTGGAACAGATCTTGTATCACTTTATTACGATTGAACAGATTGGTATGGACAAGCAGGATTGAACTTTAGTTAGTAACCACACCACATGGCAGATTATGATGTAACACTAGAGGGATCAGCTTTAGAGTATGATACAGTAGAGGCTGAGTTTCCCCAATCTATTAAGATTGATTCAACACATACACTTGTTACATGGCAAGGTAGTGGAAACGATGGATTTGTACAGGTAATGGAAAGAAATGATACCACAGAAGCAGTAACAGCTAAGGGTTCAAAACTAGAACATGATACAGGTATACAATATCTAAGCTCCATACAACAAATTGACTCGAATCACTTTGCCCTCTTCTATGTGGGTAATGATGTCTATGTACAAACCATAGAGGTTAATCTAACTACTTGGGCAGTATCAGAAGTGTGAACTAGGTTGACTATAGAGAATAGCCAAAGTGTTTATATGTCAGGATGTAAAATTGATACAGATACATTTGTAGTGGCATACAAGAAAGGTACAGATCTTGATGGTTATATTCAAGTAGTAACAGTCGACACTTGAACATGGACATATACAGCAGAGGGAACAGCACTAAAAATACAGACAGGAACATTTCTAAATTCATCAGTAGTCGCAATAGATACAACTCATGTAATGGTTGCTTGGTATGATTGAGGTACAACTAATGGATACATGAGAGCTTTTGCTATTGATGGAAGTTATAATGTCACCACAGCAGGATCAGAATTTACTTATGAAAGCACATCATGAGGAGGTAACTATCCCACGCTGACAAAAGTAGACGACACTACTTTTATATGCTTTTGGCAAAGAAGTAGTACAGATGGACGATGTCAAATATTCACAATTGATGGTAGTTACACCATAACAGCAGAAGATAGTGCATTTCAAACAGAATGAACAAACTATACAGCAGTAGGTGGGGATCGATCATCCGTTCTAGTTGATTCTACCCATGCATTAATGGCTTACGCAACTACAACTAGTGCAGGAGTAATACAGACTTATGAATGGAACTGATCTTATGAAATGTCAGAAGCTGGAACAGGGGAAACAATATCAGAGCGATTTTATCGTCCTAGTGTTACAGAGATGGAGGAGGGAAAATATATGGTATTTTGGATGGATTCAGATAAAGATTGAAAAGTGCAAATGTTAACAGTAGAAATTCCCGCAGAATGATGAGGTTCAGAAGCACCAGCTATATTCTTTTGATGTAATTTCTAATGATAACATTCCACTCACATAGATCAGATACGATAATAGGAAAACTTATTCGCTTCTTTTCTCGTGGAAATAACAATCATATATCAATAGAGTATAGACAATATGTATACGAAGCAGTAGAGGGCAAGTGAGTTATTAAAACGCATATAGCAGATTGGTGTAGGGAAACAGTTGTAGATTCAATACAAATTCAGATAAAAAACAAGGATGTAATTACATTTTTGGAGAAACAAGTGGGAAAGAAGTATGACTACTTTGGTGTAGTTTCCTTTATTTTCTCACTCTTACGACCTAGAGAATGATACTGGTTTTGCTCTGAGCTTGCTATGGTTATACTAGTAAAGAGTCAAGGTATGAGTGGATCAGACTTTGACAATCAGAAAGTAAGTCCACACTTATTCTGGGGTATATTAAAGTTAATGTCTTAGTATGGATCTACAAACAATTTTGATAGCCACACATTTATCATCTTTTCTCGTATGAGCACTAACTGTTCATTTAATTTACAAAAACAAGGGGAGAAATGCTAATGTGATGAGAATACTAATATCAATGGTGATTATCTTCTTTTGGTGTGCTTCGATGTACAAGGAGATATTTTTAGGAGGAAACCAAACACCGTATATCCTATATGTTTTATTCGGACTAGTGCAGGGTGCATTCTTCGAGTTTTCAATTAAGGATCTTATATCTATTATTCAAAAAAAATAATGTTTAGAGAATCAATAAGTTTTGAGGGAGCTTTGAGGTGGTGATTACTAGCACCTATAATCGTATTTCTAGTTAAATTCGCAGTTTATAGCGTATTACCTTTTGATTGGTTCGTAGATCACAATGTATACACAGCAAGGACAATGGAATATGGAAGTGGGATAGTGACGATAGATATTGATAGGAGGGCAAGATTTAATATTCGATGATCAGCAACAAAAGAAATATATAGGATGTGAGAAAATAGAACTTTTGCACAGACAATCCATACAAATCATAAAGACTCATTTATATTTGAGGTAGATAGCAATGATCAATTATTGGCTTTAGAGGTGAATTTTACAGACCAACCTATCCCCAAAGGGAGATACTTGATACTTGATCATGTTAGGATATATCCTATGGTATGAGTCACCAAAGACCATGTATTCACCACAGAATTAATTGTAGAATAATGAAAGTAATTAGCCCAGTACATTGAGAATATAGAATCACTCAAGGTTTTGGAGCTAGACCAGAGTTTTATGCACAATTTGGGCAGTTAGGACATGCAGGTATTGACATAGCTTGAAAAGCACCATGATATAAACCTACTCTCTATTCGCCTGTTAAATGAGTTGTAAGCAAAGTAAAAGATCATGGGGATAGATGATATGGGAAACATATTAAAATCCTCGCAGACGAAGGCTGAGATACCTTAGAACACATATTAGCACACTTAGATGAGATATATGTAGTGACATGACAGGAAGTTGACCTGATGACACAAGTTTGAGTTATGGGTAATACTTGAAATAGTTATGGCGTCCACCTACATTTATGAAAACGCACGATTAGAAATGGTAAAGTAGTCAACTATAATAATGGCTACTACTGATACTATGACTTTCCCATAACAACATTTAGTGAATCAGAGTACAACAGAGTAGATAAGAGAGTGACAATGTATGCAGATCATTTTGGCATAGATGGAAGGAGTAAAGTTGACACCTACAGCCAATACGAAATACTTGCTATACTTTCTAAACAATACTATGAAATACCTAAAACCTAAAGACTGAGTTTTCTACTATCATGTAATTGACTTTACCTACCAGATAGACAAACACAAAGCACTACTCGCTGTAGAGCAAGGAATGAAAAGTGTAGAGAGAGCTATATATCCACTAAGGATAGAAAGTACAGACGATATACTTAAAGCCCAGATCACTATTGAATGGGATAGGGATTATGACAGACATGGGAGAAGGAAAACATCTATAGCTTTTGCTCACTATCCTTGGAGCAGAAAGGCAGGGCAAATGATATTTAACGATAAGAAGGATTGGGATTTTGATAAGATAAGACGAGTAGTTACACATGAATGCGGGCATGTATTCTCGCTTCCACACAACAAAGATCCAGAAAGTCCTATGTCACCCTACAGGGATGATAGACCTTTTGAATTTACCAAGAAAGACAGAAAGAATATGGCTATATTTTGGAGGCTAGAAAGACACCAATACTTTAGAAAACTTTTAGATTGGTCATATATTGTTAGACTTAGGGAAGAGGATAGGAAACATCTTGCAGAAGTTATGGAGTTAGAAGACCATAGTAAGTGGTGACTAGTAAAGGCTCTTTATTCCTAATTAGTTAACATGAACAAGCCAACAGATGATGGCATTCAATCGCTCAACTCATTGTTGGGAGAAGTTGAAATGCCTAAGATCGTGACTTGAGAGGATGGTAGGAGTTATTACATTATCTACATCAGAGTGATGGATTGACCTGTAGAGGTTGATAAAGCCATTCCTGTAGATTGTGAGATAGCTCAAGAGATATTCGAGGATTATGTCATACATGGTTGAAATATGACAGGTAGGGAGATACAGAAACAGTATGGTTTTACAGGTAAGGCTTGGTTAGCATTCAAACATGCTATGAACCTCGTAAAGACAAGTCTTCCTATACACTATGATCGAATACAGGAACTAACAGAGATTGAGATAGAGGAGGAGCTAGATCGGATAGTAGAGGAGGGAGTTGATACAAGAGTTGGTAGGAAGATGGATAGGGCTAATGAAAGGAAGAAGAACCTCATGTTAGAGCAGATGGCTAGAAAGCTACAACTGACAGAACAATGGTGAAAGGATATTATGGAACAATGGAATGACTACATAGGAGAACCAAAAGTAAGACCAAAAATGTCACAAGCTAAGAATAAAGCCTCTGTGACTTTTATTTTGTCTGATCCTCACTTTGGTAATGAGAATACAGCAGATACAGAAAGAAGGCTATTACGAGCAGAGATGTTTCTATTGAATCATCCAGCTAAGAGAATAAATATTATCATGGCAGGTGACCACTGAGAAGACTTTAGTCCTTGATACTGATCTCATGCTCAAACAAAGATGAAAATGGATGCTAGATTCAGAGAACCACAGGAATTGATAATGTATATTGCAGACTTGTATACATGATTCCTCACACATTTGGCTGAGAAAAAGGAAGTTTGTGTAAGAGCTGTTAGTGGTAACCATGATAGGGTAACCTGTAAGAATGATGAGGATGAGAGAAGACTCGCTTGATTCTTTATTATGCAACTACTAGAAAGGTCTCTACCAGATAAGATCAGTTTCGAGTATTATGAGGAAAGTATACAATCCTTTGTATTATCAGGGGTAGAGTATTTACTCATGCATTGAGATAGAAGACTAGGTAATCTAAAGCCTGCTGTACTTGCTTCTCAATATCGAGAACATGGTAAGAAACCTTTGAACATTATTCGAGGACATAAGCATAGCCCTAGTCTTGGTATAGAAGCTGGAGAGATACAAGATATTCGAGTAGGTGCTTTCTCTAAACCATGAAACTATGAGGTAAGAGAAGGATTTACTACCAAAGGTGCAGAACCTATGGTGACTATCATAGAACATGATGATAAATGAAACCAAGACATTATATTTAAGAAGATTTAATGGAAGATCCGTATTCATATATGAACGATGAACACTGCCAAGAGTTAATTAGGCAGAGGAATGAGCTACGAGAGCTAGGATATGATGTAGGGGTACTCAATGCCCTCATACAAGCTAGAATAACTTTTCTCTTTACAGGAGTGGAAACACTAGTAGAAGAACCTACAGATGATAATAAAATAGCAGATTGCTATATTGAGGATATATAGATGCGACATCTTAGAGTAAATAATGTCGCAATAGAAAAATAAGTTTGCATTTGAGAATAAGATTCTTATAATTAGCTACATCAAAAGCGGACAATCTTTTGACATAACACACTCTGAAATAGTTGGAATACAGTGTGAAACCCCCTATCAAGTTCTGTCCGCTCTTGGTAGGGAATTTTTTTATTTTTAATTTACTATTATGAAGAATGATAATATGAATGTATGGTTGGTGGTTGATAAGGATGCCTTTTGTTTCGAGGAAGAAATAATGGATTTTCAAAATAAGTGATGGAAAATGAGAGGCAATCCTTTTGTAAGATGAGATGAGTTTTGTCAATTACTGGTTAGAGGTAAATAATTTATTTAATAAGCGGACAGAAATGGAATGATATGTAAAGCTACACAGAAAGATACAATGTTCTCCTATTTGGCAGAAACCACCAGAGTGGAGATTGGTCTGGATTCATATACTTATGAATGTTCAATACCAAGATAATGGCATATACAAGGCTTGAGAGGGGTATTTTACATACTGAGAAATAGCCTCTAATTTGCGAGTGAAATGCAAGAGCGTAGAGAATTGTTTGCGATGGCTGAAACAGGAAGCACAAGTGGAGGTAGAGAAAACCACTCGTGGAAACAAAATAAGGGTATTAAATTGGGGTAAATATCAAAGCAAAGAGGAAGCAAGTAGGAAGCAAGTAGGGAGCACAGAGGGAGCAGGTAGTGGTGCTATAAAAGAAGAAAGAAGAAAGAAGAAAGAAAAAACAGATACACACTCATTTGATGAATTTTGGAATCTCTACCAGAAAAAGAAGGATACAGCTAAATGTAAAAAGAAGTGGAATCTACTAACACAGGAGAAGAGACAACTAGCTCTATGAGCAGTTAAGAATTATGTAGAAAGCACTCCAGATGTTCAGTATAGAAAAAATCCTCTTACTTGGCTCAATGGTGAATGTTGGCTTGATGAGACTATTTCTACCACAGTTGTTGATCCATCAATAGACTTCTCTGTTTCCAACCAGTCTATGAGTACAGGTGATGCAGAATTGTTGGTACGAGAAAGAAAAGAACTGCTACCACAACTAAAACAACAGAACCCATGAAGGTACAAGAGAGTTATGAAAAGCCTTGAATTACATAACTTCTAAACTATGCAATTCTTAAATAAATTCTGAACAGAGATTGAGCTTACCAACAGATTCAAGGTATTCAAGCCTGAACAAATAACTCACAAAGATAACTTCTACTTTGTTCCAGTAGACTGAATTGACCCAACAAAGAGGGTTAGTAATCACATGGTTACAGGAACTACCAGTTTCTTCCTAGATATTGATATTAGGAATAACCTAGATGATCCAGAACATACAAATGATGACATCAAGAATGATGCAAAAGTTATAAAAGAAAAACTAGAGAGTTTCGATCATTTGAGGGATTGGAGTTTTATAGTGTTCACTGGTAATGGCTTACAGATTCATTACATCTGAGAAAAGATACATACAGATCCTCATATCTATTCTGTAGCAGTCAATTCATTCTACGAGTATTATGATGAGACTATTGGGTGATATATGACTTGTGACAGGGCTTGTAAGAACATCTCTAGACTTAGGAGACTACCCTGAACAACCAATCAGAAGAATGGTGCAAAAGTTGAGATTCTATTCTCACAGGATGTTATATGCCAGTATGTATGACTCATACCAGAGATAGGAGAAAAGCTCCTAGAAGAAGAGAGGATTGAGAATAAAAGACAACAGTATATTAAGATGGTAGAGCTACAGGAAACATTCGATAAAGATAGCTTAGAGCTATATGAGAAGATCAATAATGTACCAATCGAGTACCTTGTCTTAAAAGTCATGCCAGACCTAAAATATGATTGAAAGAAGAATTTTAAGCATGTAAATTGATGAAAGGGTTTTTACTGATTCTTTGTCTACAAGAACTTCTTGGTTAATGGTTGATCCAGACATTTTAGTGATAAGACAAGTTACAATGTGTTTGATTTTGCTAAGAGGTTTGTGGTAAGAGCAACTGGTGACGAGAGAGAGAAAAATAGACAAACAATTTTATATTTTAAGAAAATGCTATGAATACAATAGACGAAAGAATAGCTGATGCAATCAAGCAACAAACATCAATTCCACTTATCCCAGAACAAAAGACAAAAGAGTATATAGACCCTATATTCTCACAGGAGAAACCATTTACTTGGGGTACTGAGAAGATAGATGATTCTTTTGAGCTTATGGATAGGTGAAAGTATTTCCTCCTAGCCTGAGAGCAGGGTAGTTGAAAGACAGAGTATGCTTTCTTCTTAGCGAAAAGGAATGTGGAGAAAGGGCATAAGGTTTTATTCATCACTCTGGAGATGTCTACGGATGAGATACTTGTTAGAACAGCCCTCAAGAGAGCAAAAATAACTAAGAGTGAGTGGGATAGGAGACATAGTGAACCAATCACCTGAATTAAATTAGACACCTATCTGGAGGAGAAGAAGGCTTTGTGAGAAAACGAGAACTTAATACTTGAGGGAGACGGAGTAGAGAACAATGGATTGCAATACATCAGTGAATTAGCTTCTAAACACAATCCAGACTTTATTATTGTTGATAACATGGACTTAATACAACATGAGGCTTGAACGAAGATGGAAAAACATGAGGCAATATCAACTCATTTCATCAAATATACCAAGGCAGCCAATCTATCAGTCCTGATGCTCCACCACATGAATAAGGATGGTTGAACAAAGGTCAAGTCCATCACTGGTACTCAGAAGATAGTGGATGCACCAAACATTGTTGTAACTTGTGAAAGAAATAAACCTGTTGATGGAGAACCACAGAATGAGAAAGACAAAGCAGAGTTTAAATTGTATCTGCATAAGGGGAGAATGTGGTGAGACTTGAATATGCAGTTCTTATACTTTTATAACTGAACCTTCCATGATACACCACCTCTTGAGTATGACCCATTTCCTAATACTATAACCAACTAATTATGAGAGAACAAGATAAGATAATGGAACTTGCCAGAGAGTTACACAAGAACGGAGAAATTACAGATACAGAACTTAGGAATACTTATGTAGCCCAGTATATGAGACCATTCATAAACTGAATGTAGGCAAAAAAAACCCCCATCAATTGGGGGGCTTCCTTTAATAATCATCACATTATGTATTGAAATACTATCAAGATATTCTCTCTTGTCAAATCTATTAGTTAAGAAAATCTTTTGACTTAGAAAGAGTCTTGAATATAATTACCTTGTTCCCATTTATTACTAATCATCAATTATGCAACAGGAACATCTCGACTATGTTCGTAAACTCAGGGAAGAGTATCAAGGTGATCTATCCATTATAGAAAGAGGCAACTTAGATTGTGACTTCTACGATTGGCTCAAAGATCAGAAACTTAACCCACAAGAAGAACGATGTTTGAGAAACCTTTATTTTGATGGTCATACAGACCAACTAATTACTATTTAATTTTATATTATGCCAATGATTTTATGAGCTGAACCAACTGGAGGAGACTTTAAACTACTAGAAGCAGGTACTTACCCAGCTCGATGTGTTAAGGTAGTTTATATCGGTACACAGCAAGTACCAGTGTATCAATGAACAGGTACTCAACCAAAGAAACAGATTATGTTTGGTTTTGAGTTTCCTACTGAGACTGAGGTATTCAATGAGGAGAATGGTGAACAACCTTACTTCCTCTGGACATTCCCTATCAACTTTGTAGCAGGTGAGAAAGCTAAACTCAATATCCTACTTAACAACTGGTTAGGAAAGAAGATAGATCCAAAAGAGTTTGATGTAGCTTCTGTACTCGGTCAGACTGCTGCTGTTACTGTTTATCACTCTACTTCTGCAAGTGGATGAACCTATGCTAACATTAAGTTAGATTCAATCACACCAGTTATGAAAGGTGTAACTGTACCAGAAGCAAGTAACCCACTTGTAGACTTTAGTGTTGATGAGTTTGACCAAAATACCTACGATGCACTCCCTGAGTTTATCAGAAATAAGATTGATCTATCAGAAGAAAGAGAAAATGAGCTTGCTTTAAATGATCCCATCACAACTAAAGATGGTGTAGAAGTTCCTTTCTAATGCCTAAGATAGAACAAAAAGAGTTTGATAGACTCCTGAAAGAATGAAAGAAGGTGGAGGGGATGTTCTCTAGAATATTCCCCAAAACCTTCGAGGCTACCAGAGAACAAGACATGAGAGAGCACTGGGATGTTGGAATTAGGGTGGATGTAAAGAAAATCAAGAAGACTAACAGACAAGACAATAACGAAAATGAGAATATCCACTGGGTAGAAGTTCAGAATGTGTACTGACAACCATGATGGGCTAAGGGTAAGGCTGACTACATAGCTTTTGAAACAGAAGATTACTTTGTTGTAGTTGATAGAGAGAAGCTACTAGATATGACCAGACTTAAAGTCCAAGCCAATGGTAACAAGAAGGGTAATGGTTTGTATGAGATATACACCAGAGAGAGGGTTCAGGATCAAGTCATCAAAGTAAAGACTATAGATCTATGTGCAATTAGCACATCAATAATACCTAAAAACTAGTATGGATGATATGGAAATATTGGAAGAGTTATGTGAGTTGCAGGATGTGTACATTAATCCTAACTGCACTGATACAGAAAGAGAAAAGGCTATAGAAGATCAATACTGACTTATTCTTTAATCTAAACATGAAAGACTACACTAACAGAATATTGGATGAAAAAAACAGGGTAGACCGACTCCAAACGGAAACAGGTATAGACCTTACCAAAGTGAGTAAGTATATAGACAACCTCTTAAAGGGCATGCAAGAAACTAGTGAGGACATGAACGAGGATTACTTTCAAGACTTTAGACATAGGGTAGCAGAAATGACAACAGAGCTTACAGGATTGATACCAGAACTAGAAGAACTAGATGAGGATGTTATAGAAACACTCCATGAGGTATTTGAACTAGAAGCTAATAAGTTAGTTAAATTTTCAGACCTACCCCACTCCCAAACAGAAGAACTAAAGGGCGATGTTGTTATAACACTAGAAGAAGAAGAAACAGGGCAAGAACTACAATTCAATATGACTAAGTTTATTGTGGATACGATCATGCAAGCAGATAATGGATTCTTTTTCACACAAGATGATAAGGATGGAACAGACTACCTTGCTATAATGATGAATGGTATGAGAGAAGCCATCTGGGAAAGACGAGATTATTTCTTATGATGAAATGACTAATTACTAACATTTTAATATGGAAATACATTACCCATCAATACAAGGTATGAAAGATAACCTTATGAGAGAATATGAGTGTGCTAGAGAAGCTGGACTCACTAATGACCAACTTCCAAGCATAGTGAATGCAATACAAAAACTAACAGGTCATTCTATAGATCAGATATTCCCACAGTACAACCCAGTTGAACAAATGGAATTAGATCTGAATGATGATAGAGTAATAGATTTTAATATTTAGTTATGAGAGAAATAAAATTCAGGGCATTTGGAAAAGATAATTATATGCACTATTGGCATATAAATGATTGTCAAAGTTGATGGGTAGCACCAGACCAAGAAATAAGTGACACTATGCAATATACCTGACTCAAAGACAAGAACTGAGTAGAGATATATGAGGGGGATATAGTGGATGGATATGAGGTAAGGATATGAGAGATACCGATATTCATTAGTAGCTGTAAGTACTGGACACAATGTGTGTATACCGACACTATTGATGAGTGACTACTTCCGCTTGAGTGATGAAGGTGTGAAGTAATCTGAAACATATACGAAAATCCTGAACTACTTACTAACTAAAACTATGTGGAGAATAAAACACTGGCTCACAGGTAGACATTATGTAAAACTCTCAAAAGAAAGGTATTACTATCGTGTAGTTATGTTAGATGTAACACCAGATAATATCATGACAAATATATCAATTTATGAGCCTTTTGTTTTAGTAGACGGGCAATATCACAAACTCAGAAAAGATATGGTGTATAAATGGCTCACATGAGATCCTTATGAAATACTATGAGAAAACCCAGAATTACTTAATAACTAATACTATGCTTTCAAGAGAAGAATTTTACAAATCCAAATGATACACTAGAGATGAATTTCATAGAGCCAAGAGAATTGTTGAAATGGAAAAGCAGTATGCAAATCTTATTGGCAATATAGTTACTCGTCACCATAAGGTAGCTCAGGAGAATGGTGGTTCTTCTATAAAAGCCAACTTAGCACAACTCAAACAAAGGGAACATACTGCACACCATGCAATCTATGATAACCTAGAACCACATGAGCAAATAGAACACAATGTTCAACTTAACTACTCTACATTCTCTACCAGAATGAGAAGGCTTATAAGGATGCTACAGGCTGAAATAGATGAGCTAGTGGAGAAGCATGGAGTATATAAAAATTGAATCTACAGATAATGAATGATAGACTAACAACATTCCTTATATGTGTGACCCTCGCAATAGTACCTATTTTATTTTTAATTTTATTATATGTTTTTAACTGAACATTTAGCGAATAGGGAGGTAGGGAGATACAGTATCAAGAACGATCTTGATGAGACAATGAGGAAAATGTTTTATACAATATATTACTTCCCAAATAAATATGAGAAGGATAGCTTCGGAAGAATTGCGTATGATACTTGTCTCGAAAGATACTGAATTAAGAAGATGAAAAAATTTATTCATAAAAAATAACATGGTAAATGGAAGGAACAAAGGTAATGCCTACGAAAGAATGTTAGCACAAGAATATAGGGATCTAGGATTCTGTGATTGTGTTACCAGTAGATCAGAGAGTAAGCGAACTGATGATAAGGGTATTGATCTTTGTTACACTGACCCATTTGCGGTACAAGCTAAGAACTACACCACATTCTCCAGTTCTAAGATCATCAAAACACTTGATGAGATGGATACAGACACCCTATATCCATTAGTCCACCTAAAGATAACAAGGGCTGGAGAGATTGTAGCACTAAAGAAAAGTGATTGGTATGAGATACTGGGAATGATGAGATCTGAATATATTATTAAATAGAATTATGGTTTACTACACTACAGAAGAGGCAGAAAGGGTTTATGACCTATGTGTGCATTATAAGTTTACTGACAATAGCCTATGACTCTATAGAAGAGTTATGGAACACCTAAAGTCGTGAAATAAGAAGATCAGTTCTATGCAACAAGACGAGCTGGATTTTAACATCAAACAAGTTCTCAAAAGTGAATATTATACTTAACCAAACCACTATGCTACATGGAAGAACATTAGCCGAGATAGGAGAGAAGATGTGAGGTAACAAACAAACAGCTTTCTCCAAAGTAAAGACAGGAAAGATAGTTTATATCCCCTCAGAGGGCAACATAGACCTATCAGGCTATATAGACTCATATTTGAAAAGAAAATTCGATCTAGGGGCAATAAAACCCCAAAAAAAGGTATATATAGAAGAACCATGATACTATTTGTTCAGTGATCTCTTAGGTTGAGAAGAAAGTAAATAAAAAGTTTTGACAACTTACATAATCTGAATACAATACCCATGTCTTATTTTTTAATCATCACAATATGACAACTTTAGAAAAAGAGAACGAGGTATGTGCTTATGACATCTGGAAGGATGAACAATGTGTAGACTATGCTACACAGACAGAGGAGAATATTCCTAACTGATATTAATATGACCACACAGGAATACCTAGACTCACTCAACGGACTCGTTGATGCTACAGTAGGAAGGAGCGACCTACTCATGGCAGAGATAATCAAACAGAACCAAATGCTCGAAGAACTACAGTCTATTCTTAACTCAATGTATGAATAAAGAATACCTAAAATGATTGTTCTGGATCACACTATTTTGAGTTGCCTGCACTATGGTACTCTATATTTGAATACTTTTAAAATAACAACATGAAAAATTTAGCAATAGCACAGATCGTAGTAATAGCACTAGCATTCTTCTACGGATTCTTCGGAGGTGTAGATGATACAGTCTATACAGTTTTGGGATTGGTGATGATAGTAACGAATATATGGCTTCCAGTTTTAATTCTAAAAAAATAACATGAAAATCTTTAAATACCTATTCTTTGCTTGGATAATTGTAATGCTTATAGCATTTTCCATAGCAATATATAACGAGAATACACCAGAACTAGTAATAGAACTACCAGAGACGAACGAAACAGTTGAGAACGATACAATACAGCCAGAAGTAAAAAAAGAGCCTGTAAAGCCATTCAGAGAAGAAATGATTAATAAGGGAATGATAGATCCGTTTCCAGAGGATGAGAATGACTATAATAGATGATACAATGACTGAGTTAATGATTGTGCTAGATTAGGTACATGCAGAAAGGAGGAGACAACCAAAAAGGAAATGTCACAACAGGAATATGCACGATTTAGCAGGGCTAAGGCTTGTCACAATGTCTACCAAGAAATGAAAGACAGAATCAAAGGCTCACACGATAAGATTGTAGAACGATGTGCTACTCTCTCAACACTGATCTATGCTTTTGAGAGCTGATATTGAAAGTCACACGCTTGCAAGACTAAAAAGAACTGTAGAGGATTGATGGCTTGGACTAGAGAGGGTAAGCGATACCAACAAACATTTGACTCATACCACGAGTGAGACATAGCCTTTGCTCGAACTTGGTATAAGGGCTATATAAATGCACCACTATACAATGCTATTAAGACTTATTCTGGATCAGATAATCACGATGTATACTTTGCTTTCGTGAGAGATAGATACGATTCAACACTCAATTACTTCCTTACTAATTAATATGAAAAAACTAAAACGATACGATATACATAACGAGGAAGATGGAGGATTTATGTATAGTGACATGACAGAACACAAAGATTGAGAATGGGTAAAATACGAAGAAACAAAACAACTCATAGAAGATTATGCAGAGACATTTACAGCATTAAAAGAGAGTGATGAGAGTTATTGTACATACCCAGAAGAAACAAAAGAAGATCCACTACGAACTTATGACTGACGAGCAACAGGAGAAGAATGGAAATACAAGAAAAAAATAACCATAGATGAGTTGGAAGCTGTAGATAAATGACTAATAGAGGAGCTACCAACACAAAACTGATTGATAACTACTGAGAGGGGAAAAATCAACGAACTAGTAAGAGCCTTTAACAATCTAACCAAGTAACTATGTGAGATATAAAACCTAAATTCTCTTACTTTTGAAAGTTCTCAGATGATATGACTAAAGATGAGCTAGTAGATGTATGTATAAAACTGAACGAAGAAAAGCAGAAGCTACAAGCTAAATATATTTCCATGATAACCAATTGATATGACTAAACATACCTCACACTTCATCTTTGAAAAGATACAGATAAAGAGTATAGAAAAGGCAAGACTCTTTGCTCACCTTTTTGACCAGATGGAGAAGGAATTTGGTATAGAGACCACTAAGATCACTTTAAAGGATTGTTTTATTTGTCCTGATATAACTGGATATGAGTTAGCAAGACTTGATGAGACAGCAAGTGAGAGAAGTATACAAGACATTATTAACCAAATAAACAATGACTAACTACAAAACAAAGCTCATAGAGCTACTAGGAGAAAAAGTACATTTGGGAGTGATAATAAGGTATTGTGAAAACAAAGTATATCACATAACAATAGACCTACCTTGATCTGAACACCTACTCCTATACAGGACAAAAAATGATCTTATTGAGTTAGTGAACTTTATTGCGATACCAACAACAAACCCATCCACTTGGACAGAACAAACCTACAAAGAAGTGTACAACTCCCTTATTTCCTTATCAGAGACAGATGACTCAACTAAACAAAATGATACAGATATTAAAAGCTAATAAATAATTATGAGAGAAATAAAATTTAGATTTATGTTTGATGATTGAATGAAATACTGATGGTTCAGGGGGGCAGAAGATTACCTGGTGAATGATTTAGCACCAAGAATGCAATATACCTGACTTAAAGACAAGAATTGAACAGATATATATGAGGGAGATGTTGTTGATAGTGACATTTGGTCACAAGGACAAAGAGTTGTTAGTTTAGATTTTAACGATGATTTTTCTTATCTAATACAAGAGTATCAAGTAACTGATTGTTTAGAGATTATATGAAACATATATGAAAACCCCGATTTACTTCCTAATAACTAATTATGACTAATAAAGACAAACTAAGAAAAATCCTTAACGATAGACTGCCAGAACTGACAGAGTTTTCTTTTGGGTGTGAGGTATGGAGAGATATGATTTGACCATGAATACATATTTATGAGTATGATGATTTAATCTATTACATAGATGATAATCAGTTCGATGTATCCAAAATACAATGTTTTTCTAAACACACATCAAAATATTGTGACTACAAAATACTATGACACCAACCACAATATCATCATCTACTACAAGTGTTGGGAGAGTGGTATTTCTTAGATGGAAAGTGATGACTCCACAAAATGAATACTGATGGTACTTTCAAAAGTGACCTACCAATAGTGTTTTTAGACCTAAAAATCCCTCTCCCAGACCAAGATCCAGAAGTGATAGAGAAACTTATATCTTTAATAGAAGACAATGGATAATACATGTACAATACATGAAACAATAGAGATGATTAAAACTAGAGAATGATTTGTATGCCCAGAATGCTATAAGGAAACACTAGGAATACAGGCAAATACAACGATTGAGGAACTACTAGACACAAATAACCTAGCATCTAGTAAATAGAGAACAACTATACACTAAAAGCCGACAAGGGGTATCCTACGAAAAAGAGATACCAATAGTAGTAATACTACCCTGAAAACTCGAAATTATCCTACAAACATCCTTAGTTATGAAATTGGTAGACCAAAATGTGTCTACCTTTTTCTTTAGTTATGGTTTTGAAAAACCCAAAATACTTTTTCAAACATCCTTAGTTATGGTTTTGGCTCATGTGTTTTAGTGATAATGATGGTATTATAGGGGATAGGTAGTATATGAAAAAAGTACAAAAAAACTTTTGACACCATAACATTTACATGATATACTGTGAGTGTAGTTTATTTTTAATCATCACACTATGACTACAACATTTACACATAGCTCAAGAATACTTGAGAAGCTCAAACATTATGACGAGCTCATACATATAGCAACGGTGAACTTGCCTTGCGACATAGAGAAAGAAGAACAACTTGGTAGGCTCATAAATGAAAGGGCAAGGATACAGAAAGAACTTTTATCTCTTAACAAATAAACTATGAAAACAATAAAAGAACTGACAGAGAATTATGAGAAAGCAAAGGCAAAAAATGAAAGGGAGTATATAGAAGAAAAGAAACTAATAGAACTTTGAATAGGTGGAACTTCTTTTGATACTTTCATAAGTATTGAAATTAATACACCTGAAGAGCTATGAAAGATACTTGAAAAGATACCTAGAGAGTGAAAGTATAATATCAATACTGCAAATATAAATGTTGATCTAAACTATCATATTTCTATTGAGAATCCTTGAAACAACTGGCAAAATAAAATGATCTTGTCGTATAAGATAAAAGACAATAGAACATGTCGTGTCACTATCAAAGACTTTTCAAAAGTTGAGCCAATGCTTTTCAATGGTGAAAGATCTGTTACAAGTTCGGAAGAGTGAACATATCTATCTCACTGATATACAATTAAAGAAATAAAAGCGTTGAGGATACCACGAAAACAATGGAAAGTCTCAAATCAAAATTTTTATGGATGATCCTGCGTGCTTATGGATGATATAGAGTGTGAAAAGGCTTTAAAATTACTTTTAGACTAGTGGTGTAAAACTCATAACCAAACACCTATAAACTAATTAAAACACTATGAAAACAATATATGACAATCTAAGGTATTCAATGCTTACAGACAAACAAAAAGAACAAATGAAAACACACTATAGAGTATTAGTGACCAATTGATCTACATCCTATACAGCTTTTACAACTTTTGATGAGTTTTTTCACTGGCTATATGAAAGAGGACTTGAAAGAAAAGACAAAGAAGCAAGTCATGGAGTCATTATAGGAAGATTTCAAACTGTATGCACTATGGACAAAGAAGAGTACAGAAATGCAAAACAATTTGCCTACTCTGCAACGCTTAGTAATTGAGACTTAACAGAATGTAAACTAGTGAAAGACAATGGAATAGTAACTGTATACACTCTCAATCCTAATGTTGAAAGAATAACAATGCCATACAGCTTGAAAGATAAGATACAGAGCCTATACAAACTTCTTAATTAGTGGTGCGAAACTCACACGGAGGCTCTCATAGAGAGCCGATAAACTCACCGCTTACCCTTGAGCGATATCAAGGGACAAACTACTATTTAAAACTAACTAAAAAACCATGACAAACATATTAAAAGTACCATACACCGAAACCCTCGAAGGCTTCCGATACTATAAGGTAGAATCCGACAACTTACAAGATGCAATTAATGAAATTGATGAGAATTGGATTGATTGTGATAGGGAAGAGCCTTGAGATTGAACTGGTGAAGAATATATGAAGGAAGCTGAATTATTAACTAATTAAAACACCATGAAAAAATGCAATATTTGTGAATCTGAATGTTCTTGATCTATATGCTCATTGTGTGCTGAAAATCTTCTTTTTGACTTAATAGAAAAATTGAAAGACTATAACCATTATGAACTATGCGATAATGAGAAACTAATAGAATCCTTTAAACGAATTATATACACCTAATAACTAAAACCATGATTACACTAATTACTATAATTATTTTATTCTTGTATATTGTCTCAGTAGACTAATATACACTTTAACCATACAAACATGATATTAATAGCCATTATAATACTTACTATTTGTCTCATTGCTCTTATACCTGAATAGAGACAAACTAGAAAAAGAAAATAAAAGCTTTATACTCACCGTATGAGGCTTTTTTTATTAATCCCTATAGTATGACAAGCAAACAAGGCACAACAACCCCCAAAACGAAAGGAAAGAGCAAGAAACCACCTAGAAATGAAATAGCATATCAAGAGACTATAAAAAAGAAACTGGCTAACCCTTGAATGACTGTAAGACAATTAGAGAAAGAAATATGAGTAGCTAAAAGTAGTATTTCAAGATATATTCAAAGATATTTGGAAGAGAACAAAGATGCAAATAAGGCAATTGAACACTTTAATAATGAGATGATGCTTGAAACTCAAGTGATGCTAAAGCAATACAGGGGACAATTGGAACAAAAATGAGAGATAACTACACAAGATGCTGATGTTTTAAGTAAAATCTCGGAGAGATGATTCAAACAAAACCGTCTTCTTTCTTGAGA
>Ga0070754_10000482_pt1 | contig 37028 bp, 38 predicted proteins | sample VirMetDEL_Sep_01_FD_75181 | JGI IMG/M metagenome (GOLD analysis project Ga0070754, IMG submission 75181) | Aqueous microbial communities from the Delaware River and Bay under freshwater to marine salinity gradient to study organic matter... | ecosystem: Environmental > Aquatic > Marine >...
CAGTTGCGCATTACCGGGGCCGAACAGCTCGCCGCGGCTGCAACGGAGCAGATCTTCCCGAGTAAAGGCCTGTTGTTTGGTCATGCGTATTCCTCAATGGTCCCTTTATGGAGGGCTTGCTGCGTTCATCCGACTCGAATAAGCGAGTCCGGTCATAAGACTAGTCATAGACTGCCGCCTTGCGCTGAAAGTCACAGCACAGGGACATGGGTACCGCTCGTTTCGACCAACCACGAGACCACCACGGTAGAAACGGGCCGATACTTTAACACTCCTGATCCGTGACAACGACCATGTGACGTTCTGCCTCTTATAGACCATTGGGGAATGCCGCCCCAGGATGCTGACAACGCGAGCCTGGATACACGGTCTTTCGCTGTCGCTCGGCGCGACCGGAATTGTAATCGGATGATTCTGCTGGCATCAGGGTTTGCACTGGTTGCGTGCGGAGCGCTACGTATAATGCTGACCATTGCACCCTGTGCCTAAACGGATCCCCCATGACTGAACAGCAACCCATAGCGGTGCTTGGCGGCGGCAGCTTCGGAACCGCTATAGCAAACCTGCTTGCCGAGAACGGCCACAGCGTCCGTTTGTGGATGCGCGATGCCGAGCAGGCCGAGAGCATTCGCACGCACCGCCAGAATCCGCGCTATCTGAAAGGTGTGACGCTGCTGCCAGGCGTCTGCCCTGTCACCGATCTTGGGCAGACGTTGGCTGACTGTCAGCTGATCTTCGTAGCATTGCCTTCCAGCGCCTTGCGCCAGGCCTTGGCCCCTTTCGCTGATCATCTATCGGGGAAGATGTTGGTTAGCACTACGAAAGGCATCGAGGCCCAGGGCTTCATGCTGATGAGCCAGATCCTGGAAGAAATCGCGCCACAGGCCCGAATCGGAGTGATTTCAGGACCTAACCTGGCGCGGGAAGTAGCCGAGCATGCACTGACCGCGACGGTTGTCGCCAGCGACGATGAGGCGCTTTGCCGTTGCGTGCAGCAGGCGCTGCATGGGCGCACGTTTCGTGTCTATGCCAGTTCTGACCGGTTTGGCGTCGAGCTTGGCGGAGCATTGAAAAACGTTTACGCGATCATGGCTGGTATGGCCGCGGCCCTCGGCATGGGCGAAAACACCCGCAGCATGCTGATCACGCGCGCCCTGGCTGAAATGACTCGCTTTGCTGTTAGGCTCGGCGCAAATCCGATGACGTTTCTCGGGCTGGCAGGAGTGGGAGACCTGATCGTCACGTGCACCTCGACGAAGAGTCGCAACTTTCAGGTGGGCCATGCTCTTGGTGAGGGGTTGAGTCTCGATGAGGCGGTGTCGCGGCTGGGTGAAGTGGCCGAAGGCGTCAATACCATCAAGGTATTGAAGACCAAGGCCGAGGAGCTACAGGTCTACATGCCACTGGTCGCGGGTCTGCATGCCATTCTGTTTGAGGGGCGTACGCTGGATCAGGTGATTGCGCTGCTGATGCGCGGTGAACCGAAGACCGACGTGGATTTCATTTCCACCGACGGTTTCTGATACGACAACGGAGCTACCAATGAACACATCACAACGCAGCGCTGACCGCGAGTCACTGATTCTGCGCGCACTTTGGATGCTGATTTTCTTTTTTGTCTGGCAGCTGGCCGAACTGGCCCTGCTGGTTGTAATCGTGGCGCAGTTGGTGCTGCAGGCGGTGAATGGCAAAGCCAATGACAGCTTGCTGGAGCTCGGTGACAGCCTCAGTCAGTACGTGGCGCAGATAGGCCGTTTCGGCACGTTCAATACCGATCGCAAGCCTTGGCCGATGTCCGATTGGCCTAAACCGCGTCCGGCCGATAGAGAATCGGTGCCTCCTGTGCAGCCGGCCCCGCCAAAACAGGAGCCGCAGCCATGATGTTGTGGCTGTTGCGCCACGGCGAAGCCGAGCCCCGCAACCGGACCGATGCCGAGCGTAACCTCACCGCTGCGGGCCGAGTCGAAGTGGAGCGCGCCGCCGCGCATCTACAAGGGCAACCGCTGCAGGCCATTCTGGCAAGTCCCTATCAGCGAGCCCAACAGACCGCTGAGATCGTCCGGCAGGCGCTCGGTTTTAGCGGATCGGTGGAAACCGTACCCTGGTTGACGCCGGAATCTGATCCGGCCGATGCGCTGCTTTATCTCGATCGTCGTAGCGGACAGCACGTGTTGCTGGTCACCCATCAGCCCTTTGTCGGTGTGTTCGGCGGGTGGCTGGTCAGTGGTCACCGCGACGCGCCCATTCCGATGGCAACCGCTAGCCTGGCTGAGTTGGAAGGGGAGCACGTTGCGGCGGGGTTGATGCGCCTGGTTGCGCTGCGGCATCCAGTCTAATTGCACTAGCTACTATCGATGCTGCGCTTGCAACTGCAAGTGACTTGCTGCAGACAAAACAAAAACAGGAGCGATACGTGAGCATTTGGCAACGACCACCGAGCCTCGAACAACTCAACGCCAACCGTCAGAACACCATTGTCGAGCTGCTCGATATTCGTTTCGAAGCAGTCGAAGAGGATTGCCTCACGGCCAGCATGGTCGTTGACTCCCGTACTCACCAGCCCTATGGGTTGCTGCACGGCGGTGCTTCGGTAGTGCTCGCCGAGACCGTTGGGTCCATGGCCAGCTACCAATGCATCGACCCGAATCGATTCTATTGTGTCGGCCTTGAAGTGAACGCCAACCATATCCGCGCGGTACGCAGCGGTCGTGTCACCGCGGTCTGTCGTCCGGTTCATCTGGGACGGTCCAGCCACGTCTGGGACATACGGCTGCACGGGGATGACGGCAAGCTGACCTGTATCTCACGTTTGACTGTTGCGGTCGTGCCGATTGGCGAAAACAGTCCGCATCCTAAGGCGTCGTAGGCGCTCTATTTGGCAGGACTGCCTTTGCTTCTGCCGCTTCGGCCGATTGCCGTTAAGGGAAGGGGCGCCAGACAATGGCCGTCGTCTCCATCCAGCGCCTATAACTCATGACGCAACGCATTTTTTTCGGTCACGCCAACGGTTTTCCATCTGCCACCTATCGCAAGCTGTTTGAAGACCTGACGCCCGAGTACGCAGTCACCCACCTCGATCAGCACGGTCATGACCCGCGCTTCCCGGTCGATGACAACTGGCAGAATCTGGTGCAGGAGCTGGTTGAACAGCTAGCGGCGTTGCAGGAGCCGGTCTGGGGAGTCGGGCATTCGCTTGGTGGAATGCTGCACTATCACGCCGCCTTGCAACGCCCGGAGTTTTATCGCGGGGTGGTCATGCTCGATTCCCCTATGCCGACCTGGCTGGATCAAACCTTGATCTGGGCGGGTAAACGCTTTGGTTTCATTGATCGTCTGACGCCCGCGGGGCGTACCCTTGGTCGTCGCGAACAGTTCAGTTGCGTCGACGAAGCGCGGCGTTATTTCGCCAGCAAAGCACTGTTTCGCGCTTTCGATCCTGCCTGCCTGGATGCGTATGTCGAGCATGGGCTCGAGCCGACTGCTCAAGGGGTGCGTTTGCGCTTCGATCCGGAGACGGAAATTCGTATCTATCGCAGCGTGCCGCATGTGACGCCCGGCTGGCCCCATGCGCTGAAGATGCCACTGGCTGTCGTGCGGGGACGTGAAAGCCGAGTTGTGCTGCCCCATCATCTTTATCTGCTACGGCTGGTTGCCCACGGCGAGGCGCATACCTTGCCCGGCGGGCATATGTTTCCGCTCGAGCGACCGCGTGAAACCGCGGCCCTGCTCAGGCAGTTGTTTGGTCGCTGGACCGAACTGGACAGGCGGGGTGCCGCATGAGTGTCACGTTCGAAGAGATCCGCCTGAGTCTGCCACATATCGAGGTTGCGGCTCACCTGTACGGTCCGGAGGACGGTCAGCCGGTCATTGCCTTGCACGGCTGGCTAGACAATGCGGCCACCTTTTCGCGTTTGGCGCCGTTGCTTGAGGGCGTCCGGATCGTTGCGCTAGACCTGCCAGGGCACGGGCATTCCGATCATCGACCGCTCGGGGCGGCTTACAACATCTGGGACTACGCGCACGACGTCTTGCAGACGGCCGAACAGTTTGGCTGGAAGCGGTTTTCTTTATTGGGGCACTCGATGGGCGCCATCGTATCGGTGTTGCTGGCCGGTGCCATGCCTGATCGGGTCGAGCGACTGGCCCTGATCGACGGGGTGATCCCCTATACCGGCGAAGCCGAAACGGCGCCGCAGAAGCTTGGGGAATCGCTGCAAAGGTTGCTTGTCGTAAACGACAAGCGGAAGCCGGTCTACGCCAGCTTCGAGCAGGCTGTCGCGGCGCGCATGAAAGGCGTGGGGGCGGTCAGCCACGAGGCGGCCGAGCGGCTCGCGCAGCGAGGGTTGATGCCGGTTCCCGGCGGTTATACCTGGCGCACTGATGCGCGTTTGATGCTGCCATCGTCGATGCGCCTGACTCGTGCCCACGCGTTGGCATTCGTGCATGGCGTGGCCTGTCCGGCGAGCCTGGTGCTGGCAGAACAAGGTTTGCTGACCCAGCCGGCCATGCTCGAACTGACCCAGGCCTTGCCATTCGTGCTGCATCGGTTGCCCGGCGGCCATCACCTGCACTTGGACGATCAAGTCGGGGCCGAAGCGGTGGCGGCAGTTTTCAACCCGTTCTTCGCAGGTTGAATCGAGCCAGGACGGGATTACGCAAGAATCTGTCGCAAAGCCCCGCTTGACTTGCATTTGCCAACTGGTGACGCTGGGCTATCGCCTCAGCAGGGAACACCGCAATGATCAACCTCCATACCACTGCCACCTCCAAGGGTCGGGACCTGCCGTCGGTGGTGACTCATTGAGGTGTCGTATGCGAGTTAGATGGATAACAGCGCTGATCTTGGCTACCAGCGCCGCTGATGCGGCTGATCTTCCGGGCAGCAGAGACTTCGACTTGCTTCCGCGATACCCGCAATCTGAAATCGTGGGCTTCAAAGAGCGGGACGTGCTGGACCGAACCTATCCGCTGGATTCGATACGGCGTATCAGCGGGCGGCTACGCATGAGCGACCAGATCGCCGCCAGCGGCCACCTGACGACGGTTACCTATCTTCTGCCCGATGTTCATACCGGCATCGAAGCGTTCGAGCGTGGACGAAATCGTCTGTTGAACGAGGGCGCTGAACTGCTCTTCTGGTGTGAGGGGCGTGAGTGCGGATCGAGCAGTCTATGGGCTAACGAGGTGTTTCATCGCTCGACGCTGTACGGCCCAGAGGCGAGGCAAGCCTATTTGCTGGCGCGCCTGCCAGGCGATTCGGATCGGCTGATGGCCCTATACGGTGTAACCCGTGGCAACGGTCGTCCTTATCTGCACGTGGAGCAGTTTGTGCCTGATCAGCCGCTCGGTATCATCCTGCCGAATCCGGGCACCCTGTTGCGTCAGTTGAAAAGCACTGGCGAACTCTGGCTGCCTCGATTGCCGCAAGAGCCTACGGCGGAGTGGGGCGCGCTGCTGGCCAATGTCCTGCGGCTCGACAGCACGATACGGGTCTCGCTGAAAGGCAAAGGCGCTGCGGCTTGGTACGAAGCGCTTACCCAGGAGCGAATCAAGGCGCGGCGCATGGAGGCGGAGACCTCCGACGAGGATGGGCTGCGTATGACGCTGTTGCGTTGAGGGTATATTCCAGACTGCAATAGCCACTGCTTCTGGTGCACTTTGCTCCAAAGTGCACCGCCTTCTTCCATAGGTAACACCATGCTTAACAACGATCGTCTGCTGGTGCAGATTCTGCTCCTGGTGCTGCTCGGCGCCTGTGTGTGGGTGCTGGCCCCGTTTGCCTCGGCGCTATTCTGGGCAGCGGTGCTCGCATTCGCCAGCTGGCCGATCATGCGCGTGCTGACCCGTTGGATGAAGGGCAATTCCACGCTTGCCGCAACTCTGTTGACCGGCGGTTGGATGGTGCTGGTAGCCGTGCCGCTGGTCTGGCTTGGATTCAACATTGCCGACCAGATTCGCGAGTTCAACGTGCTAGTGCACAACCTGCAAGTGCAGGGGCTGCCAGCACCGCCGGCGTGGCTCGCTGAGCTGCCACTGATCGGCGACAACCTATTGAATATCTGGAACACGCTGGACGAGCAAGGGACGGCCTTTTTCGCGACGATCCGGCCCTATGTCGGTCAAGTCGGCAACTGGTTGCTGGTGCGCAGCGCGCGCGTAGGCGGGGGGATGCTGGAACTCGCGCTCAGCCTGGTACTCGTGTTCTTTTTCTATCGCGACGGGCCAAAATTGGCTGCATTCGTCCATAGCCTGCTGCACCGTTTGATCGGTGATCGCGCTGATCATTACCTGGAGCTGGTGGCTGGGACAGTTCAGCGCGTCGTCAACGGTGTGATCGGCACTGCTGCTGCCCAGGCGATCCTGGCGTACGTCGGCTTCAGCATTGCAGGCGTACCCGGTGCACTGATCCTCGGTCTGCTGACGTTTGCTTTCAGTTTCCTGATGGTCCCACCTTTGGTTTGGGGCCCCGCCACACTCTGGCTCGCCTGGCAGGGGCAGTACGGCATGGCGATCTTCCTGGGTATCTGGGGAATGTTCATCATCAGTGGGGTGGACAACGTGCTGAAACCCTACCTGATCAGTCGCGGAGGCAACCTGCCATTGGTTGTGGTGCTGCTTGGCGTGTTTGGTGGCGTGCTGGCGTTCGGTTTCATGGGGCTGTTCCTCGGCCCGACGCTGCTGGCAGTTGCCTACAGCCTGCTGGAAGACTGGCTGGTCAAGGAAGTGCCAGGGGTCGTCACGCCAGCAAAACTACCGGGCAATCAATCCAACGATGCAGCAGTCCGCGACTAGCCGGTTGTTGCTGATTGCAGGCTCCCTGTTTAGAGCTGTTCGCGCTCGTACTTATCAAGCGCGTCGCTGGCGATTATCTGCCCCAGCTTGATCAGCTCCGGTGCTTTGTAAAACTCGTAGAAACGGCAGGCGCGCTTGGGAATGTTGACCAGCACGTTGGGTGGGTAGCCAGCAATCTTGTATTGCGTCAGTGAGGATTGCATCACCTCGAAGCTCTGGTTGATGAGTTCCAGCAAGGATGCCGGGCCACCCACGTCGATCACCATCGAACCCTCGGCTGACTTCGGCGCGCTTTGCCCAGACGGGGCGCCCGGCGGCTGGCTCGCGCCAGGCCCATCGACAGCAGTGAGTTCGGCTATATGCTCTTCAAGCCCCTTGCTGCGCCAGAACGGAAGGTGCGAGCTGATCGAGCTGACCATGGCATCGAAGCGTCCTGGTCGGATCACTTCCGGCAGGGGGTATTGTCGATGGTTATTGGCGTTGAGGTTGACGGCGATGATGATGTCGCTGTGGCTTGAGACCACCGGCACGATTGGTAATGGGTTAAGTATCCCGCCGTCGACCAGCATTCGGTTGCCTTGCATGACCGGCGTGAACAGGCTTGGGATGGCTGCTGAGGCACGCATGGCCAGTTCCAAGTTGCCCTCTTGGAACCAGATCTCCTGCTGGTTCGTCAGATCGGTCGCAACGGCCGTGAACGGAATCGGCAAATCCTCGATGTTGACCGATCCGAGCATCTCTCGGATCCGTCCGAAGATCTTCTCGCCGCGTATCGCCCCGAGGCTGAAACTCGGGTCTACCAATCGCAGCATGTCGAAGTAATCCAGGCTTTCGATCCATTCGCGGTACTCTTCCAACTTGCCTGCTGCGTAAATACCGCCTACGACTGCGCCCATCGAACAACCTGCGATGCAGGTGATCTCGTACCCCCGGGTTTCGAGTTCTTCGATCACGCCTATATGCGCATAACCGCGTGCGCCTCCCGAACCCAATACCAGTGCGACCTTGTTGCCCATGTGATTCTCCCTTTGGCATGGGGCTGTAGCTTCAAGCTTCGGGCTGCAAGCTTCAAGCTAAAGCCGAGGAGCCGGCCGCTTCATTGCGACCCTATTGGCCATGGCGCAGCGATGCGGTGACCAGCCTTGCTACAATCGTCACCCGTTTTGCCAGCATCACGAGACCTTTCCCAGATGAGCGAACCCATCCGCCTCACCCAATACAGCCACGGTGCCGGCTGCGGCTGCAAGATTTCACCCAAGGTGCTGGACGTGATCCTCGCCGGCAGCGGGGCACAGAATCTCGATCCGCGTTTGTGGGTCGGAAACGCCTCGCGTGATGATGCTGCGGTGTATGGCATCGACGAAGAGCGCGGCGTCGTATCGACTACGGACTTCTTCATGCCGATCGTCGATGATCCCTTCGATTTCGGCCGCATCGCCGCGACCAATGCCATCAGTGATATCTACGCCATGGGCGGTGACCCGCTGATGGCGATCGCCATCCTTGGCTGGCCCGTCAATGTGCTGCCGCCGGAAATAGCCCGAGAAGTCATCACAGGCGGCCGTGCCGTGTGTGAAGCCGCAGGCATTCCGCTGGCAGGCGGGCATTCAATCGACGCGCCCGAGCCGATCTTTGGTCTAGCGGTCACCGGCCTGGTCAACAAGAGTCAGATGAAGCGCAACGACACGGCCACGGTTGGATGCAAACTCTATCTGACCAAGCCATTGGGAATCGGCATCCTCACCACTGCGGAGAAAAAGGCCAAGTTGCGGCCCGAGGATGTCGGCAGGGCGCGAGACTGGATGTGCACGCTCAACACGCCCGGCAGCCGCTTCGGCAAGCTTGACGGCGTGCGGGCGATGACCGATGTGACTGGCTTCGGGCTACTTGGCCATTTGGTTGAAATGGCCGATGGCAGCGCTGTGACCGCGCGCATTGACTACGCCTGTGTGCCGCGTCTGGACGGCGTCGAGTTCTACCTCGAACAAGGCTGTGTGCCCGGTGGCACCGGCCGTAACTTCGACAGTTATGGCGACCGCATCGCGGCCATTGACCAGGTGCAGAAACAGCTGCTTTGCGATCCGCAAACCAGTGGCGGATTGCTGGTTGCGGTCGCGCCGGAAGGCGAGGCGGAGTTCCTCGCGGTCGCCGCCGAACTCGGCCTGACGCTCAAGCCAATCGGTGAAGTGATCGAAGCCGGCGCCTATGCCGTTGAGGTACGTTGATGCGTGGTGATACCGATAACTTTGCTGAGCTGTTCCTTAGCGATGTACCGATGATGGACGCGCGAGCGCCTGTGGAATTTGCCAAAGGCGCATTCCCCGGCGTGGTCAACCTGCCGCTGATGAACGATCTCGAGCGGCAGAAGGTTGGCACCTGTTACAAGCAGCATGGGCAACAAGCGGCGATTGAACTGGGCCACCGGTTGGTGAGTGGTCAAGTCAAGGCCGACCGCATCCAGGCTTGGGCCGACTTCGCGCGCAACAACCCTCAGGGCTACATCTACTGTTTCCGCGGCGGGTTGCGTTCACAGCTGGTGCAGCAGTGGCTCAAAACCGAGGCGGGGATCGACTATCCGCGCGTGACCGGTGGCTATAAGGCGATGCGGCACTTTTTGCTTGAAACCATTGAGCATGCCGCCGCGCATGACAATTTCGTGCTGGTCGGCGGTATGACTGGGACGGGTAAAACCGAGGTGCTGGCACGCCTGGACGACGGAGTCGATCTGGAAGGCATTGCCAATCATCGCGGTTCAAGCTTCGGCAAGCGCGCCACTCCGCAGCCGGTGCAGATCGACTTCGAGAACGCCCTGGCGATTCGCTTGTTGAAGATGCAGAAAGCGGGTGCAAGGCAGTTCGTTTTGGAGGATGAAGCGCGGCTGGTCGGTCGTTGTTCGATTCCGCTGCCCTTATTTCAGGGGATGCAGCACTATCCGCTGGTCTGGCTCGAAGACAGTTTCGATGGACGGGTGGACCGCATCCTCAAGGATTATGTGATCGACCTTTGTGCAGAGTTCACCGTTGAGTACGGCGCGGAAGGATTCACCGCATTTGCCGAGCGTTTGCAGCAAAGTCTGGTCAATATCAGCAGGCGGCTTGGCGGCGAATGCTATACACGGCTGGCGGCAATCATGAATCAGGCGCTTGCCGAGCAAGCGAGTACCGGCTCGGTTGATCTCCACCGCGAGTGGATCGAGACGTTGTTAAGGCAGTACTACGATCCGATGTATGCCTACCAGCGTGAAAGCAAGGCCGCCCGGATCGAATTCGCAGGTGAACAGGACGCGGTCGTGGAATTCTTGCGCGAGCGCGCCGCGGTTCAACAAAACTGAGCAGGTCTCGGAAAAGAGGATGTATCGATGAAGAACATTATCTGTCTATCGCTGTTGGCACTTGCCCTTACCGGTTGCGCCGCCAAGACGGCCTATCGAGACAGCTGCGCATCTCAGCTGAACGCCGCTTGGGAAGAGCAGAGCCTGGCCGAGGCGGAAGGGTTCGCCGGCACGGTGAGCTATTCCAAGGCGATGGCACTGCTGACTGGCGCCAAGACCCAGCAACAATTCGAGGCTTACCAGGGCTGCGTGGAGAAGGCCAAGAAGGCGCGCTTCTATCTGCGTGAATCGCGCGCAGGCCGCTAATACCGCTGCGATTCTGTGGCAGCCGTCCGGCTGCCGCTTCTTATCCATCGGTTCTGGCCGAGTGCCAGACCGACTCAGTAGGAATCCGCATGCTGCTCGATTTTTCCAACCTGGCGCCGGTCGAGGCCTACCGCTGGCTGGCGTCCACCATCACACCCCGACCGATTGCCTGGGTCTCGACGTGTTCGACCGCAGGCGTCAGCAATCTTGCGCCTTTCAGTTTTTTCCAGGTGATCAGCAGCAATCCGCCAACGCTGCTGATCAACGTCGGGCTCAAGGACGGCCTGCCGAAAGACACCGCCCGCAACGCGCACGAAACGGGGGAGCTCGTTGTGCAGCTCGTCAGTGCAGAGCAAGCCGAAGCGATGAACGCCTCTGCGGCTGCATTGCCTCATGGCATCAGCGAATTTGAACACTGCGGGATTGCCAGCGAATCCGCGAGCCTTGTGAAGGTGCAGCGGGTCGCTGGCGCACCCGTTGCCTTCGAATGCCGTGTCGCGCAGATCCTTCCGTATCCTTCCGAGTCGCCCAACTGTCAGCTCATCTTCGCTGAGGTGTTGTTGGCGCATATCGATGACCGCGTGCTAGATGAGCGCGGTCGTATTGATTCCGCGCGGCTCGATCTAGTCGGCAGACTCGGCGGTGCAGCATATAGCTATACGCGCGAGCGTTTCGAGATGCAGCGACCCTAGTGGGCGCGTACGTTTGCGACCGCTTGGGTGATGGCGCGCGATCCGGGCTCTGATGAGGCACAACGTCAGCGCACCCAGGATCAAGCGTCATATCACAAGTTCGTAACACCAGGATTTCACCGCTTTGCTTGAGCTAGGCCGGGTCAGTAGGATCGACGGATAAAACAAAGGAGAGTTTGTATGCGCACCCGATTGGATGTCTGTCTGCGGGCGGTCAATGAAGTGCTGCTCGGCAAGCAATCGCAGGTGCGATTGGCCATGGCTTGCCTGCTGGCGAGGGGGCATCTGCTGGTGGAAGACCTGCCCGGCATGGGCAAGACGACGTTGAGCCATGCGCTTGCAAAGGTCATGGGGCTGGACTTCCAGCGCATCCAGTTCACTTCCGACCTGCTGCCCGGCGATATCCTCGGTACCTCTGTTTTCGACAAGGATAGCGGTCAGTTCGTATTCCACCCCGGACCGATCTTCGCCGAGTTGGTGCTGGCTGACGAAATCAACCGGGCCACACCGAAAAGCCAGAGCGCACTGCTTGAAGCCATGGAAGAAGGGCAGGTAACGATCGAGGGCGCGACGCGACCTTTGCCGGAGCCCTTCTTCGTGGTCGCCACGCAGAACCCGGTCAGCTCTGGCGGCACCTTCGCGTTGCCCGAATCCCAGCTGGATCGCTTCCTCATGCGCCTTTCGCTGGGATACCCGGCCAAAGCGGCGGAGAAAGCGTTGCTGCTCGGCGATTCGCGTCGTGATTTGCTCACTCGGTTACAACCCCAGCTGGATCGCGCCGAGCTAGCTGCTATCCAGCAGACGGTGAGCGCTGTTCGCGTCAGTGATGCTCTGGTCGATTACGTCCTGCGCTTGGTCGAGGCCACGCGCACCCAGCCGCAATTCGCCTGGGGCTTGTCACCTCGCGCCAGCCTGGCGCCGCTGGCGGCAGCCCGTGCCTGGGCCTTTCTCGACGGCCGAGATTACGTGATTCCGGAAGACGTCCAGGCGGTGCTGCCCTCGGTGGTTGGCCATCGGTTGCGCGAACGCGCCGATGCCACCGGGCATGGCGGCGGCGCGCTGGTGCAATGGCTGTTGCGCGAAGTGCCGGCGCTGTGATGCCGCCGCTGCTGGGCTGACGGGGAGCGGCTATGCGAGTGCTACCACGGATACGAGACCGCTGGCTGCTCAAACGCATCCCTCCGGGTCCTAGCGTACGCCTCAACCAGCGGCGTATCTTCATCATGCCCACAGCGGTCGGGATGAGCTTCCTGGTCGCGCTGCTGTTGACGCTGCTTGCCGCGATCAACTACGAGAACAGTCTGGCTTATGCCCTGACGTTTTTGCTGGGCTCGGTATTTGTCGTGGCGATTCTGCATACCTGGCGCAACCTGGCGGGTCTCGAATTGCAGGCAGGGGGGGCTGAGGCGGTTTTTCTTGGCGAGCAGGCGTGTTTGCGGGTGCGCCTGGAGAGTCGCGGACGCCTTTACCAAGCCGTCTCGGTCGGATGGCCCAAAAGCGGTCTGCAGTTGGTCGACGTGCCGGCCGCAGGCACCTGCGAACTGCAGCTTAGCCTGCCCACCGAGCGCCGTGGCTGGCTACGACCAGGACGGTTGCGCGTTGAGAGTAGATTTCCCTTGGGCATTCTCGTGGCGTGGAGCTGGGTGGATTTGCAGCTCGCCGCGCTGGTGTACCCACGCCCACTCGCGGGTGATCTGCCCCAGGCCGTCGGGCTGGACGAAGAGAACGGTGAAGGTTCGCGGGCGCTGGGCAGCGGCATCGACGATTACCAGGGCTTGCGTCCCTGGCAACCAGGCGACTCGAAAAGACGATTGCACTGGAAAGCCTATTCCCGCGGTCAAGGCTTGCTGGTGAAGGATTTCACTGCGCTGTCCGGTGAGGACCCGCTACTGGATTTCGATGAACTCGCCGGTGATATCGAATCCCGGTTGTCGTTGCTCTGTCACTGGGTCGTGGAACTGTCGTCGCGCCAGCAACCCTTCGCCCTCCGAATAGCGGAAACCACCATCGAGGCCGCTGTGGGTGTTGAGCACCGGAACCGTTGTCTGCGAGCACTGGCGCTGTTCGGCCAGCAATCGGCGGCGCCGCAATGAGCAGCTTGCAGCCTATCCCACGCAACGGCCTGGTCTGGCTGTTGGTCGCGCAGGTGCTGGTCATCCTGCCGCATCTGGCTCATCTGCCACTTTGGATCATCGGCCTCTGGCTGGGTTGCGCGATCTGGCGGGTGCAGATCTTCCGCATGCGCGCTCCATACCCGCGGAGCTGGATAAAGGCACCGATGATGCTGGGCGCTGCATTTGGCGTTTATTTCTCACGCGGGGGGCTGATCGGGCTCGATGCAGGCGTGGTACTGCTGATCGCGGCGTTTATTCTCAAACTGGTGGAAATGCGCAGTCGTCGCGATGCGTTGGTACTGGTCTTTCTTGGCTTCTTTGCCGTGGTCACCAGCTATCTGTTCAATGACGGCCTGCTCGCCGGGATCTACAGCCTGGCGCCGATCATCGCGCTGCTGGCGGCGATGATCGGCTTACAGCAGAGTCCTGCGGGCACTCATCCCTGGCCGACGTTGCGACTGGCCGGTTCGTTGCTCCTGCAGGCGATCCCACTGATGCTGGTGCTGTTCGTCCTGTTTCCGCGCCTAGGGCCGCTTTGGTCATTGCCTCAGCCGAAGGATCGCGGCGTCACCGGTCTGGCTGACAGCATGTCGCCAGGCGATATGGCCGAGCTGAGTCGCTCGAGTGCCCTGGCATTTCGCGCCAGCTTCGAGGGCCCGATCCCTGATAGGGGTCAGCTGTACTGGCGAGCAGTAACCTTTGAGCGTTTCGATGGACGGCGATGGTCGCAGTCTTTCAAATCGCAGCTTCCGCAGACCCCAGAATGGTCACCGCGGGGCGCACCGGTTGCATACAGCATCGTCATGCAGCCCAGTGGGCGGCCATGGTTGTATGGATTGGACGTAGCGCAGGTCGACGCGGGCGATGTGCGACTGATGAGTGATTTCCACCTGGCGCGCCCTCGGCCAGTCGACAAACCGCTGTTGTACCAGGCGACTTCCTGGCCGGAGGCACTGCGCGAGCCAAATGCTGGACCTGCTGTTCTGGGAAGGGCTTTGGAACTGCCGTCCACTGGCAACTTACGCAGTAGGGCCTGGGCGGCGGAGCTGCGACGCGCGCATCAGACGCCTAAGGCAACGGTGCAAGCGCTGCTCAGCCATTTCAACCAGCAGCCGTACAGCTATACCTTGCGACCTTCGCCGGTGGGCGAGGACATCGTCGACGGTTTTCTCTTCGATACGCTGAACGGATTTTGCATTCATTACGCAGGCGCGATGACCTTCGTGCTGCGCGCGGCCGGTATCCCCGCGCGGGTGGTCGCTGGCTATCAGGGTGGGGAGGTCAACCCTTCGGGCAACTACCTGTCGGTGCGTCAACTTGATGCCCATGCCTGGGTTGAATATTGGGAGGCGGGCAGTGGGTGGGTCAGTGTGGATCCAACATTCCAGGTCGCGCCGGAACGGATCGAGCGCGGGCTGGAGGAGGCGCTTGACGCTGAGCAGGATCTGATCGAAGGCGCCATCATGGACATCCGACGCTACCGCGACATTGGTTGGCTGAACGATCTGCGTTTTGGCTGGGACAGTCTCAATTACGGCTGGCAGCGCTGGGTCCTTAATTACCAGGGCGAACGGCAGCTGGAAGTGCTGCAAGGATTGTTCGGCAAAGTCGACGCCCGCAAGCTCGGTCTACTGATGGTCGCCACGGGGGCGTTGCTGGTTGTCCTGTTGGCGCTTCTGCTCCTGAAACCTTGGCGCCGGGAACAAGATGCGCAACTGCGCCAGTTTCAGGGCTTCGAACAATTGCTGGCGCGGCATGGCGTGGCGCGGCACGCAGGCGAGGGTGCGCGCGACTTCGCTCAACGTGCAGCAGCGCGGCTGCCAGGTGCTGCCCCCCAGATTCAAGCGTTCGCTGGACTGTACGAACAGGCCCGTTATGCGGGTCAGCCGACCGACCAGGCCGAGATGAAGGCTGCACTCCGCAGCTTGCGACGCCAGCTGCCTTGGCGTGCCAGAGTGAGCAAGCCTCGGGGTGGTATCGACGGCGACAACCTATAGCTGCTCGAGATGGCATGACATCACCAACTGTTCGGCGATGCCCCCGCTGGTCCGCGCAGCGATAAGATGAACCGCAATAACAACGAGTCGAGGTAGGAATGACCCTGTCCGAACTGCTACAAGCCGTGCGTGAAACCCCTCAAGATGTCGTCGTGCCTGCCAGTTGGGGGCAAGGCCGGGCCGGTTTTGGAGGGTTGGCCGCGGCGCTGGTATTTGAGGCCATGCAGGCGAAAGTGCCGAGTGATCGTCCGGTGCGGTCGCTGTCGATCACCTTTGTTGGGCCGCTTGCGGTTGATGTGCCCGTCAGCTTCGAGGCTGAAGTGCTGCGTGAAGGCAAGGCGGTCAGTCAGGTACTTGGCCGTGCCATCCAGAACGGCCAGGTGGTGACGCTGGTACAAGGCAGCTTCGGCGCAGCGCGTGTCTCCGCCGTCAGGGTGGAGGCTGAGCCGGCCCCAGAACTGCCGCCGGTGGAGGCCTGCCAGGAGCTGCCCTACATCAGCGGTGCGACACCTGAGTTCACCCGCCATCCGGTCATGCGCTGGGGCATTGGCGGTCTGCCTTTCTCAGGTAATACATCGCGAGAAATGGGCGGATGGGTTCGTCAGCGTGGCGAGGTCGACCGGGAGCCAGTAACCGTCTCGCATCTGCTTGCGCTCGTCGACGCATGGCCACCGGCCGTGCTGCCACACCTGAACAGTTTCGCGCCGGGCAGTTCGCTGACCTGGACCATCGAGTTTGTCCAGCCACTGCCAATACTCGATACCCACGAATGGTGCCGGTACCGCGCGGTGATCGAGCACGCTCAGGACGGCTACGGTCATTGCGCGGCCGCGTTATGGACCGGTAGCGGTCAACTGGTTGCACTGAGTCGACAGACGGTAACCGTCTTCGGATAAGCAGAGCGCCGCCCGCTGGCTCTTACGCCAGCGGGCTAATAGGTCATCCGTACATGCTGAGGCGGTCAAAGCTTGAGCTGGTGAATCGCTTTGCTGAGTTCGCCGGAGAGCGCCGCGAGTTCTGCGCTGGTGTTTGCCGATTCGACGGTTTGCTGGACAGTTCGCTCGGTGACGTCGCGAATGCCGGTGACTGAGCGGTTCAGCTCCTCGGCAACTTCACTCTGTTGTTCAGCGGCCACGGCAATTTGCGTGTTGCTTTCGCGCATCTGTGCGACTGCCGCAGTAATGGCTTCGAGCGCGAGTCCTGCCTCGCGTGCTTCGCGCACGCAGTCGTCTGCCTTGAGTGAGCTTTCCTGCATGAATTCGACGGCATCGCGGGTCATGGTTTGCAGGCCGGTGATCATCTGGGTGATTTCGTCAGTCGAAACCTGAACGCGTTTGGCCAGGCTGCGCACTTCATCTGCAACCACAGCGAAGCCGCGGCCCATTTCACCGGCACGTGCGGCTTCAATCGCAGCGTTCAGGGCCAGCAAGTTGGTTTGTTCGGCGATGCTGTGGATAACGCTGACCACGCCGTTGATTTTATGGCTGTCGGCCGCCAGCTGGCCGATCGTTTCGGCCGTTTGCTGGACGCCCTGCGACAGGCTGGATATAGAGCGCTCGACCCGTCCCACGACATTTTGCCCGTTGCCCGCGAGGCGGTCGGCACTCTGCGACTGGTCGCGTGTTTCCCTGGCGTGTTCGGCGATGTGGTGGACAGTGGCGGTCATCTCGTTGATTGCAGTCGCTGCCTGGTCGGTTTCGCTCTGCTGGCCAAGCATGCCCTGGCGGACCTCGCTCATGCTTGATGCCAGTCGAGCGGCTCCGTCATCGAGCCGGGTCGCCGCCTGGGCAACGGTGCTGACAATGCGTTGGTAACCGGCTTGCATTGCGTTGAATGCCGCAGCCATCTCGCCGACTTCATCGCCGCTGGCCAAAGGCACTCGCATCGACAGGTCGCCGCTGCGCTCGACATGCACCATTACGTTCTTGAGTGTGTTGAGATGGCTTAGCAGGAAGTGGATCAACAACTGTGATGCGGCCAGCAGCACCAACATCAACACAGCAACAGCAATGGCATAGCTGAAGAAATGTTCACCCAGCAGCTGCATGGTGCTGGGCACACGAGCCAGCACGGCCAGGGTGTCCCCGCCCGGTCGGGCTACCAGTTGGGTGCCCGCGATCGGTGTCTTGCCGAACAGCCGGTCATGCTCGATTGCAACCCACCCTTGGCGGGCGGTTACAGGTTGCCCCTCGATCGCAACTGCCTGACCAGCCGGAAATACCTGAATGTCGGCGTTCCTGGGTATTGCGGAGCCTTCCGGCCAGGCCTGTAGTAGAGCCCCTAATTGCTGCGCATTGTTCTGAGCGTCGTGGCTTCGTGACTGCTGTTCGAGTTGCAGGGCAAAGAGCACCAGTAGCAGCGTGGTAGCGAACGACACCAGGTTCAGCGCCCAGAACTTGTACTTCAGTGAGAGATCGCGAATCCATAAAGCCATTGCATGCTCTTCTTATGTCGATGACCGGAACGTTCGTCGCGCAGTGGCATCGCCGCCTTTTTGCGAACCCGTTCTGTTAACGGCCGAAAGTGGTTGGGCTTGAGCCAGTTCAGTGTTCGTTCAGCGGCTCGATGCGGAAGAATTCCTGAGCACAGCGCGTCGTGCTCTGCGCCAGCTGTTCCTCCCTGACACCTCGATGCTGCGCCACTTCACGGAGTACTTCAGGAAGAAATGCCGGCTCGTTCTGGCCACCTTTAGGTTTCGGCCGCAGCGTGCGCGGCAGCAGGTAGGGTGCGTCGCTTTCGAGCATCAAGCGAGCTTCAGGGATTTCGCGCACCAGTGGATGCAGGTGAGTGCCGCGGCGCTCATCACATATCCAGCCAGTGATGCCGATGTGGAGGTCGAGATCGAGGTAGGCATAGAGCGCGCGTTTCTCGCCGGTAAAGCAGTGCACGACCGCAGCGCTGAGCTTGTCACGGAACGGCCGAAGTATTTGTACCAGACGCTGGTCGGCGTCGCGCTCGTGAAGAAACACCGGCAGGCCGGTTTCTACTGCCAGCTGCAGGTGTTCTTCCAGGACCCGCTCCTGCTGTGCGCGAGGGGACAGATCCCGGTTGAAATCCAGTCCGCACTCGCCGACCGCGCGCGTCTCGGGTTCGGCGAGTAGGGCTTTGAGTTGTGCACTGGTACTGGACGTCCATTGGCTCGAGTCATGAGGGTGGATACCTGCGGTACAGAACAACCGTTGCTGGCCTTCATCCAGCTCCCGGCAGAGGGCCAGTGCTGCTTCGCTTTCAGAAAGGCTAGTGCCGGTCAAAACCAATTGTGTGACGCCCGCCGTGTAGGCGCGCTGCACAACTGCACGGGGATCACGGGCAAACGTTGGGTGGGTGAGGTTGACGCCGATGTCGACAAGTTGCATGAAGCGTCTCGCTTATAAGATCAAAATATATAGTTAAAAATCAGGTGGTTGCAGCTGTTAATTAAAGACCATTAGAAGGTGTCGCTGGCGGCCGGGCGAAGGCTATGAGAGTCTTCGCCACCTTGCGGCAGGGTGCCGCTGTGCATTTTGTCTCATTCGAGCCGATACCCGGAAATGACGCGATTATTTTCCCTGCTGCTGTGTCTGCTGGTGCTTGCACCCTGGCCGGCGGTTGCACGGGTGATGGGGCCTCCAGCCTGGCAGTCGGCGGATACCGTACGCGATCTCGCTGATATTCGCCGCAGTGGCGTTCTTAGGGTTCTGGTCAATCAAAGCCGCAACAGTTCCGGCGAGGTCAAAGGCGAGCCCATCGGTGTGGAATACGTGCGCCTGCGCGCCTTCGAGCAGTATCTCAATCGTGGATCGAAGGGCACGCCGATCAGCTTGAAGATCATTCCCAAGGCTAAGGACCAGCTGCTCGGTGCGCTGCAACGCGGTGAGGGTGATCTGGTTGCCCCTGGAGAGATCTTGCCGCAAGGCGCGGCGCGCCGGATAAGCCGTAGCCGTGCTGTGATCGCTAAGGTGCCAATGGTGTTGGTGAATCGACAGGGTGGCCCTCGTTATAAGAGCTTCGAGCAACTATCAGGTCGTAGCCTGGCGCTGTCGGCCGGCAGTGCCGCGGGTCCCGCGCTGGAGAAGCTAAATCGGAGCCTGATGCAGGCCGGACGGGCACCGATCGCTGTCGAGTGGGTTGACCCCACGTTGGCGGTGGAGGACGTGCTGGAGATGGTACAGGCTGGCGTCTATCCGGCTACCGTGGTGGAGCAGCCCATTGCAGAGCGCTGGGCAAAAGTATTGCCTAAGCTGCGCATCGAATCGCAGCTGACACTGGGCGACCCCGCCGATATGCATTGGTTTGTGCAAAAGGATGCGGGAATGCTAAGTGCGAGCGTCGACCGTTTCCTCCAAACCTACAGCGCGCCTGATAACCAGGACGCAGCATTCGTTCGCGTCTATCGCAGACTCTATCGGGTTCAGTATCCACTGGATCGTGTCGGCAGACAGCGCCTGGAAAAAGTCCGTCCGACCTTGCAGCGGCATGCCCAGCAGCAACAGATCGATTGGCTCAACCTGGCTGCGCTAGCCTTCAAAGAGTCGACGCTCGATCCGTCGGCGCGCGGTGCGGGCGGAGCCACCGGGCTGATGCAAGTGACGCCGGCGACCGCTCGTAGCATGGGTGTGAAGGATATCGGTCAACTGGATAACAACGTGCTTGCCAGCGCAAGTATCTGGCAAATATCCGCCAAACTTTCTTTTCCAGCCCCAGGCTGAATGAGCGCGAGCGCATGGCGTTTGTGCTCGCGGCCTATAACCTCGGACCGCAGCGGGTCCAGAGCCTGCGTGCCGAGGCCCGCCGTCGAGGCCTTAACCCGGACCAGTGGTTTTTCCAGGTTGAGCGCGTTGCCATGTCGAGCATGGGTATGGGTGTGGTCAGCTATGTCAATGCTGTGAACAAGTACTACCTGGCCTACACCCGGGAGCGGTACCTACTCGAAGGCGGTCCGCAGAGCGCTTCCAGCAACTGAATCCTTAGCCGCGCTTCGCGGCGAGCAGCTGCTCAGCAGCTTGCAGCCGTTGGCGCTCGTTCTCATTGAATTGCTCGGCCGCCAAGCGGGCGATGGCGGCACGTTTATCCGCCTCGCCGAGTCCCTTGCTGCGTTCAATCCGGCGTTTCGCCTGGTTATAAGCGGTCAGGCGGCTTTGCCATGCCTGGCGCTGACGGTCGAGTTCCTCCAGGCGGGCTGCGGCTGCGTTGCCGACCAGCTGCTGGCGTAGCTGTCGTAGATCGGCCGGGTTGCCACCGTTGGCTGCCAGCGCACGTGTCTGCTCTCGCAGTTGCATTTGCATCTGTACCGCCACTGTATCCTGCAGTTCCGCTGGCAGGCTGTCTTGCAACCTGTCCAATGCCGCGCCTTTGCCTGACGCGTGGAGCGTTGCGTCTTGCCGAATGGCCAGGCGTTCCAGCGTGAAGTTGTCAGTCGCCTCGTCTAGCGCGAAGAATGCCTGGTGGACCCGATCATCGAAGATTCCCGCACGCAGCTGCTGAACCGCGCGAAGGCGATCGCGCATGGCGTCAATGTCGGCCTGTTGCGTATGGTGCTGCTCCAGCAACAGTAGCTGCCTTTTGTAATCCAGGTACTGGCTCAGCAGCTGGATGGCATGGTCCGCTGCAGGCTCGGGGAGCTGCGTTTCGATGTAGCGACGTAGCCTGGCGACACTGGTTTCGAGCGGTTCCTCACCAATTGAGGCCAGGAAGTAATCGAAGACACGGCGTATCTCCGCATCGATGATCAGATTTCCGCCCGCGTCAGCCCGCAGTCGCCCGTCCACCCGTGTACCTGCAAAAGAGTCCGGTAGACGGGCAATCGCGTCAGTCCGCGGCAGCTTCCGGGTGGGTGTTGGGCTTTGTTGCGGACTGACCTCGCTAGTGTTGATCTGAACGGGCTGAGGGCGGCCAAGGACTTGAGCAGGCGTAGGGGCGGGCGGGACACCTCCGTACATCGCGACGCCGAGGATAAGTGTCAATACGAACAGGACGGCAAGCATTTTCATCAGGATGCCTTGTGGTCAGGAGGTGGGGCCGAGCGGCCCCACCGGAGCCTCAGAGGCCTGCGTTCTTCAGGCGGTTGGCGTGCTGGCGGTAAATGGTCACAGGATCGGTTTCGAACAGGCTGGTCAGTCCAAGCACCTGGTTGACCTCATCCAGGTGGTTCATCCGATAGTTATCACGGATAACCATGCCCAAATGCGAGCTGCAGCGGCCAACCAGGCCGTCATTGGCTTCGTCAAAGGCCAGCGAGCCGGCGCCCAGCATGGCGTCACTCACATCCAGCGGGTTGGTCAGCGGGCTGGTGCCGCTCCAGGAGTAATAGCGCACCCCATTGACCTTGTACGCACCCTCGCCGCAGGCGCTGGTCGGAACCCCTTGCGGATATTTCGCGTTGAAACGGGCGGCGCCTTCGCTGTTGAGTGATTCAAGTGAGCCGAGCGAATTCTGTGGTTCGGTACTGGGGCTTCCCGAAAGAAAATGGATCAATGCCCCCATGCCGTTGGTGAGCCCGGCGAGTATGGCTTCGCCACCCGAGCCCTCGGGGATCTTGCGCAACAGGTCGGCAACGTCGGAGCCTTTGTGCGGCGCGCCTACGCTGGTGACCGACGCGACCAGGTCGGGACGAACGGCGGCAACATAGCGCACGGTTGGCCCACCGTGGCTGTGGCCGACCAGATTCACTTTCGGTTTGCCACTGATCGCAACGATTTCCTCGACTTGTTGAAGAAGTTCCTCTCCACGCAGCTCCGAGGTGTTGAGTTGGCTGACCTCGGTAACGTAAACCTGTGCGCCATCACGTCGAAGCGCCTGGGGAATGCCGTACCAATAGTCGATGCCAAGCATGCTGTCGAAGCCGAGCATGCCATGCGCCAGCACGATCGGGTAACGCGTCTGGGTGTAGCCGCTGGAGCTGAATAGGCCGGCCTGGGCTTGGCTTGAAATTGCCACGAAGGTTCCGAGGCATAGAGCGAACACAGTCTTGTTCTTATTCATGAGTGCACTCAATCAAGGGTGACTGGACATTGGGCAATCCCTCGCCATTCACCGCGCGTAGCGGGTACTGCAGTGGCTACAGGCGCAGCATTCGTGCCAGTTTGCCAGGCGATATAGATAGGAGGCTCTAGCGCAAGCGTTCCGCCTGCGGGATGGTCGCCGGGCGTGGTGGCGGCCACCGAGGCGCCTGTTACCAGATGGAACATATGGCTGGGTAGGAAAGTGATGATTTGTAAATTAGTCGAAATTACCCGCTAGATCGAAGAAGTACGTGACTGATAGGTCTCAAAATAACTGGCTGGTCATGGGTAGTCGATCGCGACGATGTACCAGAGTTTTGGTCCGGTGGGCGTTTGCACCTGGACTTCAGCATCCAGCGTTTTTCCAACCAAGGCGCGCGCCAACGGCGAATCGATGCTGATCAGCCCCTGGCGCAGGTCCAGTTCATCTGGCCCGACAATACGGTAGCGGGCCTGCGTGCCATCTTCGTCCTCGACTGTCACCCAGGCGCCAAAATAGACCTTGCCGGGGTCGCTGGGTCGTCCACCGACGACCTTGAGTTTTTCCAGTCGTTTGGTCAAAAAACGTACGCGGCTGTCGATTTCGCGCAGCATCTTCTTACCGTAGGTGTATTCGGCGTTTTCCGAACGGTCGCCTTGCGCCGCCGCCTCGCTGACCGACTGGGTGACCTGTGGACGCTTTACATGCCACAGTTCGTGCAGCTCGGCTCGTAGCCGTGCCTCGCCTTCAGGGGTGATCAGAGGGGTGCCGGCAGGGCGAGGTGGACGATAACGGCTCATGGAGTTTCCAGTTCAGGCAAGGGCTGGGCATTCTACAGGTTGTCAAACGCGCAGCCTGCTCCGGTCAATTTTCAGGCAGGACGTCCAGTGGGCTGGCATTAAGGGCTCGCCGCGTCCCCAGCACCCCAGCCGCACCGACCAGCAGCGCGCCGATCAGCGGTAGCAGTAGCAGCCATGGATGCGGCTGCCAGCGAAGATCGAAGACGAAGTGATAGAGCAGGGCGCTGACCAGTTCACAACCTAATGCGGCAAGTACACCGCTGGCGGCACCCAATACCCCAAATTCGGCACGTCTAGCTCTGATCAATAACGGTCGCTCTGCTCCGAGTGCTCGGAGCAGTGCACCTTGACGAATCCGCTCGTCCAGCGTCGCTTGTAGACCGGCGAACAATACCGCCAGGCCTGCTGCCAGCACGAACATCAGCACATATTCGACCGCTAGCGAAACCTGCGACAGGATGCTGCGCAACTGGCTGAGCAAGGCTTCCACCTGCAAAATCGTTGCGGACGGAAAATCCCTGGCCAGCTGTACCAGCTCGCGATCCTTTCCTTCGGGCAGATGAAAGCTGGTCATGTAGGTGGCGGGTATATCCTCCAAGGTCTGTGGCTCGAAGATCATGTAGAAGTTGGGCTGGAAGCTGTCCCAGTTGACTTCCCGCAGGCTGGTCACGTTGACGTCGCGGGTGAGCCCACCAATTGTGAAGCTGAGCCGGTCACCCAGCTGTACCTGAAGACTCTCGGCCAGCTCGGCTTCCACTGACACGCCAGGCAGTTCGCCTCGCGCTGGGGGCCACCATTGGCCGGCGGTTAGGCGATTGTCGGCAGGCAATTCCTGGGCCCAGGTCAGGCTCAGGTCCCGACGAATCGCGCGCTCGCCCTGGCTTTCCTTGCTGACCAGCTGGCGCACCGGCTCGCCGTTGATGGCAACCAGGCGACCCGGTACCACTGGATACAAAGGCGCGACGTGATCGGAGAGTGCCTCGATGCGTGCGGCGAATGCGTCCCGGTCGGCGGGCAGGACATTCAGAACAAAATGGTTGGGGGCGTCATCCGGCAATTGGTTCTGCCAGGTGTCGAGCAGTTCGCCGCGCAGCAGCCCTATTAGCGCCATGGCGAGCAGGATCAGGCCGAAAGCCAGCGACTGACCAGCCGCCGCCAGCGGGTGTCGGAGCAGTTGCCCGAGCCCTAAACGCCATGTCAGCGACGCCCCGGAAAGCGCTCGACGCAGCCCTTTCAGTGCCAGCAAAAGCAGTCCGCCAAGGATCGCGGTGGCGAGCAGACCACCCCCCAGCAGCGCGAGGGTAATCTTCAGGTCCAGACTGAGCCGCCACATGATCACGCCAAGGGCGATGACGGCGGCGCCATACACTAGCCAGGAGCTTGGCGGGATCGGCAGCATGTCGCGGCGCAGTACCCGCAGCGGTGGCACACGACCGAGCGCGGCCAGGGGCGGTAGTGCGAAACCGGCCAGCGCAACCAGGCCGGTCGCAATTCCCGCCAGCGCCGGCCAGAGCGTGGCCGGTGGCACTTCGCTGACCACAAGTTCGCGGAGGAGGAAGAACAATCCATGTTGCGCTGCCCAGCCCAGCAGTGCGCCAACCGTGCTGGCAAACAGGCCGAGGTACGCGAGTTGCAGGGAATAGAGCATTAGTGCTTCGCGGCGTGACAGGCCGAGGCAGCGCAACAGCGCGCTGGCATCGAAGCGGCGCGCCGCGAAACGCGCCGCCGACAAGGCCACCGCGACACCCGCGAGCAGCACGGCGGCCAGGCTGGCCAGGTTCAGGTAGCGCTCGGCGCGCCCCAGCGCCCCCCCGATTTGGCGGTTGCCGTCTTTGGCTGTCTCGATGCGTTGGTGTGGTTGGAGGTCGGCTTTGATGCGCTCTTCATAAGCTCCCAGTTGTTCGGGCGAGCCGCGCCAGAGTTCGCGATAGCTCACACGGCTACCGGGCTGGACCACGCCGGTGGCCTCGAGATCGTCGAGATGCATCAGCACGCGTGGCGTCAAGCTGTAGAAATCGCCGACGCGATCAGGTTCGTAAGTCAGTGCGCGGGTCAGCCGCAGCGGCTTGTTACCCACCTCTATTTGATCGCCGATCTGCAGGTCCAGGGCGGCGAACAGGCGCGCTTCGGCCCAGGCTTCGCCTGGCTGCGGGCCTGGTCCTGGTTGTTCTGGCTGGTAGGGCGCTGCTGCACTGCGAAGCTCTCCGCGTAACGGATAGCTATCGTCAGCGGCTTTGACGCTGGTCAGCTGCAGGTTGTCATCCGTTGCGACGACGCTGGAGAACTCAACCACCCGAGCGTGCTGGAGTTGTAGTTGCTCGCCTGCCTTGACCTGTTCGGGTTCGGCCGGCGCGCTGCCGCGCAGCACGAGATCGGCGCCCAGAAACTCGGTTGCACGCAGCAGCATGGCGTCGTTCAGGCGAGCGCCGAAATAGCCAATAGCCGTGCTGGCTGCGACCGCGATCAACAGCGCAAAGAACAATACGCGTAACTCACCGGCGCGCGCATCGCGCAACAGCTGACGCAGCGCTAGCGTTGCCAAGCGGCTGGCGGGTACATTTTTCATCGGCTCAACTCGTCGAGGAGTTGGCGACCGCCTTCCAGGCGGAGCAGATGCTGACAACGCTGTGCCAAGCGTTCGTCATGAGTCACCAGCACTAACGTCGTGCCGCGTTCGCGGTTGAGCTCGAACAACAGCTCGGTGATGGTTGCGCCCGTATGACTGTCGAGGTTGCCGGTCGGCTCATCAGCGAACAGCACCGCCGGTTCCGCGGCGAATGCGCGGGCCACGGCGACACGCTGTTGTTCGCCACCCGACAGTTGCCTCGGGTAATGGTGCAAACGCGCGCCTAGGCCAACCCGGTCGAGCAGTTCGGTAGCTTTCGCCTGTGCGTCACGGCGGCCATGCAGTTCCAGCGGCAGCATGACGTTCTCCAGGGCGTTGAGACTGTCGAGCAGCTGAAACGATTGAAAGACGAAACCGACGTGTTCAGCTCGCACGCGTGCCCGCTGGTCTTCGTCGAGAGCGCCAAGCAGGTGGCCGGCCAGGTGCACCTCCCCAGAGCTGGGCAGGTCCAGGCCAGCCAGCAAGCCGAGCAGTGTCGATTTACCAGAACCGGAAGTGCCGACTATCGCAAGGCTGTCGCCCTTGTCGAGACTCAACGACACATCGTCTAGTATCGCCAGCTCGCCTTCCGCGCTGGGTACCGCTTTGCTAAGGTTCCGGGCGTAAAGAATGCTGGCGCTCATGGAGATTCCGATGCGAAATTGGCTGAAAGGTGGGGTCCTGGTTTTGCTGTGCTGGGCTCAGGGCGCCTTGGCGGGAACGGTGTTGGTGGTCGGGGATAGTATCAGCGCCGCTTTCGGGCTGGAAACCAGCCAGGGCTGGGTACAGCTGCTTCAGCAACGCCTTGATACAGAGAATCTCGATCATCGCGTGGTGAACGCTTCGATCAGCGGTGACACCAGCGCTGGAGGGCTGGCGAGGCTGCCTGCGTTGCTGGAGGAATATGATCCGGAAGTAGTCATTATCGAATTAGGTGGCAATGACGGGCTCCGTGGTCAGCCGCCGAGACAACTGAATCAAAACCTGGCAGGCATGGTCGACCTATCACGCGAGGCCGATGCCAAGGTCGTGTTGCTCGGTATGCGCTTGCCTCCCAACCTGGGGCAACGTTACACAAGTGCATTTGCCGACGCGTTCGACTCGCTTGCAGACGAGCAGAACCTTCCATACGTCCCGTTTTTTCTCGAAGGTGTCGGGGGCGTTGAGGGCATGATGCAAGCCGATCGCATCCATCCCACTGCGAGTGCGCAGCAGCAGTTGCTGGACAACGTCTGGCCGGTGCTCGAACCCTTGCTTTGAAACGTGCGCGCGGCTACTGTCGCGCCCCTCGAATCGGAGCCTCAGATGCCGCGCCCAGCCTGGACCCTTTTTGCCTATCGCCTCATCGTTCCAGACGAGCAGTTCGATCTGTTTGCCTGCCGCGAAAATCGGCTGCACTTGGCATTACGGCAACTTGAGTTGAATGGTCAGGTTGATCGCACGCTCTGTGGCGGTTTTCTTCCAGCGCGCCCGCTCTGGCAAGACATCGAGCGCTCGATTCTGAAAGATCGCCGCCTCTGTCCCGCTTGCCGTGAAGCACTTAGCGCACAGCGTAAAGGCCTTCCGTCTGCCGTCAGCGCCTGGTAGCTCGGCGGCCGTCAGCGGTTCGAGTACAATCGCCGCCAACACGAACACTTTCCCAAGGAAACCCCTGAATGCTTTCGCGTGCGTTTGCAGTCGCCTCCAGTGTGTCACTCGCAGCCTTGCTTTCGGCCGGCCAGTCTGTCGCTCTCGAACTACCGCTACCTCCAGAGGGTGAGGACGTGGTTGGGCAGATTCAGGTGATCAAGGCCAACTACGAGGACACGTTCGCTGCACTCGGCGAGACGCATGATCTGGGCTATCTGGAACTGGTTGCGGCAAACCCAGGCGTGGATCCCTGGTTACCGGGTGAAGGAACCGACATTATCCTACCGACTCGGTACATTCTGCCGCCCGGACCGCGAGAAGGCGTCGTGATCAACCTTGCGGAGTACCGTCTGTATTACTACCCGGAAGGCGAAAACGTGGTGCACACTTTTCCGCTCGGCATCGGGCGTGAGGGGTGGGGCTCCCCGGTGGGCAATACACGGATTTCAGCCATGACAAGCAATCCTGCCTGGTACCCGCCGCAATCTATCCGCGATGAACACGCTGCCGATGGCGATCCTTTGCCAAAGGTCGTGCCGCCAGGACCTGATAATCCGCTTGGTCCTTACAAGATGAGCCTCGCGTTGCCCGGGTATCTCATCCACGGTTCAAACAAGAAATTCGGTATCGGCATGCGCGTCAGTCATGGCTGTTTCCGTATGCTCAACCACAACGTCCTGGAGCTGGCGGGCTTGGTCAAGGTCGGCACCCCGGTGCGGATCATCGATGAGCCATACAAATTTGGTGTGAGCCAGGGCAAGATCTATCTGGAAGCACACACGCCACTTCAAGACGAAGAGAAACCGATGACACTCATGGACAAGCATGCGGTGGTCATCAATACATTGCTCAAGCGTGATGAGGCTGCAGGTTCCCTCCAGCTGGATTGGGAAATGGTTCGTGAGATCATCGCTGGCGAGGATGGCCTGCCGATCCAGATCGCCGAGCGGGGCCAAGCGTTGGCCACTCATGAAGAGCACGTCTTCTAGAATCCGCGCCTGTAGATCGCGTCAGGAGAATCTGGCGCGCATAAAAAAGCCGACCTGATGGCAGGTCGGCTTTTTCTTTGCCTGAAGCTTACTTGCGGCTGGCGCGTTCCAGCATACGCAGTGCACGCTCATTGGCTTCGTCAGCAGTCTGCTGGGCCTTCTGAGCAGCCTGCAGTGCCTCGTCGGCACGGCTGTACGCTTCGTCGGCACGCGCTTGAGCGCGGGCAGAGGCGTCTTCGGTCGCGGTCAGGCGGGCTTCGCTTTCTTTGGTCATGCTGTTGCTGCAACCAGTGGCCAGAACTGCGGCGAAAGCCAGAGCAGAAAATTTCAGAACGTTGTTCATCGTGTTCCCCTTAAGGATGAAATCCATGGCAACTCCCGTTATGGAAAGTTGGCGCGCACATACTACCTATTAGTTGCGCTAAGTAAACTGAGCCAAGCAGCCGCTACCACATTTTTTCTGCATGCTCATTCATTTAACGGCAACTGCTGGTCAAACTGGCTGAAAAACAGCCAGAGTCAGCCGCTGCACTCGATACATGGACCGGTGTGAGTACCGAAAAGTTGCAGTTTTCATCTGCGTCGGTCATTTGATTACGGCTCGTTCGGCTTACTGCGCGGCGGCTACTGATTTAAGCAATTGAAGCCAAGTCTTACCTGGCGGTAGCATGCGTCGTCCAGCTAACAATAAGAACGGAGAATACGTGTGGACGCTGCACGTAGTTTCCAAACAAACAGGGCAGGTCAAGCCTGCAGAGGAGGCGAGATGACCGAACAGCTAAACATCCATCATGATCGAACGAGCCATCAGTTCGAGACCACCGTGGATGGTCACCGCGCGTATCTGGCTTATGTTGATCTAGGCAAACAAACTCTGGATATCTACCGGACCTTCGTACCCGATGCGCTGCGTGGTCGAGGTATTGCGGCCGTATTGACCCAGCATGCGCTGGATTACGCCGCGAGGGAGGGCTATACGGTTATTCCATCCTGTTCGTATGTGGAGTGGTACATCGAACGGCAGGGTGCTTCCTCGGACGGTCTCGACCGGGAATAAAAAACGCCGGCAAGCCGGCGTTTTTTCGATTCTGACAGCGTCAGCTGCGGGCGCGGTTGGGCAGTACGTCCTTCAGCTTCGTGTGCATGCCAATAACGGCTTTTTCAGTTGCTTCCCAGTCAATACAGGCATCGGTGATCGAGACACCGTATTTCAGATCGCCGAGGTCCTTGGGAATGGGCTGGTTGCCCCAGCCCAGGTGACTTTCCACCATCAACCCAACGATCGAATTGTTGCCCTCCAGGATCTGATTGGCCACGTTGTCCATCACCAGTGGCTGCAAAGCTGGGTCTTTGTTTGAATTGGCATGGCTGCAGTCCACCATGATGTTGGGCTTGATGCCGGCTTTGCTCAGTTCCTGTTCGCAGACTGCGACGCTGACCGAATCATAGTTCGGCTTGCCATTCCCGCCACGCAACACCACATGACCATAGGCGTTGCCCTTGGTCGTGACGATGGAGACCCCGCCGGACTGGTTGATACCCAGGAAACGGTGTGGGCTGGATACGGATTGCAGCGCATTGATCGCTACGGTCAAACTGCCATCGGTGCCATTTTTGAAACCCACCGAAGACGACAGCCCTGATGCCATTTCCCGGTGAGTCTGGGATTCGGTTGTCCGCGCACCGATGGCCGACCAGCTGATCAGATCCTGCAGGTATTGCGGCGAGATCGGGTCCAGGGCTTCGGTAGCGGTCGGCAAGCCCATTTCTGCGAGATCGAGCAGTAGCTGACGGCCAATATGCAGGCCATCCTGAATCTTGAACGAGTCATCCATGTACGGATCGTTAATCAGGCCTTTCCAGCCGACCGTGGTGCGTGGCTTCTCGAAATAGACACGCATAACCAGAAACAGGGTATCCGAGACCTTGTCGGTAAGCACTTTTAGACGCTCGGCATATTCATGCGCGGCTTTCAGGTCATGAATCGAGCAGGGGCCTATCACGACGAACAGGCGATGATCCTTGCCGTCGAGAATGTCGCGTATTACCTGGCGCCCTTCGGAGACGGTCGCCAGCGCTGCAGCGGTCAGCGGTATATCACGCTTCAACTGTTCAGGCGTAATGAGTGTCTCGTTGGAAGAAACGTTAAGGTCATCGATCGGTAAATCAGCCATCGTGTTCTCGTCAATCACAGATGCCGTCCGCCAGCCAATCCCGGTGCGGCGGAGCAGAGCTTGAGGGCGCAGCGGGGAAGCGGAACCTTATCGCGTATTGCGCTGCCTCGACAATCATCTTGAAGTCGGACTGCCATATCGCCGGTGGCTGGCGTGCCAGGCAGCTATCCATAGCTGCTGGGCGCTGCCTAGGGACACTGATAAGGTGACCGTTTAACGTGCGCCAATCATGGCGTCCCACTGATCTGTAGTTGGAGTTCCCGCATGACTGCTCCCAAATCTCGAATCGGAATCATCGGTGCTGGCGCTATCGGCGGCTTTTACGGCGTGATGCTCGCCCGGGCTGGCTACGATGTGCATTTTCTTCTGCGCAGCGAATACGAGACGGTTCTGCAGAATGGCCTGCAGATAAACAGTGCGGTGCATGGCTCGATGCACCTGGACTCGGTACAGGCCTACAGCACTGCTGCGCAAATGCCCAAGTGCGACTGGCTGCTGATTGGCGCGAAAAGCACCAGCAATTCGGACTTGGCTCCCCTGATCGCCGAGGCTGCAGCGGAAAATGCCAAAGTTGTGGTGTTGCAGAACGGCCTGGGGGTCGAGGAGACCCTGCGGCAGGTGCTGCCGGACGACATCCATCTGCTGGGTGGTCTCTGTTTCATCTGCGCGCATCGTTCAGCGTTAGGCGTTGTGGAGCACCAGGCGCTTGGTGGAGTGAATATTGGCTATCACTCCGGCCCGGCGAGCGTCGCGGAGCAGCAGAGCTTGGTTGACGAGGGGGTCTCCATGTTCCGTGCGGCGGGTGTCGACTCTAATGCGGCTACGAACCTCGCGCAGGCGCGTTGGCAGAAGCTGGTCTGGAATCTGCCGTATAACGGTCTTTCCGTATTGCTCGACGCCGGTACGGAACCCTTGATGAAAGATCCTAACAGCCGAGCGCTGGTTAGATCGATCATGCTGGAAGCCTGTGGAGCTGCTGCCGCCTGTGGCGAACCGCTGCCCGATGCGCTGGTGGACCGAATGTTGATGGCCACTGATCACATGCCCAACTATCTGCCGAGCATGTATCACGATCATGCGCACGGACGCCCGATGGAGCTTGATGCAATCTATGCCGCTCCGCTGGCTGCGGCGGCAGGCGCGGGTTTTGCGATGCCGAAGACCGAGGCGCTTTACCAGGCTCTGCGTTTCCTATCAGCACGCGCGCTCTGACGATTTTGGCCAACCCGCCCGGCGGGTCATGTCCGCTGGGCGGTTCTCGGTGCCGTAGTGGTTCGCTTCTCGGCTGCTAAGCTCAATAGGACCGCCAGATACGGGTTATGTGACTGGCCCGGCAATGCGATTGGGTTGGCGGACCTATAACGAGCGAGGGTTGGGCTTGTCGCTCTGCCTTGGCGAAGGGCGGAAGCAGTCTATGGCTCGATATCTGCAGGCGACTCATACGGAAATGGCCTAGAATTCCGCCGTTCTGGTGCTTAAAGTTATAAAAATATGGGTGGCGTCCGGGCGCCATTGGCCTTTGAGGGATCTCTATGAAGCTTCAGCAACTGCGTTACATCTGGGAGGTAGCGCATCATGACCTCAATGTCTCGGCAACAGCGCAAAGCCTGTTCACCTCGCAGCCTGGTATCAGCAAACAGATTCGTTTGCTCGAAGATGAGTTGGGCGTAGAGGTTTTCGCGCGCAGCGGGAAGCATCTGACCAGGGTTACGCCAGCTGGTGAGCGGATCATCACCACTGCTGGAGAGATCCTCCGCAAATGCGAAAGCATCAAACAGATCGCCCAGGAGTTCTCCAACGAGAAGCGCGGCACGCTGAGCATCGCGACCACCCATACGCAAGCGCGTTACGCACTGCCGCCCGTGATCAGTGCATTCATCAAGCAATACCCGGACGTTTCGCTGCATATGCACCAAGGCACCCCAATGCAGATTGCAGAAATGGCCGCAGATGGAACCGTCGATTTCGCTATTGCTACCGAGGGGCTAGAACTGTTCGGCGACCTGGTCATGATGCCGTGCTACCGCTGGAACCGTTGCGTCGTCGTGCCGCAGGGGCATCCGCTGGCAAAACTGGAGAAGCTTACGCTGGAAGCCTTGGCCGAGCATCCAATCGTGACCTACGTGTTCGGTTTCACCGGACGGTCCAAGCTGGACGAGGCGTTCAGCCACAGGGGGCTGTCACCGAAGGTGGTCTTTACCGCCGCTGATGCCGACGTCATCAAGACCTATGTGCGCCTCGGATTGGGTGTCGGGATCGTTGCGCGCATGGCCGTCGATGCAAAGCTCGACCCGGATCTGGTCGTGCTCGATGCGAGCGAGCTATTTGAACCAAGCGTGACCAAAATCGGGTTCCGTCGTGGCACCTTTCTGCGCGGCTTCATGTGCGACTTCATCGAAACCTTTGCGCCGCATCTTGATCGCGAAATGCTCGAGAAAGCCGTGCATTGCAAAAATAAGGTCGAGCTGGATGAATTGTTCATGAACGTCGACCTGCCAACCTTTTAGGCCCATCTCGACAAGAGGCAGGGAGCGGGCGAAACGGGAACATTCGGTGCCAAGCCGCGACAAGGGCCATTCGTAAGCTCCTTAATCGAGAAAGGCTAGCGTCGGTCGTTAGCTTTTAGCGATCAGGTTGCCAGCGTGTAAACCGCATTCCTTCTGGGTCGACTCTTCCCACCACCAGCGTCCCTCACGTTCGTGCTGATTGGGCAGCACCGGACGTGTGCACGGCTCGCAACCAATGCTGATAAACCCGCGCTCGTGCAGGCTGTTATATGGCAGCTCAAGCATGCGGATGTAGCCCCACACTTCTTCGCTGGACATCTGCGCCAGTGGGTTGAACTTGTACAGGCTGTGGTTGGGTGTGGAAAACGCGCTGTCAATTTCGAGCACCGAAACCTGGCTGCGCGTACCCGGGCTCTGATCGCGGCGCTGGCCTGTTGCCCAAGCGCGAACGCCTGACAACTTGCGGCGCAGGGGTTCGATCTTGCGAATTCCGCAGCACTCGCCATGGCCGTCGCGGTAGAAACTGAACAGCCCCTTTTCGTTGACCATAGGTTGTAGCAGTGCTGGATCCGGCGTCATGATTTCGATGGGAATACCGTAGTGCTCGCGAACCTGCTCGATGAAGCGATAGGTCTCGCTGTGCAGTCGTCCGGTATCGAGGCTGAACACTTTCACGCTCTTGTTCAGCTTCCAGGCCATGTCGACCAGCACGACGTCCTCAGCCCCGCTGAACGAGATCCACAGATCATCACCGAAAAGGTCAAAGGCAAGTTTGAGAATGTCCTGCGGGGATTTGCCGGCATAGGAGGCTGCCAGCGCGGCTACATCAATGGGTTGGCTCATCAGGCGGCTTCCTTGGTTGGCGCTTGGCGCGCTCTGCTGGCGACGATGTTAACAAACAGTTGTTATGACGCTAAATAACGTTTCAGGTCTACAGACCGCTCTTTGTGGAATAAGCGACGCGTTGCTTCGCTGGGTCCATGCCGTTAGAGTGCCGCTTCAATTTTTCTGCTGTAAGGAGCGCGCCCGTGGAAATAGCCTGTCTCGACCTGGAAGGTGTTTTGGTTCCGGAAATCTGGATTGCCTTCGCCGAGGCCACCGGAATCGAATCGCTGCGGGCGACCACGCGCGACATTCCTGATTACGACGTGCTGATGAAACAGCGACTGAGGATTCTGGACGAGCACAATCTGAAGCTCTCGGACATCCAGAAAGTCATCGCCACGTTGAAGCCGCTCGATGGTGCCGTCGATTTCGTGGACTGGCTGCGAGAGCGTTTCCAGGTGGTAATTCTGTCCGATACCTTTTACGAGTTCTCGCAGCCACTGATGCGTCAGCTGGGTTTCCCCACGCTGCTCTGCCATCGTCTGATCACCGACGACTCGGATCGCGTCGTGGACTATCAGCTGCGCCAGAAAGATCCCAAGCGACAGTCTGTGATCGCGCTGAAGAGCCTCTACTACCGCATCATCGCAGCAGGCGACTCGTACAACGACACCACCATGCTCTCCGAGGCGCATGCCGGCATCCTCTTCCACGCGCCGGACAACGTTATCCGAGAGTTCCCGCAGTTTCCCGCGGTGCATACCTTCGATGCGCTCAAGCAAGAATTCATCAAGGCATCCAGCCGCAAGCTGACGCTGTAAAAAAATGGCTCCACGGCAGCATGCCCAGCCGCCGTGGAGCCTTATGCTTCTAGCGTTGTCTCCAGCGTTCCCAGCAACACGCTCACCTTATCCAGGGTTTCCTGATACTCAGCCTGCCAGACTGAATCTGCCACGATGCCCCCGCCGCCCCAGCAGTAGACGTCTTCTTTTCGGAACAACAGGGTTCGGATCGCAATAGAGCTATCCATTTCGCCGCGCACATCCAGATAAAGTAGCGAGCCACAGTAAATGGCGCGGCGGGTCGGCTCTAGCTCTCCAATGATCTCCATCGCGCGGATCTTCGGTGCGCCTGTAATCGATCCGCCGGGAAAGGCGCCGGTGAGCAGATCGAGCGCATCCTTGCCCGTTGCAAGTCGCCCGCTGACGCTGCTAACCAAGTGATGCACATTGGGGTAGGTTTCTAGGGAAAACAGCTCCGGCACGCGGATACTTCCGATTTCGCAGCTGCGGCCCAGGTCGTTGCGAAGCAGGTCGACAATCATCAGGTTCTCTGCCCGGTCCTTTGTGCTGGCCATCAGCGCGTCAGCTTGTGCCTGATCGCTTCGAGGATCGAGCTTTCTAGGGCGAGTGCCCTTGATCGGGCGAGTCTCGACTGTCCTGTCGCTCACGCGCAGGAAGCGCTCAGGGGAGACGCTGACAATGGCTCCTTCTTCGGTCGCCATAAAGCCAGCGAAGGGGGTCGGACATGCGCCGCGCAGGAGGCGGAACGCCGGCCACGGGTCGCCTCTATAGGTGGCTTGAAAGCGTTGGGCGAAGTTCACCTGATAGCAGTCACCTGCTTGGATGTAATGCTGGATACGCTCGATCGCGTCTTGATACTTGCTGGGTTTCAGGTCGGCTGTGAAGGCAGACGACAGGCTGAACGTTACTGGTGGAGATTGCCAATCCGTTTCGAATAGCGTGGTCAGGCGATCGCGTTCCGTCTGATCCATTGATGGATGAAAGACCAGGTGCGTGGATTGACGCTGATGATCGCTCACCACTGCCCAGGCATAGATGCCGAACCGAGCATCGGGAAGACCCAGGTCGTCGGCAGCATCATTTGAAAACTTTTCCAATCGTGAGCCGAAGTCATAGCTGAGATAGCCCAGCAGGCCGCCTATAAAGGGAACATCGGCGTTCGGCGGCGCTTCGGCATCACCTAATGAGCGGAGCGCCTCACGCAGCCTCGAAAAAAATGCGATGCCCGTTTCTGACGCGCTAGGTTCGAGAACCTGTATTGGCCATGCGCTGAGCAAGTCGAATCGGCCACGTTCGGCAACCGGCCGGCCGGAATCGAGCAGCACTGCGCCGGGCGCATGGCGGATGCGCTCGAACCAGAAAGCTGGATCGGGGCGATAGGGAAGGGCATGGAGCGAGCAGAGGGGCATGATCTGTTTCGTTCGGAGGAAGCCCGGCCAGTGAGCCGGGCTCAGGCTCAGTCGTGAGCCGGGATGTGGCCAAACAGCTCCTGAGCGAATCGCACTCGCTCTTCCGGGGTTTCCTGCACCCCATCCTTCTTGAGCTCCTCGACCCGCTTTTCCACGGCGTGGGCGCGGTGGGTCAGGCCACAGTCGTTAGCGATCTGAATGTTGAGGCCGGGGCGAGCGTTGAGCTCGAGAATCAGCGGCCCCTTATCCTCGTCCAACACCATGTCGACACCGATATAGCCAAGGCCGCAAAGCTCGTAGCAGCCGGCTGCAAGTTTCATGAAGCCGTCCCAGTTCGGCAGTTGTACGCCGTCCACGGCGTTGGTGGTGTCCGGATGTTTAGTGATTTTATTGTTCAGCCAGGTGCCGCGTAGCGTAATCCCTGTTGCCAGGTCTACTCCTACGCCGATGGCGCCCTGGTGCAGGTTGGCCTTGCCGCCAGACTGTCGGGTCGGCAGGCGCAGCATGGCCATTACCGGGTAGCCCAACAGGACAATGATGCGGATGTCCGGAACCCCTTCGTAGCTGATGCTCTTAAAAATCGGGTCAGGGGTAACTCGGTATTCGATCAGGGCGCGGTCACGGTGCCCACCGAGCGAATACAGTCCGGTGAGGATATTGGAAATCTGATGCTCGATCTCGTCGTGAGTAAGGATCTTTCCTGACACCGTCCGGTAACGACCCTCGAAACGATCGGCTATGACGAGAATGCCGTCACCGCCCGCACCCTGCGCTGGCTTGACCACAAAGTCGGTATGGTCCTTGACGATATCCTTGAGCTTCTCGATATCGCGCTCGGTCTCGATGATCCCGTACATCTCCGGGACATCGATACCAGCCTCGATTGCGCGCTCCTTGGTGATGATCTTGTCATCGACGATCGGGTACAGGTTGCGCTTGTTGTACTTGAGCACGTAGTCCGCATTGCGGCGGTTGATGCCCATGATGCCTTTGGCTTCGAGGGCCTTCCACGTCTTGATTAGACCGAACATGGCTCAATCCTTCAAAAAGGCTTTGAAACGAAACAGTTCGGTCAGGCGGTAGCCGCGATAACGA
>Ga0070754_10000483_pt1 | contig 36960 bp, 58 predicted proteins | sample VirMetDEL_Sep_01_FD_75181 | JGI IMG/M metagenome (GOLD analysis project Ga0070754, IMG submission 75181) | Aqueous microbial communities from the Delaware River and Bay under freshwater to marine salinity gradient to study organic matter... | ecosystem: Environmental > Aquatic > Marine >...
CCGCCTCAAGGAGATTTGTTCTGAATGAGTATTGATAAAATAATCACGCTACCGTGGCCTAGCCCAAAGCTGACACCACATGCCAAGGGACATTGGAGGCCAAAGGCAGAGGCTACGAAAGAAGCGCGGGCGCTATCAAAGGCAATGGCGCTAGAAAAACCGCGTGTTACATGCAACCCAGATGCAACGATATTCGTGGAATATTGGCCCAAAGCATACCGTGGCGACGTTCACAACATGCACGGCAGAATGAAAGCATACATAGATGGCATTCAGGACGCTATGGGTTGCGACGATAGAAACTTCAAAGTGGACTTCCCTAGCGTTTGGGCGGGCCGCGATAAAACAGGAAAAGTTATTTTCCGCATAATGAAAGAGATAAAATAATGGCTGGATCGGTAAACAAAGTTATCATCATTGGAAATCTGGGTGCAGACCCTGAAATCCGCAATTTCCAGAACGGCGGCAAGGTTTGCAATCTACGCATTGCCACTTCCGAAACATGGAAGGACAAGAACAGCGGCGAAAAGCGCGAAAAGACAGAGTGGCATACTGTTGCAATTTTTCAGGAAGGGCTTGTGCGCATTGCAGAGCAGCATTTGAAGAAGGGCAGCAAGGTCTACATCGAAGGCAAGCTACAGACCCGCAAGTGGCAAGACCAGTCAGGCGCGGACAAGTACAGCACCGAGATTGTGTTGCAAGGCTTTGACGGCACGCTGACGATGCTGGACGGGGCGTCAGGCGACAGAGGCTCAAGCAGCGACCCTAACGCACCAGACGCACACGGCGGCTATGGTGGTCCGGCACGGCAAGCACCTGCATCACAGGGTAGCGCGATGGATGATGAAATCCCCTTTGCTCCTGTCACGCTGATCTGATGGCAATTATACGCGAAGAACGTATAGGCGGGCAGCGGCTAATCTTGGGCGATTGCCTTGAGGTGATGCCGCTGCTTGGCAAGGTTGACGCTGTTGTGACTGACCCACCTTATGGGGTTAATGGTGGCAGCGGGACAATCGGCAAGGCAAGCGATAAAACAAAGTATTCAGATGCCTTTCCTGACACCTTGGAATATTTGCGCGATGTTTCTGTTGCAGCAGTGTCTATGGCGCTGTCTATGTCTGGACGTGGGGCAATAACGCCGGGCAATCAACACGCTTTTGAGTATCCTAAACCTGACGACATGGGCATAATGTACCAACCGGCAGCAACAGGTTTGAGCCAATGGGGCCGCTGCACTTCACAGCCCATCTTGTTCTATGGGCGCGACCCAAGAGTAGGTTTAACTATACAACCCAAGCACATCATTACAACGCGCCCATCTGAAAAGAACGGCCACCCTTGCCCAAAGCCGCTCTATGTCATGGAATGGATAGTAAACCGCGCGTCATTGCCCAATGAAACAATCATGGACCCATTCATGGGCAGCGGCACAACGCTTGTGGCCTGCCAGAAACTAGGCCGTCAGGGCATAGGCATAGAACTAGACAAGGATTACTTCGACATAGCTTGCAAGCGCGTAGATGAGGCCACACGACAGCCTGACCTATTCGTGGAACCTATAGCGCAACCAACGCAGGACGGGTTTGATCTAGGTTAACTGAACGCTTGTTCAATTAAAAACCGTTGTAGAAAATCCATCCATGCTGTAGAAGAAAAAGCGGCGGCGCGAGAAGTTAATCTCTAGCGCCGCCTTGGATGACACGAACTTTGGACGGTTCCGTGTGTCATCGACAGCAAATGTATCGCAAATGCGAATGAGTTGCAACTAGAACCTTCCTGACTTTTGGCACTTTCAAAGCAAGGTGATGTGGTTTTTGTCTTATGAACCCCAATCAATAGACTAAGAACCGGGGATATCACCCGACCCTGTGCAGATCGGTCCTAACTGGACTGCACGCGAAGTGCGATAACAAACCCACCGTCTAAGAACGGGGACCGCGTAAGCGGGGTTGGAGAAAACCCAACGGGCAGCGGCTGGCCACCGAGAAAAGGCATCGCATGGATACGGTTCTGGAGGCGTTAGGTGCTGCCTTGTATATCGGGGGCAGTAACGGGTGTGGGCCTGTGTCTAAAGCTAAGAGACTGTAACAAAAGAAGTGACTTGAACAACAAAAAAAAGCGGTTAAGCTATCAACTGTAATTTAACGGAAGGAAACGAAATGAATGACTTAGAAACAAACTTGTTTGGCGAGGTTATCCATGCCGACCCAATTTTGCGGGACCGCTTTATTGAGCCGCCATTTTCAGTCTTAGACACAAAAACTGGTAGTTGGCAAAAACGCAAACAGACTTGGGTTAGCAAGGGCATTGCTAGTGAGGTCGGAAGGACGGCCACAACGTTCAATTCAGCATCAAAAGAAAATACCTTTGCCGGAAAACCAGTAACAATGAACAACACGTCTATTTTTGATCCGGCTTTGTGTGAGGTTTTGTATCATTGGTTTTGCCCAGAAGGCGGGAGAATACTTGACCCGTTTGCGGGTGGCAGTGTGCGTGGCATTGTTGCTAACTATCTTGGTTACAAATACACAGGCATTGATATTAGGCAGGAACAGATTGACAGCAACCGCGAACAAGCGGCGGATATTCTTGCCGTGAACAATCAGCCAAACTGGTATGTTGGAGACAGCAACAAGATGCTTGACGAAATGTCAGGTGAATTTGACTTTGTTTTCAGTTGCCCTCCATATGCCGACCTTGAGGTTTATAGCGACCTTGACGGAGATATAAGCAACATGAATTATGACAAGTTCATGGCGGCATATTCCGAAATAATTGCAAAATCTTGTGGGCTTTTAAAGGCTGGCGGGTATGCTTGCTTTGTTGTTGGCGAGGTGCGCGACAAAAAAGGAAACTATATTGGATTTATTCCTGACACGATTAAGGCGTTTATGGGTTGCGGCATGGGATTTTACAACGAAGCGATATTGTTAAATCAGATAGGCACGGCCATGATGCGGGCGGGTGGAAACATGAAAACCGAAAAACTGGTAAAGGTTCACCAAAATGTTTTGGTTTTCAGGAATGGCTCGAAGTGATGCTTGAAACACCAGCGGACATTCTAAGCCACTATGCTGACGCCGACGCGGTAGACAGCTTCATAAAGTGGCGCAAGGCTATCAAAAAGCCATTAACAGAGCGGGCAGCGGTTCTAATCGCAGCCACGCTAAGAAACATCAACGCAGACAACGGGGACGCCACAGAGGCGCTAGACCTTGCACAAGAGCATGGCTGGCAGACCATCAAGGCAGACTGGTATTGGAGGATTAAAAATGGCAACGGAAATAATCAAGGCGGCAGGGCTTCCGACAGTCACGCCACAACACGCGCAATCTCTTTCGCCGCAAAAGCTGCAAGAACACCGAGCGGCGATTGCTTTTGACGTTGAGGTAATTCTTGACGGGTATTGGGACAGCAGACCACCTGACCACATCAAAGCGGGTATCTTGGCGGACTGGTCCGATGCGCTGCAAGACTGGACGGGCGAGCAGGTTCTATGGGCGCTGCGCAAGTGGCGGAACGACAACCCAAGCAAGAAGCCAAACCCCGGCCATATCTTAGCAATCTGCAAAGCCAAGCGTGGCGCACGGGTAGCGGCTGAAATGCGGCAAGAGGAAACAGCGCCAGAGCCGAAGACCAAGGTGACGAAAGAGCAGGCCGAAGCGATTTTGGCTGATGCTGGATTTTCAGTGAAAAGGATGAACCAGTGAGCGCAGAAAACGCACTGATGCAACACAACGAGAGGAAAGAAAATGAGTGACGCACCAAAGATCATATACGCTGCACCGCCGCACGACGATCCGCAGTGGAAGCACGGCGCGGGTGAATGGGACGTGTCTGAAGATTGGGTGGTAGAGAATAAGATGCTGTACCACCACGACGACACAGTGCAAGAACTGCAAGCCCGCATTGCTGAACTGACCGAGGCTTTGCAAATTATGGCAGGGGCGCGGAAAACACACGAAGCATTGGGCGGTAACTATAAGTTTATAATTGACAGATGGATAGACGCAGCTTGTTCTGCATTGGGGGCCAAGCCATGAGTGATGAAATTATAAACGCATCTGCGCGGGTTCACGGCATTAGCGTGTCTGACCTTCTAAGCGAAAGCAGAGAGCGCAAGTTCATGCCAGCGCGTCAGGCTGTAGCTGTCCTACTGGACGCTAGGGGGTTGGACGCAACGCAGATTGCGCGGATATTAAACCGGGCGCACAATTCGTCTGCCCGGTCGCTACTAGACGCATACTTTGCAACGGCCACCCCAGAACGCGAGGCACAAATCGATGCCGTGCGTATCGTGGCTATGGTTTCGGACCTGTCCCGCGTTGTGAAAAAAACAAACGAGACTGTCAATTAGGGCTTGCGTGGGTGTCAACAAGGTGTATGATACCTATAGAAACACACCACACGGAGGGAAACGACATGGGTATCTTTAAGCACTTTGGGACATTGAGCCAAGCAAAGGCTTATATGCGTGAAGCTGATCCGCACGGCGACAGTTTGACCTATCAACGCAAGTCCGGCAAGCACACCAAGCCCTATGCTGTAGCTACGCGGTTGGAGCACTTGCACTTTACACCTGACGCTTGGGTTAAAAAAACACGGAAGGAAACGACATGACCTTAGAAAACCTATCTCAAATCACAACACCCTATGGTTTGCTGGAGGAAGACACCAAAAACGCCCTGCAAGCTGCATGGGAAGCTGGGTGCGGACTTGAGGCATTTGCCGGATTAGATTGGCTTCATGTAGAATTCCCAAATTGGCATGGCCGCACAGTTTACCGAGTTAAGGCCGAGCCTGTACGCCGGACGCTATATCGGGACTTTGGCATTTCTGGCCGTCACGTTATCACCTGTGACCCAACAGGCGAAAACCCGACAGTGGAATGGGAGCCAAGCTAATGACACGGACACTCGCAACCTTGGCCGTTGTGGTCGTAATCGCTCTAATGATGGGAACAATGAGATAATGAAGCTAACAATTATAACAATCGCGGCACTGCCATTTATCGCAGCATGTGCGCAGCCTATCACGCTTGTCTGTGACAGGAAGGCTATCCCTTACGACAAATGGGGCGAGGTCGCGGAACTGCCAGAACTATGCCAGCCGCCAGTTACGTCACCACGCCCCATAGCGCGGCATGTAGTGCATGACAGCGATGATAACGACCCACAGCCGCCTGTAGCCGAGCCGCCAAAGGAACCGCCGCATGAAGAACCTGATGCCCCTGACGTTCCTGATACTCCTAACGAGCCTGATAACCCTAGCAATCCTGACAAGCCGGATCGTGTGAAGGGCAACAACGGATGGGGTAATGGCGACCAATCAGCGCCGGGTAACTCTGGGCCAAACAACAACGCCGAGAATGACCGAGGCGGGCGCAGCCAGCGCAACCACGGTAACGCAAACAGCAACTAAGGAGGGCGAGTGATGGAAGTTCGCAGCCTTGATTTTAAGAAACGTGACTTTGCATCCACTGAGGTTGGCGGCATTCTGGCCCCCGGCGAGTGGTTTGTCGCGTCATCTATTATCGGCGAATTTGAGATACATCGCTTCAAGGATCGCGGTGGGTACTTCTTATTCTGGCGGGACAACAGGCGAGGTGAGGAACTTTCTACATTCATCTCTGCAAAGGCGCGCGCCGATTGGGAATATGAGCAGATTGTATTGGGCGAGATAAAGGAATAGTAAGATGATGCTAGAAGACTTGGAAGACGAAAAGGCCGCAAAGGTGCGGGACCGCGCCAAAGTGACCATACCGGGCAGTGAGGATGCCTATGCCTCAATGCTGACGCAATTCAATGATGGGAAGCACGAGGGCAAGGCCCCGCGCTCTATGCCTATCTCAAATGACATTGGACACCGCGCTTATACTCTGCGCAAATGGATAGCAAAGAACCCCGGCTGCAAATCGCTGGCAATCAAGCAAGGCGCAGGGCTAGGGGCGCATGACTTCAAAAACTTCATTTCATGGCTATACACACGCGACCTTGTGTTTAAGTCCGGTGGAAAGTCATCTAGCCTGATGCAATACTTTGCCACAGAGGCCGAATTGCTGGAATACGAAGCCTTCAAGGCGTTAAAGGTGAAAACAAAATGACCAAGAAACCAGACGGCGGGCATGCTTATCTGCGTGGCTACGGTTACGGCAGCAAGGGCATTCGCGCAGCAGGCGGTAACGACTTCCACAGCACAGCTAGAGTAACGCTTGTGCCTATGCCTTGGGATGTGACAGCATGATAGCGCATGGCGAAAAACCGACTTGGCATTACATCCTTCCTATTTTTGGCGTTTCTGCTTTGTGGTGGGATGCTTCGTTAATTCGCGACTTGTGGCTTATTCTGGGCGGTGTCTGGATTGGCATATTGGCCGCATGGCACTATGGATGGCGAAAGGTAGACTAACACCACAGCCCAGCGGGTTCTTGGCGTCGTAAAGACCCGCAGCAGGGGCTACCGTGGACGGGATAGACCTTATCTGATCCACCTTCCGTGCTTAGGCATTGGTAGTGACCCTGCAAACCTATACAAAGCACCGCCAAGAGTGCTAGTATGGGGCAGTGCAACAGGAGGTCTGCAATGGATGAGTATTGGGAACCATCAGACGCAGACTGGTACGTGGCTGGCTTTGCAAACGCTATGGCCGAAGACCTATCTATGCGGGACGTGTGGGAAGCTATACAGCACCACAAGGACGGCAGAGGCTTCGACGAGGCTATCAACCTGCTAATCCAAACAATGCCGGATAAGTGTAACTGTTGCCCTGCGTTTGCTTTTGTTATAAAGTAACACCCGAAACAGCTAAGACCCCATAAGGGCAGGAGGCTATAAGATGGCGGCTAAACGCGGAAGAACACCCGGCTTTGTGATGAGTGACGCGCACAGGGTTAAAATACAAAACAGTAATATTCTAAGCAGCTTAATTAAGCACGTTGACGGTAAGCAAGACATGACCTCAACTCAAGTTACTGCGGGTATTGCTCTTTTAAAGAAGGTGTTGCCAGATATGGCTAACGTCACAATCAACGGCAGCGGCGAAAACGGCGAAGTCGAGATTGTGTTTAAGACGGTCATTGAGAAATAGTGGAACACGTCTTTAGGGTCAGGAAGTACCAAGCCCCTTTCTTTGAGGCGTGGCGCAATGGCAAAAGCAAGCGACTTATTGAGATAGCCCACAGGCGGTGGGGCAAGGACGAGATTGCCTTGAACGTCACGCGTGACCTAGCACTAGAGCGCCCGGCATCATACTGGCATTGCCTGCCTGAATATTCCCAAGCCCGCAAAGCTATCTGGACAGCGGTAAACCCGCACACAGGCAAACGGCGCATTGATGAGACATTCCCAAAAGAAATACGCAAGACCACACAAGAACAGGAAATGTTCATTGAACTGATAAACGGCTCTACATGGCAGTTGATCGGCTCTGACCGCTATGATGCCACTGTAGGTTCATCACCAGCGGGGATTGTCTATTCGGAGTGGGCTTTAGCTAACCCGTCTGCATGGGGTTATCATCGCCCTATGGTTCAAGAGAACAACGGCTGGGCCGCATTCATTACAACGCCGCGTGGCAACAACCATGCCAAGTCGATGTTTGATATGGCGCAGAAAAACCCTGACTGGTTCGCGGAAATCAGCAGCGTGTTGGATACGGGCGCACTAGATGAAAAGCAGCTTGCCGAGGCACTAGAGGAATACCAGGCACTGTATGGCTTAGACTTTGGCCGCGCGATGTTCGAGCAGGAATATCTGTGCAGCTTCTCTGGCGCATTGGTTGGCGCTTACTTTGGCGCAGAAATGAACCGGGCCGAGCGTGAAGGCCGCATAACCGAAGTCGAGATTGATTACAGCCAGCCCGTCCACACAGCTTGGGACTTGGGCAAGGCAGTGAATAACCCGGTATGGTGCTTTCAGGTGCTTAACGGCAAGCCCGTCATTGTGGACTTTTACCAGCCCGAAAGCGACGACCTGCAGGACTGGCTAAAATGGCTCAATGATAAGGGATACAACGGCAACGATTATGTGCCGCATGATATTCTAGTGACAGAGTGGGGCAGCAAGCGGACGCGGTTTGAGACACTACAGGCGCACGGGCGCAAGCCTAAGCGGTTGCCGCGGGTTTCCGTAGCTGATGGCCTACAGGCTGGCCGCACAACGATTAACGAAGCCACTTTTGCCAATAGTGAGCGTGTTCTTGCTGGTATCGAAGGGCTAAAGAGTTACCGCAGGGATTGGGATGATGACCGCAAGACATTCCGCGAAGTACCTGTGAAGGATTGGGCAGAACATATCGGTTCAGCATGGCGTTATCTTGGCCTAGCTTGGAAGGACGTGCAGCCCATACAGAAAAAGGCTGTAAAACCCACAGAATTGGTTTATACTGCAAATCCAGATGGCACCCTCAACGCAAACATGAGCGTCATGGACATTGTAGAGCAGCGGATGCGCAAGAAAAGGCTAAATGATGAGTGACGAATACATGGACGGCGCAGAGGAAGTCATGCCAGAACAAAGCATGAACAAGGACGAGTTGTTGCGATTGGGTCGCAAGTGGCTTGATAAGATTGCCGCGTCTGAAAAGCGCGAAGCCAAATGGATTGAAAGCGCGGAAAAGGCAGAGGCCGCTTACTTGGCCGATGATGACGCAACAACGGACGCCTTGCCGTCATTCAACATTCTGCACAGCAACGTTGAAACCATTGTCCCTAGCATCTTTAACTCCAGCCCATCCCCTGACATTCGCCCGCGCCACAACAACGCGACAGACCCCGGCCTAAAGGACGTTGCCAATCTGCTTGAAATGGCAATCAAGACGCAGGTTGATGATAGCGCAATGGATGCCGAGGTCGAGGGTAGCGCACAGGATGCGTTCATGGCTGGACGCGGCATTGTCCGTATTCGCTTTGAGGCTGACGAAGAACCAGCGCAAATGGAAATCGTTGACCAGATTGTGATTGACCCCGTGACTGGCGAACAGATGCTGGAGCAGGTTGAGGTGGAAGTATCCCCCGCCCGCATGGTCAATGAGCGCGTTTTATACGAAACCGTTTCTTGGCGTGATTACCGCGAAGGCCCGGCAAAGCGTTGGAAGGACGTGCCGTGGATTGCGATGCGCCACGAAATCACACAGACCGAGCGTGAACGTCTTGAGCAAGACGAAATCACAGAGGCGATGTATGATGAAGACGAAAACAAGGTAGACGAAGATAAGGACTGCACCGTTTGGGAAATCTGGTGCAAAGAGACAGGCAAGGTTTATTTTGTCGTTGATGTGAGCGGCGAAGTCGTCAGCATATCCGATGATCCGCTTGGTCTGTCGCAGTTCTTCCCCGTTGCATCGCCTGTCCAGCCCATCACAGGCACAGGCAAGCGCATTCCCGTCACGCCTTACGCTATCTATGAAAAGCTGGCGGTAGAGTTGGACGTAGCCACAAAGCGCATCAACGCAATTATGAAGGGCTTGAAGGTTCGCGGCATTATCGCTGCTGACGCCGAGGCCGTGGAACTAATGTCTGACGTTGGCGACAATGAACTTGTGCCGATTGCGAACATCGAAAACCTAGCAGCGGCAGGCGGGCTTGATAAAGCTATCATGTGGTGGCCTATTGAGCAGTCAGTGCGCGTGTTGCAGCAGCTTTATGTCCAGCGCGAACAGACCAAAGCGGCCATTTACGAAATCACAGGCATTTCTGACATTATCCGTGGTCAGGGTGCCGCGTCCGAAACAGCGACAGCGCAGCAGATTAAGACCGAGTGGGGCGCATTGCGCGTCAAGAAAATGCAGCGGATGATAGAACGTCAGGTACGCGAATTGTTCCTGATTACGTCCGAAATCATTTCTAAGCATTTCAGCATCGAAACACTTGCCAAGATTACGGGTGAGGAAATCACACCAGAGGCGCAGCAACTGTTGCAGAAGCCGATGGATCACTACCGCATTGACGTAGAGAGCGACAGTACAGTGCGGGCGGACATGACCAAGAGCCGTGGCGAAATGTCAGCGTTCCTGCAAGGCACAGCGCAGTTCTTTAGTACCATGCAGCCCGTTGTAGCATCGGCACCAGCGGCAGCAGCGCCATTGGCGAAGATGTACGCCTCATTTGCGCGTCAGTTCAATCTAGGCAAGGCAGGCGAAGACGCCATTGACCAGTTCGCACAGATGGCAGAGGAACAGGCGCAGCAGGCAGGCCAAGAGGGTCCAAGCCCAGAAGAACAGGCGATGCAGGCGCAGTTGCAGATGGAACAGCAGAAATTGCAGATGGATCAGAAAAAGATGGAGGCCGAGTTTATGAACATGCAGGCCAAAGTCATGCTTGAAATGGAAAAGCTAAAGCTGGACACTGAAAAGATGGGACTTGAGCGCGATAAGGCTGCGGCTGAATTGGGCTTGAAGCAGCAGGAAGTTGAAATCAAAGGCGCAACGGCGGAAGTTGATGCGGCGGCGAAGGCAGCAGAGATTGAACTAGAAATTGACCAAGAACGCGCAGTGCGCATAGGAGACTAAGAATGTTTTATTCAGACCCGGCAGACAGAATTGTAGCGGTGACGGCAAGCGACAGCACGGACCTGACTGGTGCGCGTGGTTTGCTTGTTGGCGGCGCTGGTGACGTGGCAGTACGCATGATTAACGCACCAGACACCACAGTGACCATGACAGGCATTGTAGCGGGCGCTATCCTGCCCCTGCGTGTTACCCGCGTTATGGCCGCGACAACCGCGACAAACATTACAGCCCTGTACTAAGGCGGTGGCTGAATGCCGTATATCCCACTTAATCGCGGTGCTGGGCGTCTGTTTGAAGACAACCTTAACCGTATGCTTGAGGAACTTTTCCTGATGCTTAACACGGTAGACAGCACCAACAGCAGCACGGTTGAGTTGGGGGCTGCTGGCGTGTTCACTGGCGAGTGGCTGGACGTTAGCGGCTACAACAGCACGATGATTGCTGTGGCCACTGATGCTGACGGTTCATATGCAGTTCAATATTCGCCCGACGCCGTTAATGTGGATAGTTCACTGACACGGTATTATCGCGTCGGCGAAATCAACCCGCCGCACAGGTTTACAAATACGCGCCAATACATGCGCATTGTGTTCACAAACGGCGATGATGCGCAGACATATTTCAGACTGCAAGCAATGATTGGCGACTTTACGGAGTTGAATGCTCCCGTTGATGGGACGCTTTCAAACGACTTTGATGCAACGGTGGTTCGACCGACCGATTTCCACGATGAAGTTGCACTGAACTTGCGCCAAGGGTTAGTTGCAAATCTAAAGTTTGGCTTTAATGATGACATTGATAGTGGCGCATCGGAGGTTGTCGCGTCATTTGGCGGCACATTTACGCCACTAACAACGGCTTCGACGCTCACCATCGTTTCAACAAGCACAGCGGACACGGCAGCAGGGACGGGGGCAAGAACGCTTTTCATATCCGGCATTGGGTCAGATAGACTTTCACAGTCTGATTTTGTCACACTGAACGGCACGACCAATGTGGTCACTACGTCTACGTGGCTAGGGATAAACAGGATCGTGGTTCTTTCATCTGGCACTGGCCAGAAAAACGCGGGCGATATTAACGTTACAGCGACAACAGGCGGCAGCAACCAAGCGCAAATTCCAGCAGGGAAAAGCGTAACGCAGCAGGCTATCTATTTTAATCAGGCGGGTCATTCGGCCCTGATCAAAAGCATAAACGTCAGCGTTTTGAAGCTTTCAGGCGGTTCATCGCCGCGCGTCACCTTTCGGCTAAAGGTTTTCAACCCAAACGTGACAAATTCAGTTTATGAAATCAGGCGTTTTCGGCTTGATGCTAGCGTTGACAACAAGTCCCTGCGTGATTTCCCCGTTGGATTGCGGGTAGACCCCACAGACGTTGTTTGGATGGAATGCGAGACTGATACAAATAACACGATTGTTGAGACCGAAATGGACATTATCGAATATAAGAATGCGGCAACCTGATGGCGAAATATATCTATGACCGCGAACATAACTGCATGGTGGATAAAGACACCGGAATGCCGATGCTGAACCAAGAGGAAAAAGCACGGCCATTGCAGACGCCTAAGACGTTTAGCGACCTGCCCGGCTATCAAAGCCCGATTGACGGCACATGGGTCGAGGGACGCCGCGCCCGCAAGTATGACCTTGATAAAAATAACTGCGTAGATGCTAACGACTTCACAGGGTCCAAGCCACGCGGGTTCAAAAACGAAAAGTTCGCCAAAAAGCGTGGCGTTGAGCATCTGTTAAAGTAACCAGCAAAGAGGACTAAAACCAATGACCATTGAAGCCACTGCGCAAGCACTGGCGACTGATGAGGCACAGACCGCCCCGCAAGTCGCTGATGAAGCACCAGCAGAGATTAGCGAAGAACAGGCGTTGAATGACGTTTGGGATGAATTGCAATCGGAAGACGTTGCAGAAAAGCCACAGAACAAAAAGGGAACGCCCGCTGATGATGTTGCCGAAACCGAAGCTGACGAACCCGACAGTGACGAAACGGCAGAAGAAAGCGAAGACGAGGCGACCGACACCGATGACGGCGAAGAAGCCGAAGAAGACGACACGCCAGCAGTTGAGGTCCCAACAGACCTTCCAAAGTCAGTGCGCGATGCTTGGAAAGACATTCCAGAGGGAGCGCAAAGCGCAATCCTAGAAAGCCATCGCAAGATGGGGCGTCAGTTGGCCGAGCAAGGGCGTCTGGTGCAGGGTATTAAGCCCATACAAGACGTTCTAGGCCAAGCGGTAAAGGACCTACCCGCATTGGCGAACATGTCGCCTAAAGACGTGGCACAGGAAGTCATGCAGCTTGCTAAGATTAGCAACGACTTTTCGACAAAGCCCGTCGAGACAATGGTAAGCCTGATTAAGCAGCACCGCCTAGAAGAACCTCTGCGCAAGTTGTTTGCCGGGCAGACGCCGGACCAAGGGTCTATGGCTAATAATCAGCTACAGCAGCACATTCAAAAGCTGGAACGCCAACTGCAACAGGTATCAGACCCAGAGTATCTTCGCGGTCAAATGGAGCAATTCACGACGACAGCAAGTGTGCAATCGTCTGTTGAGCAGTTTTCGCAAAATGCGGAACATTGGAATTTGGTTGAAGAACACATGCCAAATGCTATACAATACATCAAAGCCACTTCGCCCGACGCCTCCCCACAGGACGTGTTGCAAGAGGCTTACGACCTTGCCGTAGGCAAGTTTGTGCCAAACGCGAATAAGGCAACGCAAGACAGTCCCGCCAATAAAACGGCCAGACCAGCGGCAGACCCTGAAAAAACGCAAGCAGCACGTAAAGCCAAATCAGTTAACATCAAGTCAACAGCGACAGGAAACACTCGGAAGCTTACGGAAGCCGAAGAACTATCCCGCGCCTATGACAAGATGCAATCATAAAGGACACGAAAGATGGCAACTCCATCCGCAACGTTCACTGAAATGGTAACTACGACCCTGCGCCGCAGCGGGACCGCAGTTGCTGATAACGTCAGTGAACACAATGCGCTTATGAACATTCTAAAGCGCAAAAACAAAATCAAAGTTTATTCAGGTGGATACGAAATCCAAGAGCCGCTTGAGTATGCAGAAAACGGCACCTATCAGCGTTACCAAGGCTATGAAAACCTTGATACGTCTGCAAGTGACGTTCTGACCTCTGCTAAGTACGAGTGGAAGCAAATTGCTCTGCACGTAACAGCATCTGGCCGCGAAATCCGCATGAACAGCGGTAAAGAGGCTATGATCAATTTGGTCCAAGCGCGTAAGAAAAACGCGATGAACACAGCAGCCAACAACATGTCTATTGACGTGTATTCTGACGGCGCTTTGTCTAACCAGATTGGCGGTCTTGCCAACATCATCCAGACCAACGGTCAGGGTACAGTTGGCGGCATTAACGCAGCGACCTACGCTTTCTGGCGCAACCAGTTCAAGGAAATGACAGGCACCGATACCGCCGCGTCACCTTCCGTTGCAAACGCCGCTTCAATGAAGGCCGACATGAACGCTCTGTGGTTGTCCACAGTTCGCGGGAATGACAAGCCAAACTTGATCGTGGCTACGCATGACCTGTATTCGCTCTATGAGTTGGGCGAACAGCAGTTGCAGCGTTACGCTTCATCTGACCTTGCCAACGCTGGTTTTGAAACGCTTAAGTACAAGTCTGCGGACGTTGTGTTTGACGACAACACCAACTTTGGCACCACTGATGAAAAAGCCTACTTCCTGAACACTGACTACATGTACCTTGTTCAGCATAAAGAGGCACAGTGGACAGCCGACACAGACAAAAAGCCTGTGAACCAAGATGCTGTTGTTATTCCGATGTACTGGATGGGCAACGTCATCACAACCAATCGCGCACGGCAGGGTATCCTGTTCGACGCAGCATAAGAAAGGATATTTGTTATGGGTATCTGTCTTGGTGCTGATCTGGACCAAACATTCACGTCACTGGACGAAGGCAAAACGCCGGGCTTGGGTGATGTGTTTTGGGGTACAGGCGGCAAAGTTTACAAGTTCGTGCAGTATGATGCTGGCACGGCAGCAGTTGCGGGCGTAGCGGGTGAAGTTACCTACTACAACGGCACAGGGGCATATGGCACGTTCATTGTCACTTCTGATGTTTCTGACACCAACGGCGTGGGCGCAGGCGTTCTGCAAGCCGCCGCCGCTGATCAGGAGTATTGCTGGGTTCAAATCAAAGGTCCAGCAACGTTGTCGATCGCTCTGACCGCTGGTGCAAATGGCGACAGCCTGACACCAACGGGCGCTGGCGACGGTACGCTTGACCTAGCGACAGCAGCGGAAACAGACCACATTTGTGCGCAAGTCGATGACGCTGCCACAAACAAGATTGTCTGCGATTTCCCTTGGTAAGCTAAAACGGCAGGGCTGTCATGGCCCTGCCACTAACCCCCTCTGAAATGAAAGACAGGGACGATATGATCCGAGTAATGGAATTTAAAACAGAGTACCGCGCAGCCAAAGACCCTATCGAATGGGTTTTGATTGCTCCGCTTGGTGCTGAATTTGAGAAGACACAGACATGGCACCGCGTGGCTAAAATCAAGCCCGATGATGATATTGAGCCGGATAAAGCTGGTTCTGCGACGTATCAGGACATGATTGCCAAATGGGCGATTATTGGCCCTGCTTATGCCGCATGGAAAAACGGGCAGGAATTGCCTGATGATGGTACGCCTCTTAGCGCGTGGTCGGGTGTAACGGCAGAACAGGCAAAGTTCATGCGTTCCGTTGGCGTCCGCACTGTTGAAGAAGTGCGCGACATGGGCGAGGCGACAGTTGAAAAGCTACGTTTCCCGAATGCACGCAAACTACCTTCCCTAGCCGCTTCATGGCTGGACGGTGAGCAGGTTGCCGAGAAAGACGCGAAAATCTTGGAAATGCAGGAAAAGATGGACGCAATGGCGGAAATGCTTGAAGAAAGCATGAAAAACGCCAAGGCAGACAAACCCAAGCGCGGACGCCCGCCAAAGCAAGAAACAGAGGCCGCATAAATGACAACGGTTGTAGCAGCACTAGACCGCATCGCTAGGCAAACTAGCGTTGCTACGCCGTCCTCATGGGTTACGGCCACAACAAAGGACCAGTTGGAAATCCGCGACGATTTCCTGCTGGAAGCTGTTGACGACATTGCAGACCGCTTGGACCTTGCAAGCCCGATTGGGCAGCAAACCACACTCACAGGCGGCGCTGGTACAACAAACGCAGACGGGTCCGAGACATTCACCCTGCCTGCTGACTTCAAACGCACACAGCGCGACGAATTGGCCCTGTATGACGTAGATCAGGACCGACCGTGCATCCCTGTTACCAATACGGGACAGTGGACAATGCTGACCGACACAGGTGCGGCGGGTGCAATCAAGTATTATCGCGTTCAGGGCTATGACGGCAATTTCACGGTTGATATTTACAACGCCCCCGGCACCGGGTCCGAAATCAAGCTGTCCTATATCTCTAAGAATTGGATGGCGACAAGCGGCGGCACGGCTGGCGATATGCTGGCAAACCTAGATGACGTTTTGCTGCTTCCTAGACGTGTTGTCGAGGTTGGCGTGGTGTGGCGCTTTCGTGAACGTCGCGGCCTGCCCTATGAAGACAAATATGCCGAATATGAAGCGTTAATGGCGCGGCTTTCTAATGATAGCCGAGGGCGGCGCGTTGTGAACTTTGGTGAACCCGATAAAGACGTGCGCTGGCAAGACTTAATTCCTGCATTTATACCGAGTTCTTAACATGATGCGCAGGGCTGGAAATTCACGCGCACAGGTTACATCAACCGAGACATTCCCCGCGCCGTCTAGCGGCTGGGTTCAGTCCGGCAACATTGTGACGGCTGGTATGGATCAGGCAGAAGTGCTTGATAACTTCATTCCGACAGCACAGGGTGCAAGGATGCGTGGCGGCGCGTCTGAACACGCAGATATTGGTGCGGCGGCTGTCCGCATGATGCACTATTCATCTGGTGGCGTTGATGACTTCTTTGCAGGCACAGAAACGGCCATATTTGACGTTGACCGCATTTCAGGCGGCGGCAGCAATGCCTTTGGCGATGTTGAGGGCTTAACGTCAGGCGATTGGACATTCGGGCAGATAGCCACGGCGGGCGGGCAATTTATGGTCTGCGCCAATGGTAGCGATTATGTCCACTATTGGGATGGGTCAAACTTCAACCCGATTACAGATGAAGCTATCTTTGATCTTGGGTTTGATGCGCAGACTGGTGCATTTACCGTTGGCTCTACACTAACGGGCGGCACGTCAGGCGCGACAGCGGAAATCCTTGGCGTCACAAAGACCAGCACAACGGCTGGCACATTGCGTCTAGGGGCTATTACAGGCACGTTTCAGGATAATGAGACAATCACCGACGCGGCGACAGGTTCAGCAACAGAGGACGGTGTATCGGCTGCGGGGTCCACTGTAGCTATAACGGGCGTTGATACGTCTACACTATCGCAGGTTTGGAACTTCAAAGAACGCTTTTTCTTTGTTGAAAAGGACACCGCTAATGTCTGGTATTTGCCGACAGAAAGCATCGGCGGCGCGGCGCTAGAGTTTCCGTTGGGTTCAGTATTCGGGCGCGGCGGTTCCGTTTTATTCGGTGCAACATGGTCACTGGATAGCGGGTCCGGCATGGATGACGTTTGCTTGTTTGTATCAGATCAGGGCGAGGTGGCCGTGTATGAAGGCTCGAACCCTTCCAGCGTTTCCACATGGTCGCTTGTGGGTGTCTATGAAATCGGCAGGCCGTTAAATAAGCATGGGCATTTCAGGGCGGGCGGCGATTTGGCTGTGCTGACCGAAGATGGCATTATCCCCATTTCCGAGGCTTTGAAAAAAGACCGGGCGGCGCTGCAAACCGTAGCTATTTCCTATCCGATCGAGGACGCATGGAAATCCGCAATCGCAAACCGCACAATTTCTTATCCCATTTCTGTGTCTCTTTGGCAGTCGCAAACCCTGCTCTTGATCGGCACACCCGCCAAGGTTGACGGGCTTAACGTGTCTTTCGCAGCTAACGCCAGAACTGGCGCATGGGCGCGGTTTACAGGTTGGGACGTGCGGTCAACTATCGTTGTCGCAGATCAGCTTTATTTTGCAGACAACACGGGCAAGATATTCAAGGCAGACAACGGCGGGCTTGATGACGGCGCGTCCTATACCTGCAAGTATGTCGGCAAGTTTAGCCCATCTGACCAAGTGCGGGCCGCTAACGCTGTTGGCATTACCTACAGGGCTGTGTCAGAGATTCCTGTAACCCTAGACGCTATGTCAGATTACAACGTGACGGAATTAGACGCTCCTAGCCCGATTGCGAATAGCAGTTTTTCAACTTGGGGAACGGGCGTATGGGGGACATTCGTTTGGGGTGACACAGGAACGCCCGCGACGTTCACAACGTGGCAATCGGCCTATGCTGTTGGGTATTCCCTAGCCCCTGCTGTTGAGTTCACCAGCAACGAGACAACCAAGCCTGATGTGGAAATCCTAATGATGCGGGTTCGCAGTGAGCGGGGGTATGCGCTGTGACTTATGAAATAAACCTAGAGCGCGGCGATTTGAACTATGACGAATTAGAGCCGAATTATCGCAGCCACTATGCTGAAATGAAAGCAAGGCTTGAAAGCGACGGCCTGACAGTTAGCGACTACAACCCGCGCCTTGAGCAGTATTTTCAGTCATTCAAAGACGGGTGGCTGTTAAATTATGTTGTTAGAAAAGACGGCGTGGCCGTTGGTCATGCAAACGTATATTTGACAAATGACATGCATAATGGGGATTTCATTGCATCTGAGGACGTTTTGTATATAATGCCAGAGCATAGAAACGGCATCGGCAAAACGCTTGTAAAGTATATTATGGCTGATTTAGACGCTAGAGGCGTCAAGCGCATACTCATCACTCCTGTCACGGACTTGAGGGTTGCGAAAATTTGGAGACGTATGGGCTTCAAAGATGTAGCAAACCTAATGACATATGAGTTTTAAAAATGTGCGCACCATCAGCACCCAAGCCACCCGATCCGATGGAAACATCAGCGGCGCAAACTGGCACCAACATCGGCACGGCCATTGCGAACAACACAATGGGCATGGTCAATCAGGTAACGCCTGACGGATCACTAACCTATGAAACGACAGGCACACAGTCTTATACTGACCCCTACACCGGGCAAACGTATGACTTGCCACAGTACACGGCCACAACCGCGCTTTCGCCAGAGCAGCAAGCTATTCAGGCGCAGAACCAAGCAGCGCAGCTAAACCTTGCCAGCACGGCCAACGAGCGTTCCGATTTTCTGAAAAGCTACCTACCCGGCACAGAGGCTGTTACAGACCAAATCGACAGCAAGCTGTACGATATGGGGTCACAGCGGCTAGACCCGCGTTTTCAGCAGCAGGAAAGCGACTTGCGGTCACGTCTTGCGCAGCAGGGCATTACGCCGGGTTCCGAGGCTTTCAACCGCGAAATGACGAATATGTCGCAAGGCCGCAATGACGCCTATAACCAGCTTATGCTGTCTGGGCGCGGTCAGGCTTTGGCCGAGGTCAACCAACCGATTAACCAAATCACGGCGCTGTTGTCTGGTTCGCAGGTTTCCAATCCAAACGTTAGCATGGCGCAGCCTGCACAGGCCGCTACAACGGATAACGCTGGAATAATTAACAACGCTTACGGGCAGCAGATGAACGCTTGGCAGCAAAACCAGCAGAGCCGTAACGGCCTGTTAGGTGGATTGTTCGACGCTGGTGGCTCGTTGGGCAGCGCAGCTATTATGGCATCTGACGCGCGTTTAAAATCAGACATTGTACGCACAGGCGAAATCAACGGCCCTGGCGTCTATGAATATCGCTATCTTGGCAGCGCATCGCCTCAAGTTGGCTTGATGGCGCAAGAGGTTATTAAGACCAAACCGCACGCGGTCATTATTCGTGATGGATATGCAGAGGTGAATTACTTGGAGGCTCTTGCATAATGGCAGGTTTCATTTTCGGCGGCGACACTGGAATGACATACGAGCAGGTCCAGCGAAATCGCAAAATAGCAGATCAGCTTATGGCAGGCTCTGGGCGTTCGCGCAATGTCGGTGAAGGCATTGGTTCGTTTGCCAAGCAAATCAGCGGCGCTTTAATCGGTCGCAAGGCTGACAAGCGCGATGATGCTTTGCGGGCCGAGAGCGAGGACTTGTGGAACACCACATTTGGCGGCGGCTTTAACGGTGGCGGTTCGTCTGCTGCTACGCCTCCCCCATACAGCGCAGCACCCCCGCCCGTATCGACAGCACCCCTGCCGACAGAGGGCGACTTGCTAGGCAATGACGCAATGGCGGCTATCGGGCGCACGCCGAATAATCCGACAGACGCGGCTGGACGCATTCGCGCAGGTCTAACCGAGCGCGGGCTGCCACCACACGTTGCAGACGCCTTTGTGATGAACTTCCAAGACGAAAGCGGCCTTGACGCTGGTATCAATGAGATTGAGCCAACTGTTCCGGGTTCGCGCGGTGGCTTTGGGCTTGCACAGTGGACAGGACCACGGCGCAGGGAACTTGAAGCGTTCGCGCAGCAGCGCGGAATGCCAGTGAATGATGAAAACCTGCAAATGGATTTTCTCATGCAAGAATTGCAAGGCTCAGAAAGCAACGCTGCGCAAAACATTATGTCTTCGCGCGATGCGCCAACGGCGGCGGCTGCTATCGTTAATGATTTTCTACGTCCTGCAGAGGTCAACAGGGCCAAGCGTGAGGCGCAGTACACAGGCGGCGCGCCCACCACACAAGGCGGTCAAGGCGGCGGTCCTAACGTCAGCACACAGCAGATTGTTGAACTTCTAAGCAACCCATACATTCGCCAAGACCCTGCCAAGTCAGCGGTATTGCAAAGCCTGTTGCAGCAGAACATGCAAGGCCAAGACCCAATGCGGGCGCTTGAAATGGAGCGGGCGCAGTTGGAATTGGAAGCGTTGCGCAATCCGCAAGCGGACCCATGGGCGAATACACAAGTTATCAACGACCAAATTGTGACAATGCAAAACGGTCAGCCGCAAGTCATCGCAGACCTTGCGGACCCGCCTAAACCAGAAGTGCCAACGACCAAAAACGTCACACTGGATGACGGGTCAGAGGTTTTGGTGCAATGGAACCCAGAAACTAGGGTCTGGGACCCGGCACCTATTCCAGAGGGCGGAACAACTGGATCGGGCGGTAATCCTAACCTTACGGAAGGCCAAAGCAAGCTGACATTGTTTCAGACGCTGCAAACGGAAACGCAGCCTGTCCTTCTTTCGCTTGAAGAACAGTTTAACCCTGCAAACCTTGGCGACCCGGCTAAGGCGCGGATACCAATTGCGGGAAACTATTTTACAAGCCCAGAATACCAAATGTACCAAACAGCCGCATCGGCATGGGCCGAGGGTGCTTTGCGTATTGCTACGGGCGCAGCAGCAACGCAGCCTGAAATTGAGCGCAATATAAAGACATACTTTGCACAGCCGGGCGACACGCCGCAGACGGTTGCGTTTAAGGCGCAGATGCGTGAAATGTACAGCCGCGCTGTAAATAATGCTCTTGGTGCGCCGAGTGACGGCGGAAGCCTGCACATTCCAACGCCAGAAGCCTTTGCAGAGCAGGTAGGTGGGCCTGATGCGGGCGGCGATACAGACGCAGCAAATGTTCCAGAAGGCATTGACCCCGCTATATGGGCAGTAATGACACCAGAGGAAAAAGCGCTATGGCAGAACTAACGCAAGAGCAAAAGCGCGTTTTGGCTGTAGCGCAAGCCCGCGCAAGGCTGGCAGCATCGCCCGAAGCGCAGCCAGCACCCCCACAGGAACGCACGTTCAAAGATGCAGTTTATGATAATATCATCGGCAACCCCGATGATGGCGTAAACTCATTTGGTGAGCGCGTTGGCACTTGGCTAAACCGAGCGGGTGAAAGTGCAACCCTTGGCGTGGTTGGCGATGAGGCATCGGCGGCGGCTACTGGTCTGTTGCCGGGCCGTAGCTATGAGGGCGAACTAGAGCGATACCGCGAAAACGAAGAAAACATGTCAGGCTTTGGCAGGCTTTCTGCTGACTTGTCTGGCGGCATTATCCCTGCCTTTGCTGGAGTTGGCGCTGTAGCCAAAGCCCCTACGGTTATGCGTGCCATTGGGCGCGGCCTTGGTTTAGGCGCGGGCGCGGGCGCTACGCAGGGCTTTATGGAAGGCGAGGGCGACGTAAACAACCGCGTGCAGTCAGGCGCTATGGGCGCAACTATCGGCGGCGTTCTTGGCGGTGCAATACCTGCTGCGGGTGCTTTAGGTTCGCAACTGGTGCGCGGCGTAAAGGGTGCTGCACGAAATTCGGCGGTGGGGAGGTCTATTGGTGAGGCGTTAAACGCTTCCCCGCAAACAGGCCGCATTGCTAGTCGATTGATTGGCGAGGGAAACCCAAACGATATGGCTGCAACGCTGCAACGCTCTGGCCCATCAGCGATGCTTGCAGACGCAACGCCCGGAACGGCAGGAATGCTTGATGCTACAATGCGCAACCCTGCGCCGGGTGCTGCACTTGCACGGGGCCGCGTAGACCAGCGGGCCAGCCAGTCCTATTACAATGTCGTTGACGCTCTTGCGGGCGGTCAGCAGGGTCCAAGAATGCCACCCGTTGCGAACCAGACGGCACGCAGGACAGGGGCGCGGGCGACTATCAACCCGTTATATCAAAAAGCATACGACACACCAATAAACTACGACACGCCAGAGGGGCGGGCCGTAGAGGATATTCTAACACGCGCACCGCGCGGAATGGTGCGTGACGCTGTTAAAAAAGCGCAAGACAGAATGATTTATGACGGGTTCCCAGATCAGCAGATTATGGCGCGGTTTGCGGACGATGGGTCTGTGACGTTTGACGAAATGCCAAACACCATGATGGCGGATTACATAAAGCGGGCTTTTGATGAAGTGGCTGAGGATAGCAAAGACGCTATCACTGGCGCTATGTCGTCAGAAGGGCAGTTTGCAAACCGTGTTGCGCGTGACTTGCGCGGCGCTCTTGCTGATGCTGTCCCCGGTTACGATGAGGCGCTAAGTGCAGCGTCAACAGATATTCGCGGACGCGCAGCGGTCAGAACTGGTCAATCACTGTTGCGCCCCAATACGACAGTCGAGGAAATCAGCGAGGCCATTGCAGACGCTACGCCAGCAGAATTGCGGGCAATGCGTGAAGGCGTAATGGGCCAGATTGAGCATATTATGGGCAATGTTCGCGCGGCGGCAACAGACCAGAACGTTGACGCGCGGCAAGCTATGAAGCTATTTGGCGACCTTTCGTCCCCCAATTCTAAGCAAAAGATGCGGGCGCTATTCGGGGATCAGTTCGACGCCATTTCACAACAGCTTGATGAAGCGGGCGCTGCATTGCGTTTACGTTCCGGCGTAGCATCTAACAGCGCCACACAGCCGCGCATGGCAGCAGACCAGATGATTAGCGAAGAAGTAGCGCCCGGCGCGGTTCGCAGCCTCCAGCCGCTTCAAAGTGCGCGTGAATTAGGACAGCGTGCGCTAGGGTCTGACCCTGCCTCTGTCGCGCGATTGTCTGACGATGTTAAAGGTGAACTTGCCGACCTGCTGTCACGCCCCGGCGGCGCACAAAACTTATCGTCTATCGTTCAAGCCTTGAGCGCAAACCCAATGCGGGCAAACGTAGGGCGCGGAACAAACCGAGCCATAACTGGCGCAGGGTTTACGGGACTGCCGACAGTGACTGATGCGCTGCGTAGGCGATTACCGCAATGACGGCAAAAATGAAAAGCAACGCGGCAAGATTTGACAACGGCGGCACGGGTGCAGCAATCTGTCTAAGGTTCCAGACAAATGCCGCTGTGATGAAGTTTCCGAGCAGGACTGCTAAAAGAATAACTGAAATATCCATATCTTTTATTTCAGCATTACAGCCCGAAATGTCAAGGTAAAGCGCGATGGAGAGAGAACCAAGACAGCGACAGCAGGCAGCAGCGGCGGCGCGTAATCCAGCGGCTAGCCAATCTGCAAGCATTTTTGACATGCCTAACGCGCAGTTTCTGGGCGCTCTTGAGGAATTGCGCGGGCAGGGTATGCCACAGGACCGCATTGACGACCTGAAACGGCAGTATCGTTCCGCGAATAGCCCGATGGCACCACTTAACGAGGCTGCGGCTACTGCACGGCAAGAGGCTGACGCAGGCGGGCGCAAGTCTGTCATGGGCGGCATGTTCACGAAAGACGCAGGGGCGACTGGAATGGACGCTGTGCGGTCTATGCAGCCTTCACTCACAGCGGGCTTGCTAGGGGCGCTGCAAGGCGGCGGTCAGGCTATCGACGCACCTATGGCAGCGGCACAGGGGCTTATCCCACAAGGCGACATGGCACTTGAGGCGCTAGGCACTGCGGGCGCAGCTATGACGGGCGGTGGTGCTGCTGTTGCGCCACGGGGATCTTTGCGCATGGGCTTGGCGCTAAATGAAAAGGATATGTTCCACGGCACACCTGATGTACGCGGCCTTCGCACTGCGGGCGCATTCGATCAGATGACGGAGGGAACGCAGAGAATATCAGACCTAGACGCATGGCGCAGGCTTGGTCAGCAAATTGACGAGGTTGGGCCATCCACACCAGAGGGCATTGACTTAACTATTGCTAGGTCAAATCTGCTAGAGCAGCAAAGGGTGAATAAGCCTGTATTTGCTACGCCGGATAGACAGATGGCGGCAACCTATGCAGACGACACTAGGGCTTTTGATTATCAAAACGCAGAGCCTGCTATTGTATCCATGCGGTCAAACCCGCAGCGCATTCTGGACATAAACGCGGGCGGCGCAGACTTTCGCGGCATTGACTTGGACCGAGTAAAAAAAGGCTTTCGTGAGGCGGGCATTCCTGACGCGGACATAGAAGATGCGCTCAATAGGTACATTGTCGCTCCGCGCAGTGATGGCAAGCTGTCCACCAATGACCTTAGCGCAGTTTCGCAAAGTCTGGGTTTTGACGCTGTTGATGTGGCTAACGTCCGCGATGCTTACAATAACAACGGCAGATCAACGCCGGGAACTGTTCGCATGGCATTCAACAGCGATCAAATAGACGTTGGCGATATGCAAATGCTTGCCAACGCCGACACCAGCGGCGGCTTACTCGCCACGGCTGCTAGTGATGCGCTAACACCTTCACAGCAAATGGCACGCCGCATTTTAGACATGCGTGCTGCTGGACGTGCAAGCGAAGTGACCGACGACATGATGGCGCAGGCTGACCCGCAGGTGATGTTTAACGAAACGCCGCTGCCAATGGACGTTGATAGCAGGGACGCGCGTAGGCTGGCGGCTGGTTTTAATACTGGTGCTTTTCATGGCGGGCGCGGCGGGTACGACAGGCTTGACCCTGAAATGGCGGACGGAAAGACATATGACACTGGCACTTGGGCCGCTGATGACCCTGATATTTCGGCAACTTACAATGGCAGTGTTTTTGACGGCACACAGGCCACTTACCCACTTAGATTGCGGACGCAAAACTATGGCGTGACTGATTGGGAAAATAACGCATGGGGCGACGGGAACCAGCAAGCGCGTATGCTAAACCCAAATGAACCACGGCCTCAGAAGTTTGGCGATATTTATGAAGATTGGCAAAGCTGGGCCAGCACTGACAACGCAGCGAGAGCGGCCAACGAGCAGGGCTTAGATGGTTTGCGCATAAATAACGTGGTTGATATTGGGCCTAACATCTTCTCAAGGGCGAACAAAACGCGGCCATTGCCCGAAACTGGCACAAGTTTTTCGATAACAAACCCTACCACAGCGCGTAGCGACTTCGCCCGCTTTGACCCAGAGTTTGCGCATCTAAGCAATCTAAGCGCGGCTAATGCATCGCCCACAGCAGGCGCGTTGGCATCAATAGGCGAAGATGATACAGAAGCAAGAAAACGTGATATAGTGCGCAAACTAATGCCTAGCGCCCAAAACATTATAAGGAGACAGTAAATGCCAAGAAACGGTAGCGGCGTCTATAGCCTTCCGGGCGGTAGCACAATCACAAACGGCGATACGTCAGATGCGTCTGACCTGAATACGCCACTCGCTGACCTTGTGTCAGATGCAAACGCAGCGCGGCCTATTGTTGCGGGCGGTACGGGTGCTGTAAGCGCATCAGCAGCTTTGGTCAATCTTGGCCTGACTGCCACGGCGGCTGAAATCAACTTGTTGGACGGCGCAACGCTTGATGTGTCAGCGGTTACGGCCACGGCTACGGAGTTAAACGCACTGGACGGCATCACGGCGACTGTAACAGAGTTGAATTATACGGACGGCGTTACTTCTAACATTCAAACGCAGCTAAACGCCAAAGCACCGACAGCAAGCCCGACATTCACAGGCGTTCCAGCGGCACCAACAGCAGCGACAGGGACCGACACCACACAGGTTGCAACAACGGCATACGTGGTTGATGAAATACCAAACCAGTTAAACGCAACAGGCACTGCGCCTATTTTTGCTTGCCGCGCTTGGGGTTTGGTGGATGCATCATCGGGAACGCCAGTTGTATCTGGTAGCGGGAATGTCGCCAGTATTACAGATTTAGGCGTAGGCACGTTTCAGGTGAACTTTACTACAGCAATGACCAGCGCAAACTATGCGGTGATTGGCTCAGCAAAGGGCGTAGATGACATAAACACAACACCATCTAATAGAACTATACTTTTGCCGTACTCATTAAGTACCACATCTTTCAGATTTGTTATCACAGAGGCATCATCCAACGCCCCAACTGATGCCGCAGTGATAACCTTTGCTGTGTTTGGTTAGAACATGACCGCTGACACAAAGCTAATCGGTTTCTGGACGGTTCTAGCCTTCCTGCTGTTAGCGCCATTAATGGCGGTAGCTTATGCCTCCTATGCTTTGCTGTATTGGCTTGATGCTAGGGCAAAGTGGGCAGCTTATATTTGGCTTGTCCCCTTTGCTTTCATCAACACGCTGCACAACTGGACGATTTGCACTGTGTTGTTTCGAGAGTTTCCCCGTAGCTTTTTTACAACGCCACGGCTAAAGAAGTGGAAGACTTCAAGCGATCCGTCACGGCGTGAATTGGCGGACATGATTGGCGGCTTTCTAAATACGCACGATGAAGGCCACTATTGACGTATGAAATTTAACGCATTTAGGTGCAGAAATAATACATGTACAATGGCAGGGCGCTAACTTTTGCGCACATTTAATGCAATATGAGAAACGTGTAAGGTGGCTGCATTGTCAGAAGAACGATTTAGAACAATCGAGGACAGAGTGGCGAAACTCGAAACCAATACAGCGGTTATACGTGCTGATCAAAAGCACATATCGCAAGGCGTTGATGAGATTAAAGACAACGTGAAGTGGCTAATGCGGCTGGTTATCGGTGCGCTTGTTTTGGCTGGCATCGCGTTTTTGGTAAACGGTGGCATGGCTGTATGATGAAGCTAGGAAGATGGGACAAAACTGCAATATTAGCATCGCTTACGTTTTTTGCATGGCTTGCTATCCCGTCTTCTTTATTCATCCGAGAAATCAGCACTAATGTTCTGGGAGGCGAAGTCACATTTATAAGGGAGTTGCCTCTTGGCCCTGTGACTGCAGAGTGGCAAACAGAAATAACGCTGATAAATGAAGGCGGGTTTGAGTGTAATTCTGGCGATTGGCAAATTGCCCATTATCAGGAAATCCAAGGCAATACTGTGCGATATGAATTGCAGGATTGGGCTGCTGCTTGCATTGACGCTGGGCCACCTTTTTACATCACAAACACTCGCCGCGTTTTGCTGTTTGGCGTGATACCTCTGCGCCGGGTGGTTTCAGTTACGGACGTTATTCGATGAGCGCAGCAGCCAACATACCCACGCCGCCCGCGTATGACTTCACAGACGAAGGGCTGCGGATATGGCAAGGTGGCAAAGTTGTTGATATTATCCCGAAACGCTATTACGGTAATCTTATCAAGGACTTGCTTGAGCAGATGATGAGGGATGTGAAGAATGATTAGTGAGCAAGATATTGACGCCTTTTCTGGCGATTTAGAAACGGCTGACCGCATTGTAGAACGTGTGAAATCTGGCGTTCCAGCAGGCCGCGAAATGATGGCTGATGAAACAATGGCATTTATCCGCGCATACGTTTTGATGCGTGACACGGCGGAAAGGTCCGCGAAGTTCATGATGGAACTTCACCAGCGCGAACTGACTGGAATGGACATAGACAGATCACAGGAGTGACTGCGATGAAATACCTAGTTTTCCCATTGGCGCTGATGGCGTCACAAGCAACGGCGCAAGAGTTCTGCGCGGATCGGCAAAGTCTGGTCAATGACCTGACAACAAAATACCACGAAAGCCAGCAGATTGTAGCCATGACGCCAGAGGGGCTTTTCATTGAAATCTTCTCTAGCGCGGGTGGCGCTTGGACGTTGTTAGCCACACGCCCTGACGGCGTTTCTTGTGTCTTTGCATATGGGCAAAGTTTCGAGATTATTGCAGAGCCGCTTGGTCAGGATGGCTAAATGGGCGAAGTTACAGAAGCGCAGCGGGCCGCATATGATCTAGTTAAAGAGCATGGCGGGTTTCGTGCCGCAGTACGTGCCGCAAACCCAAAGGAAAGTTATGCATCCATCTATAGGAAATATCAGGCCGCGATAAAGAACGGCATAGAATTTTCGGATGGTGCGCGTAATTCTGTGCAGTCTGCCGGACTTGGGTTTGGCGAGGCAAAGGGCGGTCATAGGCGCGTCTATGATGAAGACGGCAAGCAGATTGATACTGTGCGCTGGTCTGTGCCACCAGAACAATTCACAGAAGAATACCTAGAGCGCATTGCTGATGTGTTTTCGCATATCCCCGCTTCCCCGCCAATCGTTCAGAGCGAACATTCACAGGCTGGCAAGATTGCTTTCTTTCCGCAGTCTGACGTTCACCTTGGCGTAGAAATCACAGCGGATCGGGGCGGCAAGGATTATAGCCCAAAGATTGCTATGGAAAGAATGCGTGACGGGTTTTCCCAGACACACGCGGCAATTCCACCATGCGAAACGGCAATCATCTTAGACAACGGCGACTTAACACACGCCAATGATGATAAGGACGCAACGCCGCGCAGCGACCACAGGCTAAAGGTGACAGGCTCACACCGCCAGAACCTAGAACTATCCGTTACCGCTAAGGCGTGGCAGATAGATATGGCCCTAGATCGCAGCGCACAGGTGGTCTACAGGTCCAACAGGGGCAACCATGACCCAAACACGCCCGACACGGTAGGCATAGCCTTAAAACAGCGTTACAAGGATGAGCCACGTGTAACCATCGATGACAGTGAGCGGGAAACATGGATATACCAGCGCGGCAAGGTGTTCTTAGCAGCGCACCACGGCCACGGTATTAAGGCGGAGAAGCTGGCGGCAAACATTCCGCCCAACTTCCCAAAAGAGTTTGGCTTGGCGCGGTACTGGTATTTATTCACAGGTCACTTGCACAATCCCCGGCAAGATACGTTTGGCGCGTTTAGCTGGTTTCAACTTCCCGCTATCTGCTCAATGGACCAGCACAGCGCTGACATGGGTTACACTGACACGTCAGCCATGCGGGCGATGATGTTCTGTGAGCGCGGCGGACTTAAACATGATATGACAATCCGCTTTTAATGTGGTAGGAATACGCTATGAAAATTGACCTTAACCTTGGCGACACGCAGCTAATCCTTGCAGAGTGCAGGGCTAACGGGCTATCGCGCCAGCAGACCGCCTATATCTTGGCGACCGCGCTTTGGGAAACTGCTTTGACCATGAAACCCGTTGAGGAAGCCTTCTGGCTTTCAGAGGCATGGCGACAAAAGAATTTGCGATATTACCCGTGGCATGGGCGTGGCTATGTGCAGATCACATGGGAGGTGAATTATCTGCGTGCAGGAAAGAACCTAGACATGGACCTGACCACAGACCCCGATAGCGTTATGAACCCAAAAGTAGCTGTGAAGATACTTGTGCGCGGCTGCATGGAAGGCTGGTTCACTGGCAAGAAGTTGGGCGATTACGTCAACAAGACAAAGAAAGATTACGTTGGTGCGCGTCGTGTCGTTAATGGCACCGATAAGGCAGAAGATATTGAAGATTTAGCGGAACAGTATGAGGCGGAAATAGGTGACGCACCCGCGCCCGTTGCTGCGCCTAGCTTCCTTGCTGCGCTTATCGCATTTATTGTTTCACTGTTTGGAAAGGCAAAGCCATGATTGGCTTTATCATTGGGCTTGCAATAGGGCTAGCCGTTGCTGCATGGCTACAGTACAGGGCTGAAGCGCAGGCAGTAAGCACTTACATCGCAATCCACAACGGGAGCGCGGTGCCAGATGAAAACGGGAATATAGGATGGATAATCAAATGATCGGACCTTTCGCACGTATCATCGCCCGATACATCGCCGGGGCGCTGGTGACATACGGATTTTTCACTGCGCAGGACGCTGCTGTAATCAACCCTGACTTGGTGTTTATCATCGGCATGGTTCTGGGCGGCATTGTAGAACTTGCTTACACATACGGCAAACGCGCAGGGTGGATGACTTGACCCGCATCTATGCCTTCTTTGCGGCTATCGGCGCGGCCTTGCTTGCCGTTATGGGCGCATGGCTATCAGGTAAACGCGAAGGAAAAGCCGATGAAAAGGCGAAAGAACAAAAGAAGGACTTAGACGCACATGACAGGATTAACAAAGCCCCTACTGGTGCTGACCTTTCTGACGATGAGCGCGTGCAGCGACTTAAACGGCTTGGGCGCGAATGGGACGGCCATTGATCGTCTACGCCCTGACGCGGCAGACTGTGCAACGGCGCTCACTTCTGATATAGTTGCGGCGCGGGCGGCGTGTTTGGTATTACTTGAACGCTTAGGCGCGGCGGCGAATTGGTAAGGACAGAGCAATGCAGGTTATCGGATTAAATCTTGGGCTAAAAGGCAACGGCGTTATCGGAAGCGGCGCGTTTGCATCATACGCAGAAAATGGAATTACTCCTAATTTAGTAGGTGATTTTACAAATTCACTTTATACGAAAGACGGCAAAGCCTCTGTTGCGTTCTCTGATATATTTACGCATTCCCGCTCCGGCGGTTCTGCCGCAACATACTTTGACAGCAACGGATATTTAGCAACCGTTGCAGGTGCTGCGCCAAGGCTGGACGCTCATGTATGGGATGATACAGCGACAGCATGGATTAAAGGGGCGCTGATTGAAAGCGCCTCAAGCAATTTAGTGCCAAACAGTAGAGCGGCGGCGTCGTTTACTGCCAGTGCTTACACCAAAACGGCCAACCAATCGCTAGGCATTGATAACGCTGTGTCCATGACAGAGTTTGCAGAGACCGCAGCAAACGCTTTACACGCGGCGGGCAGCGGCCTCATCCCAACAAGTGTTACCAGTGGCTTGCCTTACACTATGAGCGGCTACGTGAAGCCAAAAGGAACTTCAAGGTATTTGCAACTGACAAATTCCGGGACTTATTTTGGCTCTGCGCAATATGCGACATTTGACCTTATAAGCGGAACTGTTGTGCAAGCCACCTCTTGCGTAGCGCACATTGAAAAAATGGGTACGACAGGGATTTACAGAGTGGGCATGACCGCCGTTGCAACAGGATCAGGTATAAATAACGAGATTTTCTTTATTGGTGCTAACACTTCGGGCGCTGCGCGAGCGGCGTCTTATTTGGGAAACACGGCTAACGGTTTCTTTATTGACCAAATGCAATTCGAGCAATCTAGGGTAATGACTAGCCCAATCATCACAACAGGGGCAGCACTTACGCGAAGCATTGACGCAGTAACCATTGTGCCTGCCAATCTTGTATACCCGACTGGCTCACCTTTGGCTGTTTCTTTCGCAATGGACGGGCTTATTTCCTATGCAGAAACGGGGACAGCATTTAGCACGACTGGGACATCGGCAGACGTTCTTTTCTACAGATGGCAGGCTGGCACATCGGCATTTGTAAACGCAGGGCTAGCGACAAATAACGCTGATGATTATTTCGCGGCTACGCAGAACAATGCGGGAGTTTTTGATGAGGTTGGCGTACTTTACACGCCTGACCCCGGATATTATCGCCCATTCAATATAGCAGCTTACCACAAAGCAAACGGCCTAAACTCTGCTCGCAACGGGATTACCAGCACTGAAAATACAACGCCAACCGTGTTTCCGAACCTGACCACAGCAACAATGCAGATTATGCAAGGCTCTGGACATTACCGAAAATTTAGAATGTGGGGTGTGTCTATAGAAAACGCAGGAATTGCGAGCGCAGTCGCGTAGCGATACTTTACCAGCACAAACGAAAGTATCGCCAGTTAACGTTGCGCGGGCGCTACCACCTATCGACCTTTCGTCATCTACCCATATCGTTTCAGATGCTTCACTCATGGTCTGTTCCTTTTAGGTTCGTTATGTAAGCCGTTCTCCCACATCGCGGACAATACCACGGCCACAGTAATCCGCTTGGCGTTTCGATTGGTTCCATGTTCGGCGAGATAGTCCAGCGATGGCCTAGCCAGCTTTTGCACTCCATCACTCACCCCCTTTGGCTTGCTGCACCAAGTCAGCGGGTGGCTATATGGCGCGGATTGTTCGAGCGGCTTGCCTTTCTACGCAGGCGGCTGGGTCAAACCTATCAAATACGTCGTTATCTAGCGCCTCCGCCGCAGCATTTAAACCCATCTGGTAAGCGCGGGGAATGGCGGCTTCGGCTTCTTCCTTGGCGTCGTAAGCTATCGAAAAATTGTGTTCGGCTGCTTTGGTGCTGCGTTCGGCTTCCATGTGGTGTCGGTCGGCTTGTTCGTAAACACCTTTCCACTCATCCCGTTCCGCCTCTACCTCGGCCAGCTTCTTTTGCAGGTCAGCGATTTCTGGCAGGCGCGATATGGACCCAGCCATTCGGTCAACCATCCCGTCGCCAAATGGGCCGTAGCTTTGCTCAAGAACTCTGGCAATACTATCACGTAGGGTCATGGCATCACCATCAGGCTAACTGCGTCCTGCACCATCTGCACAGCACCAACCCCCACCAGCCATGCAAAGAAGGCTGCAACGATAACAGCGGTAATCCACGGCCCCCATCCATCAAACGCTGAAATGGGCTGTGGCTGCTTTACCCGGCGCATCTGCTCATCCAATTGGGCAGTTGCGAGAATTTCCTTGATTGTACGTTCGTCCATTACGGGCGCTCCTCTGAATAAATAGCCTCTAGGCGTTCAATAGCGGACTTGTTTTCAATCTGTACAAGCTGGTCGCGGGTCAGCACGACATTGCCGCCAAGGTGCAGGCCGATAATCTCTGCGGCCATGCAATCGTTATGGTTTTCGTCTGTGCCGTGGCTGTGATAATCAACCAGAATTTCGCCGGGTATTTCGTAGCACCCAAATAAAACTTCAAACATGCTATCTGCTTTAGGCAATGTCATGTCGCTTCCTTCCTAGTGTTGCGTTGTCTTGAGTTGATACTAGGCCATGTTGACACGTTACGCAATAGCTAATCGCCATAAAGCAGAAAATTAACGCGGGGCAGAAATTCATAGTCTGGACCATTCGCGGCAACCCATGTGCGCTTGGCCGCGTGATAGCCGTTTGGCCCTTGGTGGCAATCATAGCAGAGCGGGATTGTGCGCAGATCATCGCGGGGCAGCTTATCGCCCGTGCAGTGATGTGCAGCGCTAGGCGGCGGACAGCCACACACAGCGCAAGGCAGGCCCTTTACCCTACCCATGTGCGCTAAACCGTCCTGACGCGCCTGTGAGGACATATATGCGGCCCGTTTAGGGCTACGCTTGCGCATAGGCTTGGTGCCGCGCTTAATTGGGGTGCGCTTCATGTCTCCTCATAGGGGTTTGGCTCTGACCAAGCGACATTGTGGCGGTCGCCATATTCATAGATGAATGTTAAAAGGTCGCCAAAGTCCTGCTTGCCTAGCGTTGATGATGAGAAGCCAATGGGAAACGGTCGCCCATCCAAACCCATCTCAAAGCGGGTTTCATGGCCTAGCGCCTGCATAAATAAACACTTCCACACCTCCGGCGTTGCCATGCGGCCTTCCGGCTTGGCCCGCGATATATCTGACAGGCTGGCCCACATGCGGGCATTCTGGTCTTTGTTTCGGGCTTCCGGCTTGACGCTTACAACGGCGTTATCAGGCGCGGCGCGGATCAAGTCACACGCTAGCGCCCTTTGTGCAGGACCGCGAAGGATTACGGTTTGGGCCATTATTCTGCCCTACCAAACGCGCCGTGCAGTTCCGCGCTTGCTTTACGATAAGCCAAGTGGGCAGAAGTAGCACACCGAAAAGAACCGAGGTGCTTATACTTGCCGTTCACTCCAATTCTACACAAAAATACGTTATCACGCTTATTCCACCACACACCCTTATATCCGCTGGTGTTGTTAATCGGTGTCCGGCTATTGTGTGCATTCTGCGCCTTGGTCGCCAACCTCAAGTTACATCTTGAATTGTTAAGGCCGTCGCCGTCAATGTGGTCAACCTCTAGCTTGTCTGGTGCTTGGATAAGTAGTCGGTGCATTATGACCATCACACGTTTCCCCCCGCGGCAACTATTCTTAGCCGCGTAGACGGAACGTGGTGACACCATTGCGTGCCAGTTATATTTTTCGACAATAGGAACGTCTGATGCGTCAATAACTGCCTCATATCCTTTTGTCAGCGGCACGTAGGCAATATTGCCTTCAATGCGGATTGGGCGTATCTTGAGTGTCATTGGCGAACTCCTCTTTGCTGATATGGGCGGGTTGAGTGTTTCAGCACTCCCCGCCCACACCATAAGGGAATATGTTAGAAATTAACAGCCTGAAAACGCTTGTGTATCTCGCGGACCTTTTCGACATCCGAACGACAATAGCTGGCGATTTTGTCGTGTTCGCCGTTAGCCCATGCCTCTGCTACCATTGAGCCGTCGAAATCGCCCTTGCCCTCAATGCCTAATGCGGCGCACAAGTTATCCAAACTTATGTTATCCTTGGGGCCGCACCACCCGTACATCGTATCGAAGATGCCTTTCCCCCACGGCTTTACATCGCGGGGTATGCAGCGCGGTATCTTTACGCCCAAGATGATAGCCCGATTGATGATAAACCGCAGGTCAAACCCGCTGATGTAGTGGCCTACAAAAGTGGTGTCGTGGAAGCTGTCGATAGCGCCGAAGAAGTTTTCAAGCATTAGCGCCTCGCTTCTCAATTCGCTGGTATATGAACACCTCACGTCCATGTCATCAATCGCATAGCCAATCGTGCATATATGACCGTGGGCAGGGTCAAACGATGTTTTCGATAGCCTTTCCCGCGCCACCTTTTCGCGGTTCTCATCTAGCCATGCCGCTATGCTGTCCTCTTTCTTGTACTGCGCAGGGGCGGTGACTTCCGCCATGAATTTCGCCAGCAGGTCAGGGTCTTGGCTTGGGATGGTTTCAATATCCAGATATACGGTGCGCTCGCCCATTATTTTGCTCCCTCAAATGTTGGCAGTTCGTCACCACCCAAGTCTGCGTTTTCTAGTTGCTTCCGCCGCATAAACCCAGCTTCAAGAACCTCTTTATTCGTTTTCAAGTGGGCGGATAACTGTTGAAACGAAACTGTGAGCAAATCACTAGAGGGCGCAGACGCAAGAATTTTGCAAGCATCTGCGACACTCATTTGCGGCACCTTGGACTGTTCGCGGTTGTCCATGCTGTCTACGTCTTGGCTTTCGTCTTCAATAGCAAAGAGGCCGTTGAGCGCATACTTGCGGGCGTAGCTGGATGCCGTGCCTGTGATTTGGCTGGCGTCCATACCCTTCTTTTCAAGCGGGTGCATAGCGTGGCCCTGCGTTTGAATGAAGTCTTCACCGATTAAAAGCGTGGCCGTTGCCGTGACGAATATCTGACCCGCGACTTCTTGCATTGTGTCCGAGCAAGTCAGCGCCGCGCCCTCTACGCCGAGCGATTTAAAAGCGGCAAGGATGCCCTCTGCGGTGCGGTATTTGTATTTGCCAAAGGTGTTTGTTTTTTTCTTCGGCGCGTGCATTTGGCTTTGAATTTCAGCCAGTTGTGCGTAAATCTTCATGTCATTTCCTTCCATTGTTCTGTAGGTATTCCGCGCATCAGCCAAACGTATTTCCGTGCGGCATTGCTGCGCCATTTATGCTCTGCGGTTCCGGCGGCAAATCGCCGCCTTTCGCGCATGATGTTCCTGAATAATATCCGCGCGTTCATGTGGCTACGCCCTCAATCGCGGGAATGTCAGAAACTGCGATAGCGGTTTGCACAAATTCCTGAATTTGGATTTGTGCGGCTTGCGCAATTTCATCCCCTGCAAGGGCCAAAATGCGGCGACAAGTTTGATCGTTCAACTTAACTTGCATTGTAGTATCATTATAGCTGACTTTGAGTCTTGCAATATAGGGATTATCAGGCCCAGCCTCACCGTAAGGGTTATTTAATTTGATTGATAGGTTTTCAAGTTTCATGTCGTTTCCTTCCGTTGCATGTCTTGACATACTGGCCGTTATTGTTGATAGTGTCAAGAGGCCATAATGGAGAAAAGCCAATGACAGACAATATTGAGGCGCTGCGCACGCGGCTAAAAGAGCATCACCAGCACAATTTGGGGATGAAAGAGGAAGGCACGGTCAGCATCCGCGCAATCTCTAACGCTACCGGGTTAAACTACTGGACGCTGCTGCGGTTCGCCAATGATGAACGGACAATGATGCCAAAGAGCCGCGCCAAGCTGGCGGAATACTTTGAGGGGGTGGAGTGATGCTAGAGACTGTAGGAATTTTGGCCATTTGGGTGACTGGTGGCGTCATATCTTTCTATGCGCCGCTTTTGTCTTGTGGATGGTGGGCGAATACTGGTGACGGGCTTTCTGACTTGGCCGCAGGTATTGGGGTGGGATCAGTTGTTCTTGCCGTATATCTTATCTCTACAATCATTTACTTTGTAGCAACATGAGCGAGGCCAAAGAATGAAATGCCGCATAATTCAGCGCACAACTGCATCGCCTGCGCCAAGGTCGGCATTGCAAAATATGGTGCCAGAGGTTTCTCGGTCTGGAAAGCCGTGGCTAGTCACGAACTTGGGTCAACAGGGTATGTGTGGGCTTGCGCAGAACACATTGAAGCAGTCGAACAGCGATGGCAGAAAGAGCATGGAACTAGCCCAAAGCCGCGCAAAGAAGCTATACCCGCACAGCCCAAGGAAGCAGCGCCAGTATCTAAACCGCCTCAAGGAGATTTGTTCTGAATGAGTATTGATAAAATAATCACGCTACCGTGGCCTAGCCCAAAGCTGACACCACATGCCAAGGGACATTGGAGGCCAAAGGCAGAGGCTACGAAAGAA
>Ga0070754_10000484_pt1 | contig 36922 bp, 63 predicted proteins | sample VirMetDEL_Sep_01_FD_75181 | JGI IMG/M metagenome (GOLD analysis project Ga0070754, IMG submission 75181) | Aqueous microbial communities from the Delaware River and Bay under freshwater to marine salinity gradient to study organic matter... | ecosystem: Environmental > Aquatic > Marine >...
ATGTGGAGATGGACCTGACGATCGCGGTCGAACTGGCCGGCGTTCTCGTCGGTGAGCCGGAAGCGAACGTCGTCATCGGCTGGTCCAACGGCGATCTCGACATCGTGGAATACGCGATCGATGGCGTCCGTGTGGATGCCTATCGCTGGAACGCGGCGAGCAAGGCCGAGCGCGCCGAGCATCCCGACATCGCGGTTTTCGTGGCGTCCTGCGAGCGCGCCTTTGATGCCGCTGCCCGGCGGGATGCTGCCGACCGCATGGCCGAGGCCGCGTCCGAACGCGCCGCCGCCTGATCAATCACCCCGCCAATCGAAACGCACCGAACCCGGAGCCAACAGATGACCGAAGCCCACCCGTCCGTACCTTGGCAGCCAATCAGCACGGCGCCGCGAGGAAAGCCCGTCGTCGTCTGGGACGCAGGTGATGTCTCAGTCGCAGTTCACCAGCCCAGCACCGGAAAATGGTGCGGCCTCGTGGACGGCGGGCTTGTCGGAATGCCGACAGCCCGAGGCGTCGAGTTCTTCGAGGTCTTCAAGCCTACGCACTGGATGCCGATCCCACTCGGCCCGAACGGCGAAACGCCTTCGTCCGCCGCCTAACCCCTCGGGGCCAAGTGCCCCGCCCCTCCCCATCGAACGCCACACGGAGAGACGAAGATGAACGACCAGCAGATGATTGTCGAAGCGCTCACCGCTCTCTGGCTGGCGTGGCTTTCCACCACCCTGAGCGGCACGCGGTGGCTCCTGTTGACGGTCAAGACGACCACGCTGGCCATCGCCGCGCTGAACGGCTTCCACGCCTACGCCCGGTTCATGGGCTGGCCGGTCTGACCCCCTCGGGGCGCGAATTCCCCGTCCCTTTCAAATTATCGCGCTCGCCTCGCACGCGAAAATTCGAGGCCCAGCAGCCAAGCGCTGCCAACCGGAGGACAGAGCATGACGACGGAAGCGAAGCACACGCAAGGGCCTTGGATTGCTATCAAGGCACCGCACGGTCCGATCGATATCTTCGACGCGAATGACCGTGACGTGGTGACGGTCTACGGCGGAGGTGTCCCCGAGGATCGCGAGGCCAACGCCCGCCTAATCGCAGCCGCACCTGATCTGCTGGAAGTCGTGGAGGCGTTCGAAGCTTTCTACCCCAGCGGCATCAATCCCGACCTCGACAAGGCTTCGAACAAGGCCCGCGCCGCTCTCGTCAAGGCACGCGGCCAATGACCTCCCGCACGCAATTCACCGCCTACACCGCCACCGCCCTTGTCGGCTTTGCGCTGATCTTCGGCTCCCTCTCCAGCCTTGACGCGCGTCTCGCACAGGAGGCGGTCGAGCGGCAGGAGGCAGGCTACTCCATTCGAGGAATTGACCGATGAGCATGAAACGCTGGATCGCCCGTAGGCTTGCGCCCGAAGAATTTCTGACGGCCGAGCGCTACCGGAAGCTTCGCGGCGACATCGCGGATGACCGCTGGTGGCTTGCCAGCGACTTTCCAGAGATCGCTGCCTTCTGCGAGCGGCTTCTAGCGAATGACGTGAACCACTGGCGAGGTCTGGACGACGAGTATCTGTCGTCCCCTTGGCGATCCGAAATATCGGCATTCCGCGAGCAGCTACGTGCCGCCAAGGCCCGCTCCTAATGCGCCGCCTCCTCCTGATCCTCCTCGACCGTGACGGCTTCGTCCTGGCGATGGAGCGCGAACACCAGAAGGCCGTCGCACTCGCGAACGAACTGCGCCGGCAACTCGCCAGCCAAGGAGCGAACTGATGGACCTGCAAGCCGAGCTTGAGAAGGCCGAAGCCGAGGCGGCTCGCATCCGCCGCGCAATCGCTGCCGGCCCCTGCCAAGAGTACGGCCACGACTGGAAATCCATTGGCGGCTGCAATGCCGGGTGCGGCTACGAATTCTGCTGCTGCTCTGTGCCGGTCAGCGTCTGCACGAAGTGCGGCGACTGCGATTACGGCGAGACACCCGAGGCCGACCAGATCCGCGCGGACTGCGAGGAACGGTCTGAATTCGAGGCAGCGGCCGATGAGGCCAAGCGCCGGCAACTCGCCAGCATCCGATCAATCGAGCACTGAGGACAAGACGATGACAGACGCGAAGACGAAGGAACGGACAGCCGCCGAGATAGTCGCCGCTGGTGTGAAGGAATACGACCTTCGCGCCGCTCTGGAACGCGAAGACGAGCGCGCAGGACGGCATAACGCCGTGCGCGGGTTGATGGTCCGCTTGGGCGTCTATCCAGAGTTCTGCGAAGCCGTCGAATCCCCCCAGCCCGCCGCATCCGACGTGCCCCATGACGTGGTGCGGGCGCTGATCTTCCGCTTGGAATGTCTCGACGAAGAGACGCAGGAGGAGGAAGCGCAGGAATGCGCCCGCGAAGCCATCAAGGTTCTGCGCGCCCTCGCCACCCCCGCCCCATCCACCTCGACAGAGGAAGCGCTGAGGGACACCGACCGCCTCAACTGGCTGATCGAGACCGGCGCGCACCTGTCGTGGACGAAAGACAGCGAGATGTGTCGCGTCTGGTTCCCCGAACAGTGGGACGGCAGCGAGGCCCGCGCCGCGACGGAAGACCAATACGCAGACCCCCGGCAGGCCATCGACGCCGCCCTTTCCGCCCTATCCCGCTGAACGCCAGAGGAAGGAACCCGACCATGGCACATGACCCGCGTAAAGCCCTCGATACCGCGTTCGTCGACATGATCCAGGCTCTCCAGTTCGCCCATGCCGACAGCAAGCAGGCGATCTTCCTGAACGACCTGTCGCACGCCGAGCAGCACGCCAACCAGCGCGTCATTGCGCCGATGACGGCGGATCTGGTCCAGAGCTTCGGCAAGCTCGTCAAGGCGCTGTCTGAGGCCGGCTGCGACGACTTCGTGAGCCTTCTCGACATCATCCACCCGCTGACGGACGGCATATCTGACGCCCGCGATGGCCTGTGGCGCGAGGCGGAAGACGCAGCCCTGTCCGAGATGCGCGAACGGAGGGCAGCAGCATGAAGTTCGCGGGCCAGATGACGAATGCCGAACTAGCCGCCGCGCTGAACGAGACGGCGACGAACATGCACACGATCATGCAGACGGAGAAGACCCTCCTCCGCGAAGCCGCCTCTCGCCTCCAGGCACCGGCAGTAGCCGACATCGGAATGGCCGAGATCGAAACCGTCGCACGGTCTGACGCGAAGTGCGATGGCCGAGACTTCGACGGCTTGGGCCGCGCTGACAAGGAACGCTACCGATCCCGTGCTTGGGCTGGGCTTCGCGCTCTCCGCACTGGAGGCTCCGAATGAGCGCCGAGGACATCAGCCTCGCCCGCCAGGCGATCGAGCCCGGCATCTATTTTTCGCTTTCCGATACCGAGTATCATGCCGACGGCGCGCTCGGCTCCACGAACATGAAGCAGTTGCTGCAGTCGGCTCCTGACTTCTGGTGGCAGTCGCCAATGAACCCGGCCCGCGAGCCGGAGAAGGAAACGCCGGCCAAGGTCTTCGGCCGCGCCGTCCATAAGGCTGTGCTCGAGGGCGCCGATGCATTCCGCGCGATCTACGCGCCGACGGACCATCCGGGCAACGTGAAGGCTGGCAAGGACGAGGTTGCGGCCATCCGCGAGGCCGGAATGATCCCGCTGAAGCGCGACGACTTCAACCGCATCCTCGCGGCCTCGGCATTCATCGGCGCCAACCGCCACCTGTCCAACGCCTTCAAGAACGGCATGCCGGAAGTCTCGGTCTTCTGGGACTGCAACGGCGTGATGATGAAGGCGCGCTTCGACTATCTGAAGCTGAACGCGATCTCGGACCTGAAGTCGATCCGTAACCGGATGGGCAAGGAATTCACCCGGGCCTGCCGGGACGCCATCGCCAGCTACGAATACATCCTGTCGGCCGAGCATTATATGGAAGGCCGGCGCCAGATGGCGAAGCTGATCGCCGACGGCGCGGTCTATGGCGACCACGATGCCGAGCGTCTGGCGCGCGTTGCCGCCAACGAGGTCTTCGCCTTCGTGCTGGTCTTCTGGCAGGCCGAGCAGTCGCCGATCGCGCACGGCTTCAAGCTCTCTCCCGGCAATCCGATGCTCGGCTATGGCCGTCACTGGATCGAGAAGGCCGTCGATACCTATCGGCGCTTCATGGCCGAGTTCGGCCCCGACACCGCCTGGGTGCTCCAGGAACCCCTTGAAGAACTGGACGAGTCCGAAATGGCGGGCTGGTGGCAGCACAAACAGACCACAGGAGCTTGAGGACCATGAACGAGATCGTGACCATCGACGGCGAACTGATCGAGCCGACAACCAGTATGGCGGTGCAGCTGCAGAAGGGAGAGATCGATCAGATGATCTCGACTGCGAAGGCCTATCCGCGGTCCCTGCAGCGCGTGAAGCAGTCCATCCTGTCCATGGCGACCCTCGACGAGGAAAGCGCCGAGGAATGCATGTATGCCCTTCCCCGTGGCGGCAAGCCGATCAAGGGGCCGTCGATCCGCTTTGCCGAGATCCTGAAGCAGTCCTACGGCAACTGCCGGGCCGCCGCCCGCGTCGTGCATGTCGACAAAACCGAAGGGTATGTCGAGGCCGAAGGCGTCTTCCACGATCTGGAGACTAACTCCGCATCGACCTCCCGCGTGCGGCGTCGGATCCTCGACCGGCAGGGCAAGGTCTTCAAGGACGACATGATCATCGTCACCGGCAACGCCGCGTGCTCGATTGCCATGCGCAACGCTATCCTGAACGGCGTGCCTAAGCCGCTCTGGCGGAAGGCCTATGACACCGTGCAGGCGACGATCGCTGGCGATGTCACCACCCTGGTCGAGACCCGCGAGAAGGCGATCAAGGCCATGGCGGCATTCGGCGTGAAGCCGGAGCGCGTGTTCGAAGCCTTGGGCGTAGCTGGCGAGGAAGAGATCGGCGTCGACCACATCGTGACGCTGCGCGGCATGCACTCGGCGCTGAAGAACGGTGAGGCGACCGTCGAGGAAATGTTCGTCGGCACTGCGAAGCCGAAATCCGATCACCAGAAGGTGGAAGACCCGTTGGCGGACGATCCCGCACCGAAGACGCCGAACGCCGCTCCTGATGCAGCCACGGTCGAGGAAACGGCATCGGCGGATGAGAGCGGCGAGGATGGTGCTGCGGCAGGCAGTGAGGAAGCATCCGAGGGAAGCAGCTACGTGCCGACGACCTATACGGACATGGGCACCGATGCTGACGCCGGCCAAGACCCAGAGACCGGCGAAGTCGACCCTGCCGACGAGCGCGAGGAGCCTACCGTCTCCGAAGCCGACCGGAAGCGGATCGCCTCCTACGCCCGCGATCTGTTCACGATCGTCTCGTCCGGTGATGACCAAGGCATTCGGAAGGACCGGCTCGGCAAGTCGCACCAGCGCTGGAAGACGGACATCGAGAAGATGCCCGAGGAAGCGCAGGAGATGGCGAAGCGGGTGTTCGGATCGGCGCAGGCGATCAATCGCGGGGATACCAGCGTCGAGAGCGCGGCCAGCTTCTATGCCGACATGCTCGCGCTGCCGCTGGATACCGTCATGCCGAAGGGAGGCGAGTGATATGGGCGAGCAAATCGACCTTGACGAGATCGACCACGCTGAATGGATCGACTGCGGGCAGTGCGGTGGCGAAGGCGTCATTGAAGGCGACTGCACGTGCTGGGACGATACCTGCTGCTGCCTCGAACCGGAGCCGCCGGTCTGTGACATCTGCAAGGGTGCCGGCGGATGGCGCGCTGCCGAGGGAGGCGAGGCCAATGGCTGACCGGCCGATCTTATTCAGCGGACCGATGGTGCGAGCGATCCTCGACGGGAGGGGGTGGTAATGGCCCGGCTCGTTCGAGAAAGAAACCCGGCATGGAAGGGCGGGCGTCGTCAGCGACGAGATGGGTATTGGCTCATATGGACCGAGGCGGGGGAACGTTTGGAGCACCGCGTCGTCATGGCCTCTGTCCTGGGGCGTGAGCTTCGCGACGATGAGATCGTCCACCATCGCGACGGCGATAAGTCAAATAACGACCCGCGGAACCTTGAGATCATGTCTCAAGCCAAGCACGCGTCCATACACGCCCCGGAGTTGCTGGCCCGCAGAAACGGGCACCGTGGTCAGTTCAATCCGCGTGCAAAGCTCACCGAAGCCGATGTTGCCGTAATCCGATCCAATGACGCTTCGGGGCGCGCTCTCGCGGCAAGGTTCGGCGTCAATCCGTCTACAATCCATCGCATCAGAAACGGGAGCGGCTGGCTATGACCGAACGACCAATACTTTTCAGCGCTCCCATGATCAGGGCGATTTTATCTGGCTCAAAAAGCCAGACGCGACGGGTCTTGCAGAACCAACCAGCGGCAGACTGCGACATGACCAGCGCGGAATGGCGCTTCACGTCCGGCTACAAGACGACGAAGGCGGACCCGCCTTGGATGGAGGCCACCAAGCCGTGGCCGGCCAAAGGCGACGAGATCGGTCGGGAGATCGTCATCGCGCCGCGCCGCGTCCCCTGCCGGCCCGGTGACCGCCTTTACGTCCGCGAGGCATGGCGCACCGTCGATGTCCTTGATCACGTTGCCCCGTCGAAGCTCAAGGATGGCGAAGCGTTCCCGGTCGATTACACGCCGATCCGCTACGAGGCAGATGGCGCCGAGGTGGACTATCACCCGCTGTCCGATCCGCGCTTCGGCAAGCTGCGCCCCGGCATGTTCATGCCGCGCTGGGCATCGCGCCTGACGCTGGCCGTCACCGAAGTCCGCGTGCAGCGGTTGCAGGAGATCACATGGGAAGACGCTGAGGCAGAGGGCGTCTGGTATTCCTCGCAGGAGTACCGCGAGCAAGTCTGCATCTGGCGAGATGCGCCATCCGCACTTCGCCGCTTGCGAGTGGAGCACTTCGCGAAGCTTTGGGACGGGCTCAACGCAGCGCGCGGCTACGGCTGGGACGCAAATCCGTGGGTCGCCGCGATCTGCTTCGAGACGCACCACGCTAACATCGACGCCATGCCGGCGCGGGAGGCTGCATAGATGGCCCGCCGCGAATTCACCAAGCCCGTCAAGCGCGAGGCCTTGAAGCGTTCGGGCCTGCGCTGCGAAGGCATCGGCCAGTGGTACGGCCACCCTGCCGGCCACCGCTGCAATGCGGATCTCGGCAAGGGCGTGGAGTTCGATCACATCGACCTCGACGCGAACAGCCGGGACAACAGCCTGGCGAACTGCGCGGCTGTCTGCATTCCATGCCATCGGTTCAAGACGGCGAAGATCGATCAGCCCAAGGCAGCGAAGACGCTGCGCCAGCAGGACAAGGCGCTTGGCATCCGCAAGCGGCCAACGTTCCCCGGCGGGCGAAACAGCCGGTGGAAGCGCACCGTGTCTGGCGAGGTGATCGACCGCTTCACAGGAGAAGTCCGATGACCGGCCCCGAGATCGACCTCGTCACCCGGCTGCGCAATCTCGCGAACTGGATCCGGCTCATCGCCCGGACGGAGGATCGCAACACCTGTGACGATGCGGCGGCACGCATTGCCGAACTGGAAACCGCGCTTCGCGAGATCGCGGAGAGCGACGACATCGACAACGCGCTCGATCCCGCACGCAACAAGCGCGTGGCGATCCAGGCGCTCGCGGGCAATAATGGGGGCGGTGATGCTTGAACGTCCGATCTCGCTCGATGACGCCGCACGGGCTCTAGGCGTGGACGAGGAGAGCGAGAACCCATCCCGCTATGTCCGCGATCTCATCCGTCGCTACGGTGTCCCCTTCACCCGGGTCGGCCGATCTGTAAAGTTGCGTCCTGATCAGTTGCGCCTTCTTGGCGAGAGAATGGTGGAATGCCCCTCACAATCGAGCCCGACCCGAAATCCGGCATCTACCAAATCCGCGGCACAGTCACTGTCTGGCGAAGTGGTGAGCCTCATAGCGTTGAAGTCCGGCGCTCCGCGAGGACGCGCGACAAAAACGAAGCTGACGGCATCCGCATCGGCATCGAAAGGAAGATCCGCGAGCAAAACGGCTCCGGTCGAGAACCCGCTATCTCGTTCAGCGAGGCGGCGCGGCTCTACGAACTGAAGGGAGGCGAGGCGCGGTTCCTTGCGAAGCCGGTCGCTCACCTCGGGCGGCTTCGGATAGACGATATCGGACAGGCGGAAATCGATGACGCCGCCCTCCGCGCCTACCCAACCGCTGCCACCGCCACCCGCCGCCGGCAGTTCTACGCTCCCGTCCTCGCCGTGCTGCGCTCCAATGGGCAGAACCCATTCGTGAAGCGTCCCGAGGACAGCGCCAAGCGCACATACTTCTTCCTGCCGAAGCAGGCCAACGCGATGGTCGAGACCGTCATGCGCGGCCGCTGGCCGAACCCATGGACCCCTGCCCTCGTCACCTTCCAGTTCGGCCAGGGTGTCCGCGTATCGGAAGCACTGGCGATCGACGGCCGGAACGATGTCTCGCTCGATCACCGCTACGCCATCTTGCGTGATCCGAAGAACGGTCTGCAGCGCACCGTCACGCTCATTCCCCGCGTCGTGGCGGCACTGTCGGCCATCCCGAACATCGGCAGCCCCGGCCCGCTCTTCCTGCGATATGACGGACGCCCGTATGCGCAGCGCGAGAACAGCGGCAACCCGCTTCGGTTCTGGGGCGCCGCCTGCAAGCGCCTTGAGATGGACGAACGCCTGTTCACGCCGCACACCGCCAGGCATTCGTGGGCGACGTGGTTTCATGCCCAGACGCACGACGTGGTGCGCCTCAAGGACGAAGGCGGATGGCAGTCGAACGAGTGGCAGCGCTACGTGAAGTTGGGCACGCCGGAGCTCGGACAGGATGCGTGGAAGCTCGGATGGCGCTTCAAGAACGAACCGGGAAGAGACTCTGCGGATTTCTTGCGGGAACGGGGCTGAAAACCGCGTATGTTCGCGTCTGTTCTCGTCACGAGCCGTCAGATGAGATCGTCCGAAAAGATGCCGGAAACCGCGCAACACCCCTTGAACAATAGGCACCCGGCAGATAGGAACCGTCCCCGGAGAGGTGGCCGAGTGGTCGAAGGCGCTCCCCTGCTAAGGGAAGCCATACGAGCCCGCCACTTTCCGATTTCCCTTTTCCGAACAGCATCTTGCATATAACCCCGTACACCGCGCAATCCGCACTTTGCGGATTTCTTGCGAAACCGGGAGATTGTGATGCCAGATAGCCCATGGTCCGGCGATGCCGTCCAGCCGCACGATGACCCTGCATCACGCTTCGAACTGGAGCATGCCGACACGCGCGAGAAGGCGATTGCCGAGCTCCATCTGATTGCGGAGGTCGCGGATCCGTCAGTCGCCCGCTCCGACAGCGCCCAGGTCATCGACGAATTGCTCCGTGCGATCGGCTATGCTGACGTCGCAGACGCTTGGAATGCCGTGAACAGAGAGTGGGATTGATGCGGACCGCACTCACCATCATCCTGACGATGATGCTCTCGCCTTCCCTCGCCGGCACCATCCCGGTTTGCTCCGGCGGAGATCGGGCGGCGCGCAAGCTCACCTGCATCGTCGACGGCGACACCGGCTGGGAGCGCGGCGTGAAGTGGCGCGCCCTGAACGTTGACACCCCAGAGATCAGCCAGCCAGAATGCGCAGCCGAGAAGCGGCTCGGGCTCCAAGCGCGGGATCGGTTGCGGCAGCTGATGGCCGGCGGGTATCGGATCGAGTGGACCGGCGGGCGCGGACGCTATGGGCGCGAGCTCGCCAACGTCATCCTGTCCGATGGACGGGACGCCGGGCAGGTGCTGATCAAGGAAGGCCTGTCGCAGCCGTGGCCAAATGATGGGAACAGGTGGTGCCGTTGAGACCTGGAACAGCAATCGGATTAGCGACTTTCATGCTCGCTGGCGCCGTCTCGTGGCGGGGGGACGTACAGATCGCAATATTGATCTGTATGCTCGGATGGATCGCCTTCCATCTCCACCGCATAGAGGTAAAGCTGAATCGTCTTCTCGATGAGCGCGGGATCTTTGTTTCGGACCGCGAAGATTGATTCCGCCATGTCGGATGGCCCCCACGATCCACACAAGATCGACACCCTTGGGAAGCTGGCCGAAAACGGCATGGGGCTGGCCTGGTACTGTGGCGCTTGCAATCGAAAGCTAGGCCTTGATCTGGACGAGGCGATCCGCCGCTGGGGCCGCTCGCAGGTTTTCATCAGGTGGTCGCCGCCGGTGAAGTGCTCCGGGTGCGGCAGCCGGGACATCACCATGATCGTGCAGGCGAAGGTGCCGGGGCGGTGAACGCAAAAGCCGCCGCACTACGCTTCAACGAGTGCGACGGCTCAGCCAACGGGTGGTCTTGCAAGATTCATCCAGATGGCACGGACCGACTATACCGCAGAGTTCCGGGCCACGGAACGCAGAAAAGGCCCGGCTACCCTGGGAAGGGCGGCCGGGCCGGTATGCGTGATGTATCCCATGGCGTGGGCGGGCCATGGGATAGTTCATGGGATGCCGCGGGTTGGTCAGCGCCGACGGCTCATCTCGTGGCGAAGCTCCTGCACCTCCTCCTTCAGCGACAGAGTGGCGCGTGACGATTCCCGGATGGCCTCGGTCTGCGCCTTGATCGCGACGCTCTGCTCGGTGATGGCGATCGCCTGTCCGGTGACCTCCCCAGACAACTGCCGCACGGCCGCGCTATCGACGAGCGCGCCGGCCACTTCGACGGTGTGGCCATCGTTCTCCTGCGAACGGGACGGAGCGCGAAGCCCCTTTCGAATTCCGAAGTAGCCCAAGAGGCCGGTGACGAGAATGAGGATGCCGTTGGCCGCCTTCTCGAAGTCGATCACGCTCCAGTCCATGCACTACCCGCCCCGGATGTCTTTGCCGATGTCGGAGCCCGACCGGACGAGGTTCGCAAGCTCCATGGCGCAGAACGTGCCGTAGGCGACGACCGCGGACGGGGCGCCCTGGCCGGTGAGCCATGCGATGAGAAAGCCGAGCGTGAACTGCGACCAGAACACGATGCCGGCGAGCGACGCCCCGAACCGCAGATGCGGCGAGAAGCGGAAGCCCTTGAACGTCCCGTTGATCGTCAGAGCCGCCAGTCGCACCACGCCGCATGCGAGCACGATCAGCCCCCAGGTCGCTTCCTCCGCCCACCGCCCAAGCAGATCAAACGACGGCGACACAGCGAACATATCGGGCGAGGCCTTGAACGCCGCGGCCATGCCGAAGGTCGGCAGCATCATCACCCATTCGGTGAAGCGGATCGGGAAATGGTCCGCGATGCCTCGGTAGACGCGAAAGACGATCATCGCGGCACCCAGAGCGACCACCGAACGCAACCGCGCCCGTCCCGCCAGGAGACTTCCAGCCGCCCATGCCGGTCGAGCCGGATGGCCGGCACGGTGCCCGCTCGGTCGCACTCGAGGTCGGCCAAGCGTAGCGGCTGCCGCGGCGTCGGCGCTGCCGGTACTGGATGACTGGCGAGCGCAAGGATGGCGATGGTCGTTAGTCCCGCCACCATGCCCCAGAACAGCCAGGACAGAACGCTCACGGCGTCACCCTGTCGATCTGCCGCTGGATATGCGGGACGACGAGATCGGCGATCCTGCTGTCCGACAGGCCGAGATGCTTCACCGTGTCGGGCACCGATGCCCTCACATAAGCGATCGCCGCGCCGGTGGCGTCCGAGGTAACAGCCGGCATCGACCGTGCGCCCCCTGCCCGCGCAATGGCCGTCAGCGCAGCGTTCTCGAGCGCCGACTGCAGGAGCTTGGCCCGCGCCTCGTCCTTGATCACGTTGTTCGCTTTCAGCCAGGCGATGGCGGCCGGAATGGCAATCGTCGTCAGGACCGTGGCAAGCAGCGGCAGGACGACGGCGAGCGTGATGTCGATGGCGTTTTCCATAAGGGTTCTCCAGTCAGGGATCAGAGACGGGCGGCCTGGACGTGCATCCAGTCGAAGTCCCGGGCACGGCCGAGCGACAGCCAGCCCGCGTCCTCCCAGCACTTCCAGAAAGGCAGCGCGTCCGCCTGAGAGAGGCGGGGGCGCGGCGCCTTCCATTTCAGCTGATTGCGGATCGGATCGAAGTCGATCGCGATGCCCCACGAGTGCATCGAATAGGCAGACCCGCCGCGCATCCGGCGCACGTTGAGCGAGCCCCCGAACAGGTGGAGGCCGAGGTCTTCGCGCTCGCGGGTGGAGTAGATGCCGGCAAGCCGCTGGAAGACACGCTCGGCCGATTCCGCGACCTTCTCGTGCATGGTGATCCGACGGATGCGGACGCTCTTGTCCCACGCCAGAACCATGTCGAACGGGATCTCGACGCGGGTCTGCCGAGTGCCGACGGCGCCATAGAAGCTCGGAACGTCCCGCTGGCGCGGCCAGCTGTTCTTTACCGCGCCAGGCGCCTCGTCCAGCTCGGTATCGCGATCGGGGAGATCCGCCATCGTCGCGGGCGATACGGCCGATGCAGAAGCCCGGAGCGCCTTGACCACCTTCGGGTCGGCCGTGCCGTCTGCCGTCAGGCCGTGCGCCCGCTCGAATGCCTTGAGTGCGGCCAGCGTGACGGGTCCGATGATGCCGTCGATCGCGCCACACGGAAATCCGTGGGCGGTCAGCCGGCTTTGCAGCCACTGTTCAAAGGTCATGACGATCTCCGTTGCGGACATGAAAAAGCCCGCCGCGGACGAACCGGAACGGGCATCGTTTTGGGTCGGTTGTGATATGATGTGCTGTCGCGGTGCTCGCCCTGCAGGCTGGCCTCCAAGACCGCGACAGGCCCGGCGGCTCTGTTTCCCAAAGACGTGACCGCCGGGCCGCCTTCAATCCGACAACATGAGGCTGCTACCGTCGGTCAGTCGCGGCGCTTTGAGACTCCCCGCGACTAGGCCGGGCAGTCACCTGCCCGCGATGCGATGCTGTCGGGCCGCCTGTGCGATCTGAACTATTCCGGCCAACCCGCCTCGATGTCGATCGCGTCGAGAGCGGCCTGATCCTCGGCTACCGCGATCGCGTCCTTCAGCCCCCAGGCATGCGCCATCACGGCACCACGCCACTGACCCATGGCAACCATCGCTCCGGAGACGACGTTGGCGGATGCCTCGAACGTCTCGTCGTTGGCGTCTCGGATGGCGATCATGATCGAACCTTGCCCTGCAGCGATGGCACTATCGGCAATGCCCTTCAGCCCGAGCCAATTGATGGCGTCTTCCGTCCCGCGCTGGTCTAGCGTCCGAATCCCCGCCGAGCCCCCGAAATTGTGCTGGTAGCCATCGGCGATGATCGCTTCGCGACGGCCGTTCACAGCCGCTAACTTGTTCCAGCGTTTCGCATCAACAGGGCTTGGGTATACCGGCTGCGCGAAAGATCCGTCAGGCTGGCGGGCCGCTCCTTGCCTGGTTCCCTCCGGCACATCCACAATGTTCAGGTCTGGATGCAGTTCAGGGCGATCTGCCCAGATTTCCTTTACGATATCGTTTTCAATCAGGGCGAAGGCCATGTCGATTGCTCCTTACAGCGTGCGAATTATGACGAGGCCTGCCGCACCGATGCCGCCGTTGCCGCCAGGCCCGGTTCCCCCGCCAGCGCCACAGCCGGGAAGCACGCCGTTATCCGCCGCATTGAAACCAGCCCACGAACCGTTGAAGGCAGGTGCGCCCCACCCACCGATGTTATTCGCACCACCGATGTTGAAGACGACGCCACCGCCGCGGCCTTCGTAATTGAACTGCCCTCCAACACCGACGCCACCGGCCGATAGACCATTCGGCCATGTATTGGCGTTCCCGAAAGACCCGCCACCGCCTCCTGTGGCGCTAAGGAGTACGCCGACCGATGATGCTCCGCCCGTACCCGCGCTGACGGAGACAGTGCCACTGACACCGCCTTCACCGACTGTAACGGCGATTTCCTGTCCGGGGACCACATCGAACGTGCCTTGCGAATAGCCGCCCCCGCCACCTCCATAGCCGCCCGAAGAATCGAAGCTATACCCGCCGCCTCCGCCGCCGCCCCAAACCAAGCATTCGATGCGATAGATATCATCGGGCACAGTGTAGGTGTAGATGCCGGGGACCTTGTAGGACGTGACGGCACCAACATTGACCGTTGACGTCAAGAATTCGGCCCACTCCGCGCCGTCGAAGCGCAGCATCACCATTCGCGTGCCGGTCCAGTAATTCGCGACCAGCCCCGTCACTGGATTGGCAAAAACCCATGCCGCGCCGGTCCAAACCGCGATCTCGCCATCGTGGGTAGCAAAGCCACCTGTGCCGGTAGGCAAGACTACGAACCGATCACCGTCATCAGGAGATGCGGGGGGCGCCGACTGCCAGCCGTTGACCGGGATGTCGGCGCGACCATTGCCGAGGGAGAGTGCATTGATCGCCTGCTGCAGATCCTGAAACAGGCGATTGTGCAGTTCGCGAAGACCGGTCGCGCCGCATTCGAAACCCTGATCTTGCTCCGAGACGGTCGGATCGCGCAGATTTTCACTGTTCTCCGCCCATACGGTTGGGAACGGTAGCTCATATGCCATGAGGCACCTCGTCAGTTGGCATGATGTCGGGAGGCGCCGTCAGGCGCAGGCAAAGGGGTCGATGCGTGTCGGGCAGAAGTATCCCGCGTCTTCGCAGTAACCGGCCCAGCCGGTGCCATAGCCGAAGATCAGCCCGCCGCCCTGGTGGATGTAGGTCGTGATACCCGGCGCGAACGGCAGGACGCGGAAAGCCAGAGGGAGCTCGCGCTCCTCGGCGTCCGTCAGGCCGCGACCCGGCGCGACGGCGGCCCTGCCATGCCCCATGCTCACGGCATAGGCTGTTGCACCCCAGATGTGGCGGGCAGCGGTCTGCAGGTCGTCGATGCTGTACCGCTGGAGCGCCTGATATCGGCGCGCCTTGACGTAGCCGCGATAGACATCGTCATCGTTCAGGCAGAGATCGCCGGACCCGGCGGCATAGCAGCCGTCGAAAACCGCATCCTCACAGTAGCCGACGATTGTCAGGTTCGGGTTCGCGGGCTCGCAGGGATAGCCGAACAGCGGCGGGATGACGCAGACGCAGTGGCATCGCGGCCAGCCCATCCGCTCACCGATCAACGTCAACTGGTCGCCGGCCGCGGTGTCGATGTCGAAGAATGACGGGATACTGTCGATCTCGACCGCGACATCGGCGATCTTCCCGACGTCGTACCGGATCACGCCGAGAAGTCGTGGCGATTCCCGGTACTGTGTCAGTATCCTGTCGAGCGCATCCTCGACGAAGGCATCACGGTTCAAGGACATTGATCGTCACGTTCGCCAGGGTGATGAGCGGGATGTCGTCGAAGTCGAAGGCCAGCGGGAGAGATGCGGGCGTCCCGTCGTTCTTGGCGCCCCTCACAGCGACCACCTCGACGTTCGGCTTGGTGCAGAGCGCCTGGGCGATGGTGTGCCGGGTCAAGGTCACGCCGTTGCGCGGCCGGGCGGTGCCCGAAAGGTTCAGCACCAGTTCCTCGGCGATCGCCTGCGTCGGGTCGGGCGGGCATCCGCCGGCATCGGCCCACTTGTAGATATCCACCTCGAGCGTGGTCGGCACCTCCACCGGGCGCTCGATGTAGATGGTTCGGCAGAAGCCATCGATCTCGGTCTCGACGCGGGTATTCCCGAACGAGGTGATCCCCGGCACGATGTATCGCCGGGCGACAAGGGCGATTTCCTCGTCGTCACCGCCGAGGGCGACGACCGCGACCGAGTGTGCATCGAGCCCGTTGTCGTCCGTCGTCGTGCCGTCGTTCGCATAGACCTTCGCCCATGTGACGCTGGTCACACCGATGATGGCGCGGTAGAAGTCCGCGTCTCGGGTGTTGGCTACGCCGGCATTGGTGATGGCCTTCGCCAGGTCGGCGTCGGTCTCGCCAGGCTGGCGAGTGATCAGGCGGAGTGCTGCAAGGCGTTCGAGAGAAATGCCCTCGGACTGGTTCGGGTCGTAGGACTGGTAGGCCGCGAGCGCGACCTCCCACAGCACCCGTTCCCGTTCGGCCCGAAGCGCGTTCATCTGTCCGAACTTCGTCTGTGACGTCTGGATCAGCCCGGGCCCGAAGATGGAGACGTTCTGCTGCTCGATGTCGTTGAGGATTTCCGCCAGCGTCGGGAGGATGAAGCCGGTCGGCTGAACGCCTACTGCCATTAGAGGGTCGCCTCTTCATCGTATTCGGTCGCGAGCGTGGCGCGGGTGACGTTGATCCCCCGGAGCGTGCGGTTGAACGAGAGCGAGAACGCCTCGATGCCGGTCACGCCGTCGGTTTCGATCAGCTCTTTCTTGATCACGCTTTCGGACAACGCAGCATCGAACTGCCGGCCCATGATCTGATCGAGCCATGGCACGCCGCATGTCGTGTCGAGGAACCACTCGCCCTGGAACGTCATCACCCGCTGCCGGGCGTGCTGGCCGACCGCTTCGGCGTCATAGACGAATTCGAGATCGCCCTCCGGGGTCAGCGCGAGATCATGGATGCCGTCGGCGTTCGGGCGAGAAGCTGGGGCGAGACGGGTGACAGTCATAGCGCCATCGCCCTCACCTTTGCCGCCAGATCCATCAGTGCCGCGCGGTTCTGCAGCGCGTGGCCGGTGCCGGCCGACGAGCCGTAGGCAATCGCCAGTTGATCCGAAGCGACGAGCTCCATGAACGTCGCCAGGATGTCGTAGAGGTTGCCCTCGCTGCCTTCGATCTTGAACTTGCCGTCGGCCGAGCCGCGAAGCCCGAACGACCCATCCTCGCTGAACCGGATGTGGGTGTTCGCGGGATCGAAGTTCTGGATCGGGCTCGACAGGCTGTCACCGCCGACCACCGTCGCCGTCATGTCGGACAGGTTGAACGACCGCTCGGATGCCGCATCGTAGGGGCCGCCGTCGAGGTCATATCCCGTGCTGTCGCGCATCTTCGGGGTGAGCCGGACACGGTCGCCGACCTTCACAGGATGCGTGATGGCGCCGTTGCCGGCCCGCGGGAACTCGATCGGGACTTCCTGCAGCTCTGCCACCTGCGTCGGCACGCCGGCCAGGTTCTTCTTGTAGAAGGGCCGCACAGTGGCGGTCTGCTTGGCCGGGTCGAACGCGACAATCTCGCCATCCATCGGGCCCCACTGGTCCTCGCGCTCGTTCCTGATGCGCGTGTCGATCAGATCTTCCAACAGGGTGTTGGTCTTGCCGATATAGCCGTGGCCGCTCATCGCTTCAGCTTCTCCTTCGCCACGCCCTCGTCGACCTTGCCGCCGGCCACCCGCTCGCCGTGGATCGACACCTTGAAGTCGCCGTTCCGGTTGTTGCCCTGGAAGTCGCAGGAGCCGACGCGGTACATCCCGCCTTCGGCATTCATCTCCAGCGTCTCGCTCTCGATCTGTACCCGGCGGCCGGGCCTGATCTGCGGGTTGAGGAAGGCGTCGGCCTTCACGCCGTTGTCGGTGATGGACGGCACGCCGATGAGGCCTGTCATGGGCGTCAGGAGCGTGATGCCGCCGAGGAACCCATCACCGGGCACGACTTCGAAAGTTTCGTTTTGCACGGACCAGTGCAGCTTGTTGCTGCGGCCGATCCGGTCCATCTCTCGCGAGCAATCCCCGCAGGCCGAATAGGGCCGCTTGAACGCAGGGAGATCGTCCAGCCCCTTCACCTCGCCGCGGGCGATGCCTTCCTTTTCGAACTGCGCCTGCATCTCGTCCACGACCTCGCCGACCTTTGTCCCGGCCGGGAAGGTCTTGTTGATCGTTGCCCGGCGGATCGCCGCGTCACCATCGCCGCACTGAACGGTGCTGATGATGTCGTCGCCGTCGCGTTTGTGCTCGACGTCCCGAAGGTTGCCCGCGAAGATCACGCCGACGTTCGATCCACCCTCGGGCGGGATATATCCGGCCTCAAGGACGATCCCGTCGAATTCCTTGCCCATCGCGTTCCGGGTGCCCTCGGCGAGGTTCCAGATATCGATCAGCGCGGTATTGGCCGTCGAGGACAGGCTCTTGGAGATGGCGAACTGGACCTGGATTTGCTCGTCCGTCTCGTCGCCCGGGTTGATCGTGTAGACGACCTTGCCGTTCTTGCGGAGATAGACCCGCGCCTTCCTGAGATAGAACTGGGACATCAGCCCCTCGCCGCGATGGCCGTTGCAATGTCCGCGTCGGTGAAGTGATAGAGCCGCACGACGCCGTTCGGCAGTTCGTCGCGACCGGGCACCGCCGCACCACCTTCCTGCGCCGTGGCGGCCACCAGATGCCCGAGGCCGAAGTTGAATGCCGCCAGGAGATCGACGCCCAGCACGATCCGGCGCCCGTGCAGGACCGGTTCGTCATCAAGGGACAGATCCAGCGACCACCGATCCGAGAACGGCGCATAGCGCAGCCGGAACGTCGCCCGACGGTTCAAGAGCACGACGGAGAACTCCTGATCCGCCGCGTCGATCACGGGAAGCTCGATCATGGTCTATGGCCCAAACAGATCGTAAGCGATGGATGAGCCCCGGCCGCTGTCAGCCGAAACCGGAGTGGTGCGCGCATCGCCGCGGTTGACCGTGCCCGATGCCCGATCGACCGTTGCCGGCCCGGATGCTCGGGAAGCCGCAGGCGTGGCCGCACGGCGCGATTTCGCCCAGCCGGGGTTCTTGCCCCCACCGGATGACGCTTCGCTTCCCCTGCGCCCGCTCTCGCCACTGGCGGATGCATCGCCGGGCACGGAAGCCGACGAGACGATCAGCACCTTCTGGAACTCGACCTTGCCGCGGAACACCCGGCTGAACTGCGATGTCCGCTCCGGGGCAATGCGCTTGATCAAGAGATCGGTGTGCACGTCGAAGCCGGAGACGACGGTGAACGGGATGCGCTCGGCTTGCCACGCCTTCAGCGCCTGCCAGGTCACCGCCGCGTTGTCCGTCACGACGTTCCATGCCAGCCGCTCGGGCTCCATGTGCGCGTGGTCTGTGGCGACGGCACCGTTTTCGAGCGGGATCTCCGTAATGGACAGCACGCTTTCCGGCTGCTCGGATTCCACGACGGCAATCGGCACCGGCCCGATGGCTCGGGAGAAGAGGATCGCGCTCATGAACGGTCCTGCTCAAGGTTGGGGCGATACAGCTCTGGCATGTGAAGGAGGCCCGCCATGTCGGAGCAAAGCCAAATGGATGCGATCATCGACATCCTTGATCAGCAACAGCGCCAGATTTCAGTTCTCGCGAAACGCTGCGACCGGTTCGAAGCGCATGGGATGGCTATCGCACTGGTGTTCCAAGCGCTGTCTGGCGCTCTTCAGGTTCGCGGTGCCATCTCGCGAGATGAGCTTGTAGTTTTGATGCAGACATTGATCGAACGCACCGAGCGCATCGGGGGAAAGCCGCCAGAAGCGATCGAATATCTTCGGGCAATTCAGAAGGGACTGATGCTGGATCAATCACCGGGTACAACGAACTAGCCTCGGCCCAGAGAAGCCGCACCCAATTCCCATCGGCCATTTTCTCTCCTATGGTGCGGCTGCCGATTGTGCGACCTGAGGACGGGATTGCACTGCCGCCTGCCCGATTGCCGCCGATGTTGCCCTAGCTGCCGCTGCCGGGGCCTGACTGGCCTGCTGCACCGTCTGGTTGACCGTCGAGTTCACCGTCACCGGGAACTGGCGGTTGTCCTGACGTGCATCAGTGATGGTCGCATCCACGGGGGCTCGGCCTGCCATTTCGGCTAGGTTGGAATTCATGCCTTCAAGCCGTGCCCGGATAGCATCAAGGCCTGCAGTCGTGCTCGCGCTCTCACTGAAACCGCCGCCGCTCCAACCGCTCCCGGTTTCGGCTGGCAGTGCGGGGGGGGGCGGCGCCGGCTGGCTCGCACCTGCGGCAGGCGCCGGGGGTGAAGCGACCGTCGCGGCAGGCGGCGCTGAGGCTGGTATTCCTGAATCAGCGGAGCCGCCTTGTCGCTTCAGTCGCTCGGCCTCGATCTGCTGGACAGCGATATCGTAGGCGTCATCGAATTCGCGAGGCGCCATGTAGGAATACAAATCCCCGTGGCCTCGCTCCTTGCGGATTTGGGCGACGCGCTCGCCGATGTTGAACATCTCCGTGCCGGCGTCGAGCACGCCGCTGACTGGATCGGCCAGCGCGCCGCCGACCGCCTTCATGAAATTGTCCCATGAAGACGAAAGCTGGTCGATCTCGGTCTGTGTGTCCCCCAGCACGCGGTTCAGGTCGTTCATGACCGAGCCGTCGACCTCGGAACTGTTCACCGTGTCGATGAACTTCTTGTAGCTATCGGCCGAGGTCATCAGCGACTGCATGCCAAGCCGGAATTCCTGATCGGTGAACAGGAGCGGCAGCTTCGTCAGATCGCCCTTGATTGTTTCGTTGGAGATGCGAACGAACGCATCCACCATGCCTTCGCCAGCATCGCGTGCGGCCTCGAGCTCCGCGCGCAGGTCGACACCGAACTTGCCGAACTTCGTCGCGGTTTCCTCGGTGAACATCTTGCCGAAGACGTTCTGCAACTGCGTCGCCGCGCCACTCGCCGATCCGGTATCTTCGCGCACCGTCTGCAGCAGGGCGATGAGGGTCTTCAACCCTTCCTCGCCAGTGTAGCCTAGAGACGAGAAGGAGTTCGCCAGTTCGGGGATGAACTGTGCCATGTCCCGAAGTTCGAACTGCCCGGCCTTGCCGCCCGCGACCATGATGTCGAAGGCCTTCTGCAACTCGGAAGACTGGAGCCCGAGCGCGCTGGCAGCTTTCTGCGCAGTGTTAGCGATGTCCGTCGTCGCCGCGCCGGATGCTTGCGCCGTCGCCATGACAGATGGCAGGAACGCCATAGCCTGTTCAAGGGACATGCCCGACGCGACTAGCGTGTCGAGGCCCGCAATGGCCTGATCAAGCGGCAGGGCAACATCGAACGCAAGGTTGCGAATGACCTCGCCGGCCTTCGCGGTCTCCTCGGCCGTTGATCCCGCCGTGATCCCGATCCGGGTCATCTCGCGTTCGAACCCGGCGAAGTTCCGGAATCCTGCCGTTCCTAGCGCAATGGCAGCCGTGGTAGCAGCACCGACCGCTACGCCCAATCCCCTCATGCGATCGGTCGAGCCCTTGGCCCGCTTCTCGGTCTTATCGAGCTCGTCGTTGAACTTCTCGACCGGCGCGGTGCTGCCGAGCTTGAAGCCGAGCAGTGCGATCAATTCCTCAGCGATTGCCACGTTTCGACCTCGCCTGCTGAGATGCTCGCTGCTGTTGCGCGACCCGCAGGTCCAGCGCTTCGTGCATGTCGAGAAGCTGTTTCAAGGTGATGCGCTCGCAATCCAGGAAGGTGCAGAGCGGCGGGTCGGCGAGTGCCGGCCGGTAGACGAAATAGTTCAGGTTCGGCGCGACCTGCTTTACTTCCCGCTCGCTAAGGCCGATCGCAGACCGCTCAAAAGTCCACCGCCCACGCTCTCGGTAAAAAAATCGGCGTAGTTCACCTCCAGCACGAATTTGGCGACGGGAAAGATCGCAGCCAGGTTGCCGGAGAACTCCTCGTCGAGATTGACCGGTGCATAGCCCGACGGACGCTTGACCGACGCGCATGTCACGATGCGATCAATGAGGCCCTTGATTTCCGTCGACCCTGTGCCGCGGAGGATGTCGCCGAGGCCGGCCAGCGCCGCGACTTCGGCCATGACGTCAGGGGCGCCCGTCTCGCGGTTCGCAATCGCCATGAGGATGGCCGGCACCCGCCCGGTCGCCTGGGTCGCCACGCGCATCAGATCCGCGTAGAGTTCGATCGCCTCTCCTGCCGGGAGGGGCTCGACCTTGTATAGCTCACTGCCGATCCTGCGTTCCGCCATGGGAGAATGAACCTTGCTCAGAGCCGCTATCGTTGCAGCATCATTGTTGGGAACAGCACCTGCGATGGCGCAATCAGTGGAGTTTTCCAACGCCTTGCCCTTCGAGATCGGGAAAGCGACGATGGAAGAGGTCGTGACAGCCGGCGTGCCCTACACAGTCATCACTGTTGAGCTTCGGAACGGCTCGACACACACTCGGTCGGTCGACATCCACTGCGAGGCAGAGAACGCCGAGGGTATGACTTGGGACGTGACGGGATCGGTATCTCAGCTGAGCGCAGGCGAGGTCCGAAGCGCGAGGCTGGTGAAGGAAACAGAAAGCCCCCTGGTCAACCCTACGTCTGCCCGGTGTGTCGTCATGGGATTTGAGGGCGCAACGCCGCTTTAATGAAAAAGCCCGCGCGAGGCAGGCGTCGGTTCTGCTCAAGGTTGATGGGATAGCGTTCGGCGACTGAAATGGGAGCCGAGAGATGCCCGACGTAAGGACGACGTTTAACTCAAGGGACGGCTTACTCAGGATTGAGGTGGAGGATGACGAGGGCCACAAAGTGGGCATCCCCCTCTCCGCAGAGACTGCAGCGCGTCTGATTGGAAACCTGCTGGGTATGTTGCCGTTATGCGAGCCGACCGGACGGGAGGACACGATGATCCTTGGCGATCTTCAGTCTCCGACTGTTCGGACAGGGACCACGCATGAAGGCGAGTTTTTGCTCGACGTGTATCTGTCATCTGACGTCGCACTCCGGTTTACGCTTGAGGACGGACAATGGGCCGGCGTCTGCCGCGAAGTCTTCGACATGATCAAAACGAAGGCCGAAGGACGGGGCGACAATCCGGTCCAATGAAAAGGCCGCCCCGAAGGACGGCCCGATCTTTTTACTTCAAACCGGCCGCGACGCGACACGCCTCTGCGCGCCATGCCGAACCCCGCCTAGCCTGCCATACCAAGCGTTGCCAAACCGCGCCCCGCCGTGCCTAGCCTGCGTTACCAGACCGAGACCCGCCTCGACGTACCGGGACTCACCATCCCCCGCCTAGCCTGCCCTGCCGTGATCCTCGCCAGCCGATCGGGCGATCAGCTCCGCGCCATTCTCAAGCAGCAATATCGTGCTGTTTCGCTGCCTGTTCGAGAAGCGTCTTGAGCCTCTCCAAGTTTCTCATCGACCCGCCGGCAAATTCCACCGCCGAACCGTATCGCCGAAGCCATGTTTCCATGGCCTGTGCCGCCTGCCGACAATGCTCGGCCATATGGCTCGGGTCATTGGCATCGAACAGTTTGTATCCGCCACCGTCGCGGCGGGTGGCAATCGGCGAGATCACGAGTGGTGTTTCCGTTTGACGAATCCGAACCGGCTTCGTCTGCCCCACTTCTTCGACCTGGAACGTGACCCGAAGCCCTTTGGCAAACTCACGAGCCTGCCAAAGCTTATGCTCGAATGCGGCCTTGTCGGCGTCCCACTCGAACCACCCGTGCGCAGGGTGCAAAGGCCCGACCCGCTCGACTTCCTCAAGGAATATCCGAGGGTTGTAGTTACCGTTGTGGCGGACGGCGAACTCCTGAATAATTTCTTGCCGCCGCTCTTTGGTGAAGTTCGCCATTATGCAGCCCTCCGCTTCGTCTCGGCAGCGTAGAACTCCATCAACTCTGCGGTGTCGCTCCCGGCAAAATCGGGATCAGCGAGAGCGGCTTCCTGCGCATCGCGAGCGTGGTACTCGACAAGCTCATTCCACTCGTCATCGTCCTCGCCTTCGCCAATGACGCGAAACAGCCCGTAGCCGCCCTTGCCCTTTTCCTGTCGAAAGTCGCCGACGCCGACCAGCACTCCTGCATTACAGAGCAGCGTCACAACCGAGGTCATGGAAAGCTGCGGCATGATGAACTGGACGTTCAGTTCGGCACCCCACTTCGGAAGGAAGCAGCGAGACCGTACGTCCGGGGTCCGCGCCATGTCGGCGGAGCGAACCACGTCCATCCGCAAGTGAGGCGTCCCGTAGAGCGCGACCCTGTCGCCGGGCAGGAAAAGAAGGCGTTGCGCCGAGGTCTTTGTCATCCCCGGCGTTTCCAGCGCCGCCGTTGCCATGGCCGCTTTTACAGCGACGACCTGGAGCCCGAGAGCGGTCGGACCATCATCCATGATCTCGGCGCTATCCCGAAACTCTTGGAGCGGATGGTGCTTGATCTCGACGCGCTCGGCACGGGTCTTTTTCTTCGTCCCGACGAGCAGACCCTGCTTGACCTTGGCGCTCATTCGGTTCTGGAACATCGGCTGTGTACCAACGATCCTGAGCTTAACTGACCCACGCCGCAAAGGCTGGATGGTGATGTCTGCGGTTTCTTTTTTGGCGGTTGCCATTTGATTTATCTCCATTGGCGCCCGGCCCGCCAAGCCCGGAAACGCACAGGGGTTCGCTTTCGCGAACACCGGGGCCAATGAAGCTGGTGTTCGCGTCTCATCCCCATGGCGGCGGGGAATTCAAATCTTGATTTTGGTGTTAAGCGGCGCGTCTCGTGTTTCTGGCGGCCTCGTCGGCCTTCCGCTTCCGCCCGATCATCCACTCCATGACCTCGGCGATGTCGGAGCCGCAATCCAGCATCTCGTAGGACGAGACAATGCGGATGGCCTCCTCGTCCTCGTCTGGATTGCCGGTCGGCTCGCGGTGCTTCATTTCGAGGATGAACATCTCGCGCAGCCCGCCGAGCCGGTCCATTTCCTTGGCTATCCACTTTCCGCCGACGCTATTGGCGTCGCACCTCGGCTGATTGTAGACGCCGCAGAGACCGTCGATCCCGGCGGACAGAGCCGCGATCACGACCTCCAACTCAATCCCCGCCATGTGCGGGAGGCGCATCGCCTCGGTCGGAAACGACTGCGCCAGTCGGGCCTTCCTCTCCATGTCCGCCATCACGCTGCCTCCAGCACGCGAACGGCGCCACCGGACAGAACCGGCTTGGGCTTGTCGGCGATAACCAGGGCGGACGACGCATCGCCTTCAATGCGGGCAAAGGCGCTTGCCACGAACGGGTCGCGGGCAATGCGGGAAAGCTGTATGGTGCGGGTAGCCATTCGATGATCCTCCTGAGATCGTCGTTTCGGTCAGGGCCGGTGTGGAAGTTGCTGCTTCCCATCGGCCTGATTTTTATATATAGGTAATTTCAGGAGGCGTCAATTACCCATATGCGAAATTCACCCCCTCGCCCTCGCGGGCGACCAGAGACCGTGCCGCATAAGAAGCTCATCGCGTTTGACGATGAGACCTTAACGGCTGTCGATGCGTTCACCGCCGATCAAGGTGACAAGCCCAATCGATCCGAAGCGATCCGGCGCCTTTTGCGGGATGCCCTGATCAGCCTTGGCTATCTCAAGAACAGTTGAGCACTATTCGAACCGGACCTCGTTCCACTGCCAGCGACCAGCGAAAATCTGCCATTCTCGCTCAGTGGCATTGACGCCCGAGGACATCGTCGGCGCTTCCATGATGATGCACTCGGCCGCCGAGCCGCCTTCGTTGCTTTCGGTGTCGCGGACGGAGACCGGGAACTTGCGGACCGATCCTGCCGTCATCGAACGCTCGACCGCCCGCAGGTAGGAGTGCGCTGCGGAGGTGTGCTGCAGCTTGAGCGTGATGATCGCGCTCTCGTCCGCAGAGGTAGAGAAGATCGTCCGTCCGTCGGCGCCGACCATCGGCGTGCCGCGGCTAGCGTTGCGTGCGACCGAGACCGCGTCGTCGCCTTCCCAGAGCCCGCGAACATCGCGACCATCGAGGGAGACCTGCACGTTCTTCGCACTGTAGGTGGTGATATCAGCCATTTTTCAGCCCTCAGGAAAGAACGGTGTATGCGGCCTGGGCAAAATGCACGGCGCCGGCATAGCGGAAGGACACCCGGATGGGCGGCGAGATGCGGGCGTTGCGCTGCGACGCCGGAACCGATCGGGCGCGCGGGATGACCATCTCGTAGGCAGGCGAAACCAGCCCCGTCACATCGTCGATGTCGGCCGCAATGGCACCCGCATCGATCGCGCTGTTCATGACCAACTCGACCGCAGATCCAAGGAGCGCCATGCCACGGTCATCGAAGGCCACGCGCTTGTTGTTCAGCATGATGTTGAACAGTTCCTCCTCGGTGCGGGCCTTGAGCCAGTCGCCGAAGTGGATTTCATCGACGAAATCGTTCTGCGACATGACCGAGCCGAACTGGACGTGGTTCTGCCCGCCGATGTCGACGTAGACCGATGCGAGATGGCCGACGCTTTTGTCCTGGCCGAGGCCGGGGACGAAGCCCGTAACCGCCTGCAGTTCGCCGCCGGTGATGTTGGTTCGGGTGATGCCCCGAAGCTGCTTGAAAGCCGGCGTGTAGGCGCTCTCCGCCTCATCCAGCACGAAGGAACTCAGCAGAGCCGCCAGAGCGACCGACGGGTATTCGGCCTCTACCTCGTGGTAGAAGATCGCGGTGCGCTCGTATTCCGAAACCTTCAGCCGGGCCGCGATGTTGGTCGTGTCCGTCGGGCTCTTCATCAACACGTCGTTGCTGTCGATGATGGCGATGACGGTATGGGCCTCGGCCCAGGCCGCAATGGCATCGGTGATGCTGGCGGTGTCCCGTAGATCGTCCTCGACCAGAAGGAAGTACCATTCGGCGTCGGCATCACGGATCGCGTCGAGTTCGTCGGCGAGCAACGCGGCCTTGGCCGGGGCATCGGCACCGGCCGCCACAGCTGTGGCGTCGTAGTAGCCGACCTTGAAGGCTGCAGGGCGCGGGTTCTGGCCGAACGCGGTCTGGCCGGCCACATAGGCGGCATCGGCCGCATCGAAGTCGGCCGCGACCTCTTCCATGGTCGTGTAGAGCTTCGTCCTGTTGTCCTCATCGACCGCGCCGGTCACCTCGACCGACTGCAGGAACATCGGCGTTCCGAAGCCACGGCGGGCCACGAAATTGTCCGTGCGCGTGACAGAGACGTCGACAACGCGGCTGTAGGGAATGACCGCCACGGGCGACCTCCTTCAATTGGCCCATCTCAGGGGCTGGCTTGGGAAAGGGACTGCTTAGAGTCGGGCGAAGTCCGGCTGCTGCTCTTCGATCACACTGATGACGAGCCCATCGCGAACCACGCCGCGGACTTCGACGGTCATGTTCGCCCGGTTCTGGAATTCGGCGTTTAGGATCTCGGTGGCGTCAGCGATCCGCGAGACTTCGGCCAATTGGAGCGGCAGCAGGCCTTCCATCGCGGTCTGCACCTGCGCCGCAGTCTTGATCTTGCGCAAGATCGTCTTGCCCGCGCCGCCGTACACGTCGAGTTGGAACCGCCAGTACCAGTCCTGCACTGGCACTTGGCGGATCACCCCGGAGGCGTCGGTATAGTCGACATCGCGAGGATGATCGTTTAGCGCATCGTCCATTGCCAGATTGATGACGCCGTAGGGCTCTGCCGGCTCGGGGCCGCCCTGGTAGCTGTCGATCCACAGAATGCCTGTGGTGGTCGCAATCCAGTTCCGGGTGGCGTCCAGCACCTCGCCCTCGGTCATGACAAAGCGCCGAGAATGGCGCTGCTGTAGCCGCCCATCTTCTGCCAGTCGTCTCCAGAGAGGACGCGATAACGATCGTCTCCATCAATGATCCGGTCGTCAGGTTTGATCGGATATGATGTCCAGATGATCGCCTTTGCCTCGTTTCTGGTGCCCTCTGGCAGATCCCTGAATTCTTCTCGCGAGATCAGCGACATCGGCTGGATCGACGCAGCGATTTCAGTCGTGGTCGTCGCTCCCGGAACCCACTTGCCGTTCACATAGGCGCCTTCCGCATCCCGCTCGTGCGTGACGACGTCGGTCGTGTCGCTGTCGAATGCGTCGCTCATGTCCAGCATCAGTTTTCCACGCTGTAGGTGATCGCCTTCCTCATCCCGCCGATGTTCACCAGCGGATTCGCGAAGCCCTTGAGCTTGATCGTCAGAGGGCTGTTCGGCGGGCTTTGAAGATTGGTGATCTCTTCTTGGGTATGGCCTTGCGCGAGCACCCCAAGGCGCTGGAGAATAGTGAGCGGCGAGGCAGATTGTGTGAAGATCGAATGCGCGCCGCTACTCATCATGTTCTGGTATTTCTTGCGGTTCGCCCGCATGGCGTTGGCGAGGAAGGGGCGCGCTGGGATAGGCCCGCCCCAGCCGCCGCCGGAACGGCCGCCTCTCGTACCGTAGTGGTTCCAGATGCCTTTTTTGATCTCTTCGCCATCGGTTTTGCCGGCGACCAGGCCGACCTTGACTTGCGTCGGCCCGCCTTTGAGCTTCTTGGCTATGTCGCCGACGTTGATCCGGGTTGATCGGGTAATGCTGCCGGTGAACATCAGGCGACCATCGGCCCGCCGAAATTGGCTCTCCGCAGCGCCAGGAAACGCTTGCCGTATTCGGTGGCGGAAAGGCCCGCCGAGTCGCCCAACGCGCTTCCTGCCCCCGCTCCTGCTCCGGCGTATGTGACGGAAACCTCGCCGATCGTCTTGCTCTTGATTGGGCCGGTGCTGGTCATGGTTGACTTCTTGCCTGCCGCCCGCTCGACTGCGCCCTCGGTGACCAGCATATGCGCAGTCAGGAGCATGATGGCGATGGGATAGTCCCGCTCGATCCAGCTTTCGTTCACCACCCCGGCCGCTTCGGTCAGGACGAGACCGATCAGCGCGTCATCCACCGGATCGAATTCCGGATAGCGGGTGACGAACTGTTCGGTGGTCGGCACAGTGTAGGCCATCGGTCAGTCCTCGGCCGAGACGATCAGATCGAAGATCTCGACCTTCGTGGCGCGATCATCGATCGAAAGCCCCTTGGCCTTGCCGTATTCGACAAGCTCGGCCTTGGTCATGTCCTCGATCGGCTTGTTGGCCGGCAGGACGGAGGGATCGTTGACGACTTCCGGCGCCTGGGGCTTGGGAGTGTCGCCGGCTTCGGTCAGAAGGCCGAGCTTCACCCATGTCGCGACGGGCTGGCCGCGCTTGATCATCTCCCACCGCGGCACCGCCGCAGTCTTGCCGGGCGCGATCGAGACCGTGCCGACGGTCAGAGCGGTGTCGTGGTGGTTGGTGATGTTCACGGCGGTCATGGTCAGGCTTCCATTTCGGAGACGGCAGCGGCCTTGTCGGCGTCCGACAGCGCGTTGAAGGCTTTCGCCTCCTCTTCGCGCATGGACTTGCCGATGGCGTTGCCGTTCGCGTCGTGGATCTTGAACCAACCGGGCGAGGTCTCGCGGGCTTCGTAGGCGCCGACTTCGGTCTTCGCAGGCTCGTCCGCCTCACCTCCGACCGGCGTGATAACGACGCCCTCAAGCGCCTGCAGGGAGATGAATTCGTCCGTCAGGCCACCTTTCACGTCGATGGTGCCTTCCGACTTCGGCCCGACCTCCTCAAGGCCGCCATGCACCTTGAAGGCCTTGGCGCGATGGGTCGGGTTCTTGATGTGATATTCCATCGCTCAAGCCTCCGGTTTGAGGTGGAGCGGGGCCGAAGCCCCGCCCTGCTGATTAGGCAGTCGCCTTGCGGAGGACTTCCGGGCGCTGGCAGAAGTAGAGCGGATAGGAATAGACCTCGCCGCGGGTCCAGAAGTTGCGATCCATGTCGCGAATGTTCATCGCGTAGGTGTCGCGGCCCGCCGTGTTGGCGTACTCGATGCTCTCCAGCGGCCCCATCGCCTTCTTGAAGATGCCCGTGGCACCGACCGGGAAGAACTTCGCCTCGTCGGTCGGAACCGCGACGGTCGAATTGTCATCCGTGCCGCGGTAGTTGTGCCAGGTGATCCCGCCGAAGGTGAAGGCGCCGAAGGCCTTGTTCTGCGTCAGGTCGGATGCGGCGTTCCAGTTCAGATAGGCCTTCTCGACGTTCGGATGCGAGATCAGGGCGTCGTAGAACTCGTCGCCGGCCAGTGCGTGAACCGTGGTGCCCGGCGTCATGGCACCACGCGCCGCACGGGTCATGGCACGGATGACTTCGGCGCACTTGCCGCGGACATCAGTGGTCGCCGTAGCGAGCGCGAAGGAGATCGCAGTCGCTTCCGTCTCGCCGAACTCGGTGAAGTAGTTGTAGATCACCGTCGTTCCGTCCGAATCCAGAAGCTTGCCCTGGAGCGCGCCGAGGCGGTGGTGCTCGTGGGTCAGCTCCATGTCCTGACGGATACGCTGCATCCGGCGCAGGTATTCGGCCTGCACCTGCATGGATTCGCTTTCGGAGCCGAAGGCGCGGATGCCCTGGACTTCCGTGGCGTAGAGCGTGAAGCCCTTCACGAGGCGCGTGGTGCGCAGCGGAACGGCCGTGCGGGTATCCTTGACCAGTTCGGCAGGCGGAGCGCCCATCGGGGAGGTCGGGATCAGGACCGTTTCACCGTCGCGACGATCGACCCAGAGGTCGTGCGTGCGAACCGGCATCGCCTCGAAGAGATTGAGGCTGCCGAGCAGCGACGGAACATAGTCCATCTTGTCGACTGCGCCGCTCAGCGAAGTGGTGCTGAACGCGGAGCCGTTGAAAATGTTCATGTTGGCCATTTCAGCGGCTCCTTATCGAACGATGATGCCGAGCGCGGCCAGCGCGGCGTTGGCAGTCGCCTTCGCAGCATCGTTCGCACCGGACTGGTAGATGAGGTGGGCGCCGACGACCTCGGCATCCCGCGTGACCACGGTGCGCGTCACCGTGCCGATCGCGCCTTCGTAGAGGACACCGGCGATGGTCTGGGCACCGGTCGCTGCGCCGGGATCGTAGGCAACGAAATTGCCGTCGGCCGTGAGCTTGCCGAGGATGGTGCCAGCGGCAAGGCCGGGCGTGGTGCCGCCGACCACGGTCACTTCATCGCGCGAGCGATACATGCCGTTGGCCTCGGAGACGAGGAAGCCCGCGGTGCGGACGCCTTCGGTGAGAATAGCCATCGATCAGGCCTCCTTCTTCATCTTGACGCCGGCAGCGGCGAACACGCTGTCGCTCCACCCGTCGTTCATGGGTGCGGGCCGACCGTCGGCGAGCGCGGCGGCCACCGGATCACCGCCCTTCTTGGCGTCCTCGGCGAGGATGTCGAAGCGAGCATCGACGTAGGCAGCCGACTTGCCCTCGACCGCTGCATCGCCGAGCTTGGCGACCACGACGGCCTTGCGGATGTCGGCATCGGACACGCCGGTCGTCTTCACGTCCTTGGCAATGGCGCCTGCGAGCGCGACGAGATCGCCGCGGTCCTGGACGCGCTTGTCGAGATCGGCGTCGGACAGGATCTTGCCCTTCGCGTCGTCGAGTTCCGCGTCCTTCTTGGCGATCTCCGCATCCTTGTCGGCCAGCGCCTTGGCGTGGGCCTTCTCGGCATCGGAAAGCTTGGTGGTGGTGTCGCCGAGCCGCTGCTGCAGCGTGGCGATAACCGTGGCTCCCTGATCGGTCACTTCGATCGGGATGCCATCGACGGTAACCGTCTTCAGGGCCATGGGAGGTTCCTTGTCCTCTACAGTGAGCGGGGCGATGCCCCAGTGGACCGCACCGTCACCGATGCGGCATTCCGATCCGGCTCGCCCGCGCTGGACGATCGCCAGGTGGTTGGCCCGGATGTTCTTCTGGATGGCGTCGTAGGCCTCGCCTTCGGGCGTGACGCCGTCCTCGAATGAGAGCTCGCAGGAGTAGCCGGCGGAGAGCTCGCGCTTGCCAGACTGGATCGTCTTGACCGCCGCGGCGTCCTTCACGATGAGCGGGATGCGCAGGCGCTGGCCGTCACGCAGGACCTCGTCGCCGGTCTCGCCCTTCGCCAGCGATGCCCAGTTGTCGGCTGTCACGGCTTCGGCCGGGTGATCGTCGGTGATCGGGATGTGCGAGAACGACGCCAGGCTGTCGCGATGGAAGACCTCTGCCTCCGGCCGGTAGACCCGGACCATCTGCATCTCGGGCTTGCCGACCTCGATGCCGGCGTAGATCTGGATTCCGGTCCGCACGATCCGGGCGTCGGCCACGAGATAGCCGTCGGCGGTGACGCGAGGCTTTTCGACCTCGGCCGCGTCGATGAACTGCATCACATGTAATCCTTGGTGCCGTCTTCGCGGACCGTGTAGGGCCGGATGTCGATGCCGTGGGTGGCGACCCAATCGGCTGCCCGTTTCGGCCAAGGCAGCGGTAGGAACGCGAGCACGTGCACCCACCAGCGGACGCGGATGTCCGCGCCAAGCTTCACACAGATCATGGCCAGAGCCCTCGATTGTGGTATTGTCCGCGCCGATGACCGACGAACAGTTCCGTGAACTTCGCCAGCTCGCGCTTGAGCAGAATGTTCGGATTTCCGAACTCGCCCTCACCGTCCGCACACTTCAGCGGCGGATGGAGGAGATCGTGTCGATGTCCGTTACCCAGGACATTGCGCACATCGGAGGGCAGGAAGAGCTTGATGCCTTCCTTGCCAGCTATCAGAAGCGCTCGCCGTCCACGTAGACGATGCCGCGGGCAACGCACCGGCACATGATGGGCTGCCCCGGCGGCAACCCCTGTTCGGCGCCGGTCGGCTTCCCGTATTCGTATTCCTTGCCGTCCAGTTCCTTGTGGCGCGGCCGCACGCGCTCATCCCGGCTCGTCATCCAGGTGTAGGACGTGACACCCGCCTGAACGTGCCGCAGCCGGTTCAAGTCCGAGGTCGTCTTTGCGACCTGATCTCTTGCGATGACCTTCGCCCGGCGATCGGCAACGCCGAACTCATCGGTGAGCCGCTTGCGTAGCTGAGCTGCCGTCTGACCCTGCAGAACCGCGTCGTAGGTGGCGCGCTCGATCTTCCCGACGGTATCCCTCGCAAGGCTCTGGATAAGCCCCGCGTTCCGACGGTTCGCGTCGATCAGATACTCCGCCAGATCCTCCTGGCTCACCACCGCGGCGAGATCGATCCCGATGGTAGCCCGCACCGAGGCCATCCACTTCTTGGTGTGCCGCTCGCTCTCCAGCCGGAGGATGCGCCCGACCATTCCCTCGGCGATGACACCCAGCCGAACGGCCAGTTGCTTCAGGCTCTCGAATACGAACTCGCCCAGCGCGTCCTGCGTCATCGCTGACCGCTGACGGGCGATCTCGGCTTCGGCGGCCGGAAGCACGTCGGAACGCACCGTGGCCGCCAGTGACCGCAGCATGGCGCGGAGAGCGCGAAGGTATTCGGTCTGGGCGCCCCGGGTGTCGGTTATGGGCGGCAGGGTGATCGCTGGCCGCTTGGTCTTCGTCGCGGCCATGCGGGAGAGGCTGTAGGACTGCACGGTCAGTCCTCCTTGACCTCTTCCCAGATTTCCGGCCCCAGCACGATCTTGCCGCGATAGGGCTCGACAGTGGTCAGGTCGATCGGCGTCTTCGTCAGCGAGACGTGCGTCTGATAGTCGGGGAACCCGTGCTCAGCGCCGGCCCGAATGATGTCGGCGTGGCGCCATGCGAGGCGTGACGACGCGAACATGAGCACTGCCGACATTCCGCCAAGCGGCTCGACCACGCGGGGACCACCCTCGGGGATCACCATCTGGTCCTTGCCGTCGGAGCCATACTCGCTGTCGTTGCCGGCCTTGATCCAGTCCAGCGGCTGCCGGCTGTAGATGATCGTGACGTGCAGGTCGGGCACGATGTCCGTCATGCCCTGCGACTTCGCCCATGCCGTAATCTCGGCCGCGTTCAGCACGTCCCGGCGGACATACAGCGTCCGGGGCGCCGCATCGTTCGCCGCCGCCTGCAGCCGGGTGACGGTGGCCGCAGCCGGCGCCTCACGCGCTGCCCGTGCCGCCTCTTCCGCTGCCGTCGCCTTTTCGCTGAAGTCGATCGCGTCGCCTTCGGCCTCGGCATCGTCCATGGCTGCCTCGAGCCCGGGATACGTGCCGTTCTCGATGAGCTGATTGACGCGGCCTTTCGCGAGGGCGCTGTCAGGGATCAGTCCGCTGTTCGCGTCGATCTGGAACGCTTGCGCGTGCTTCAGTGCGATCTCCGCATGGTCCTTCTCGTCGAGTTGGAACAGCTCGGACCAACGGTAATGAACCTCTGGCGGGCGCTTCCCGAGGGCGGACCAGATGATGCACTCATCCAGCACAGACATGGCTGGCCGCATCTCCAGTTCCTGCATGGAGCGAATGCGGTTGAAATAGTTCTTCTCGTCGTGCGCACCCGTCGCGTTCATGCCTGCCGGGCTCTGCCCCAACAGCCGCGTTACCGGGATATCGGCCGCGCCGGCAGCGATCTGCATGAAGCGGTCGATCACGTCCGGCAGCGTGGCGAAGGTGATCTCCTTCTGCTGATAATCCTCGTCACCGTCGATGATCAGGGCGTTGTAGAGCCCCTTGATCATCATCGAGGTGGAGACACGCTTCTGCAGCCGGGACTCATAATCCGGGTCGGCCGCCATCGCGGTCAGGTTCGGGATCTTGATGACGTCGAGCTTGGCCTCGTGGGTCATCTCCGACACGTTCGCCGCGGTCGCCTCGGCATCCTTCAGAGCGCGGGACACCGCCTCAAGAATGCTGTCACCCCAGGTTGTAGCGACGGTGGTTTCCACGTTCGGCAGCGGCGCCCCGATGAACCGCACCAGCCGCGAGGGATGGACGATCACCTGGGCGCCGGTGCCGGTCTGCAGTGTGTAGACCTTGGGCGTGCCGTACCAGGGCGAGGTGACGTCGGTTTCCAGTTCGCCGGCTGCAAGGCGGGTGCAGGTCAGGACCGGGAGATACCGGAGCCCGCCGTTCTTCAGCCGCTCGGGCCGCAGTTCCTCCGACTGATTGACCGAGCCATCGCCGATGAACATCGCCGCGCCGCCGTACAGCCGCGCCTTGGTCTTGGCCTCCAGCGCCTTGCCGCGGACGTTCAGCCGCTTTTCCTCGGCCTCGATCTTCTCGATCTGGTCGTTCTCGGCCTGCCAATCACGCCATTCCCGGCACATATCCATGGCGGGAATGTCGATCACCTTCCTCGCGAGCCACGATCCGCGATAGGCCGCTTCCAGCTCCATCGGGTCCATCGGCGTGAAGGCATAGGTGGCGCCGTGCGCCTTGCCCTTCGTCAGCCCTTGGCCGGTGAAGATGTTGACGATGGAGTCGAGAAACCGCACGAACTACCCCCAAGCCCTGATGTCGTAGTTCGATCCGGTGACCATCAATTCCGTGAGCGCCCACACCAGCGCATCGACGCGATCGGGAGAGCCTTCGCCGAGGTAGCCGTCGCTGGTCATCGAGCACATCTGGTCTTCCAGACGCTCCATACCTGCGACGTGCCTCACCTTGCCTTGTTCGTAGAGAGCGGCAACCGGCTCGGCCCGGACGATCTTGCCCCGGCTGGCGACGACCTCGCTGTAGCTGACGCTCCGGTCGATCGTGCGAATGACGTGCTCGACCATGGCGCCGCCGAAGTTGCGCTCGGCGATGATCCGATCGGCCTTGAACTCGTGATAGGCGGCGACAGAGCGCCGGCCCCAGCCGTCCGGTGAAAGCTTGCAGGTCCGGTCGGCCATGATGTAGCCGATCCCGTCCACGCCCTTGCCCGCAACGATGATGCCGATGCTGTCGCCTTCGTCCTCGTCGCCTCTGGTGCCGCTGGGATCGATCGAGACCACGATCCGGCTCATGTCCGGCAGGCGAACGCCCTTGCGCGCCTCGTCGATCATGTCGCGGGTCCACAGGGCCCCCGGCACATCGTCCAGCAGCTCGGCGTTCAATTCCTGCCGGCCAAGACGGGTGCCGGCGTATTTGTCCTCAATGGCTCGCAGGAAGCTCGGGGCGAGGTTGCCGGCGTTGTCGAACGTCGAACCCCGCGTCACCACCGTGCGCTCGTCCTTGGCGATCTCTCGCACGACAGGAAGCGGTTTCGGCGTCGTCGTGATGCAGGTCCGCGGTCGGTCCCCGAGCCGAAGCCCGAACATCGCCATGTCCCAGGTCTCGCGCAGATACTTCCACGCGGCCAATTCGTCGGCCCAGATCCGCTCGTGCTGCGGCCCGCGAAGGCGCTCCGGCTCCTCGGCCGAGAACATCGTCGCCACCGCGCCGTTCTGCCAGGTCAGCCGTCGCTTGGAAGGCTCATAGGCCGGGCGGCCAAGAGGTTCGCCGTCGTCCGTCCGATCACCGGCCCAGCACACGGCCAGAAGGCCACTCTCGCCTTCCACCATGACGTCGCGAGCGTCCGATGCCGTCGGCGCGATGAGACCGACCCGCTTCACGCCGGCCTTGACCTGTTCGCGCACCCACTCTGCGCCAGTGCGGGTCTTTCCGAAGCCGCGCCCCGCGAGGATCATCCAGTTCTGCCAGTCCCCTTCCGGTTCGGTCTGGTTCGGCCGGGCGAAGACGCGCCAATCATGGAGAAGCGCCTGGCAATCCTTATCCGTCAGCCCCGCCAGTACCGCTTCCAGTTCCGCGGGTGGCAGGCTGGCGAGCGAGGAGAGAACGGAGCTTGCTGCGGGCATCGATTACCGTGACGTCGAGAGAGACTTCCGCCTCGATCCGATCGGTGAACAGCTTGTGGTATTTTCCGAGAAGCCCCCAGGCGCTCACACGAGCCGCGTGAGAGGCGCCGTCGCCTTCGCGGGTGGCTTCCCTGTGCAAGCCGATGAGCACGTCCTGTGCCGTCACCTCGGCCTTGGCGGCCCGTTTATGCGCGCCTTCGGCCACCGCTCGGGCGACCATAGCATTTGATAGCAACCGGGAGCCCTGTCCTTGGGCTGCTTTTGCACTGTACCCGGCGCGGATCGCTGCCTGGGTGGCGTTCAGGTCTATCAGGTATTCGTCGACGAACCGGCGCTGCTTATCGGTTAGCGCCATCGTCCTTCCCTTTCAGCTTCGGCGGGTGTGCGACTAAGTGCCTGCCTATCGACGGAACCGCCTTCACCGCACCCTTGATGCCGCCCTTGGCATAGCCGGCGGCGAGGAGGCGCCTTCTCTGCTGGCATGATTTGCAGCCCGGCATGGCGCTTATTCCCACAAACCGTTATACTGGCCGCCCGATCTTCTGACGAACCGATACGATGCCATGACAAAAATCGAGTTTCGAGCTGCCTTGAAGGCACTAGGACTGTCCCAGAGCAAGTTCTCCGAGCGCATGGGCGTCAGGCCCAATACCGTCTCGACGTGGGCAAGCGGTGCGGCTGCCGTTCCCGGCCCTGTGCGCGCCTATCTGGAACTGGCGCTGGCCGTGCGGTCGCTGCCGGTCTAGCGATTGACGCACGCCGAGGGAATCGGG
>Ga0070754_10000494_pt1 | contig 36477 bp, 53 predicted proteins | sample VirMetDEL_Sep_01_FD_75181 | JGI IMG/M metagenome (GOLD analysis project Ga0070754, IMG submission 75181) | Aqueous microbial communities from the Delaware River and Bay under freshwater to marine salinity gradient to study organic matter... | ecosystem: Environmental > Aquatic > Marine >...
AGGGATGGTGGTCCTTCTTGGTATGGTGTGATTATGGATACTAACGCACCAGACGAAGTTCATTGGTGGGGTATTATGGCTGGTGAAGTTCCCACTCCTGAGTATCTAACATCTGATGAACGCATGTTGATGGTTAAGCCTGATGACTGGAAGTTCTTCAAGCAGCCGGGGGCAATGTTTGAGAAGAAAGATGAGCAGGGTAATCTGACTGGTTATGATCCTAACGTGTCATCTGAAAACAGGGACAACCTACAGCCTGATTACTACAACAAGATTATCTTGGGCAAAGGCCCGCAATGGGTTCGTGTTTATGTCTTGAATGAGTATCAGGCATTGATGGATGGCAAGCCTGTTTACCCGACATTCAGGAAAGATACTCATGTAGCGAAAGAGCCTATTGAGCCATCAGATCAGTTTGATGTGATTGTCGGTATTGATTTTGGCAGATCTCCTAGTGCTGTGTTTTGCCAGCAGCTACATTCTGGTAGGTGGACGATCTTCCATGAGGTTGTCATGCAGGATATGGGTGCTGCTCGTTTTGCTGAGAGTCTAAAGCGTGAGATAGCCAAACATGGCTGGGAAAAACTGACAATGAAGTTTGTTGGTGATCCGGCTGGTAATCAGATGGCACAGACATCAGAGCATACGCCTTTTATGATTTTAAGGGCTGCTGGTATTATGGCTTATCCGGCATCGAGCAATGACATATTTGTTCGTGTTGAGGCTGTTGAAGGCGGTTTGAACAGAATGGTTGATGGCAACCCTGCCGTATTGGTTAGCCCCACATGTACTAATCTAATATCTGGCTTTGAGGGTGGTTATCAGTTCAAGCGTCAGTTTTATATGGGTACAGAGAAATATGAGGAAAAGCCTAACAAGAACAGGTTTTCCCATGTGCATGATGCGTTGCAGTACGCTTTCTTAGGGGGCGGTGAGGGACGCCGTGTTTTCTTTGGCAACCAGAAAGTCACCCGCCCCACCACTGTAGAGAGGGCTAGTAACCCTTTTCAGCGCATGAAGGCGAGAAACCGTAACCGTAACGGTGTCAGAGCGTTATGAATTGGATTATTTGTTTCTGTAAAAGCGACAATCGTGGTCCTTGGAGGTTTTTTACGTCCCATAGACCTGATTATTCGCATGTATTTGCTGTCAGATACGATATTTACACTAAAACATGGATCAGATTGGACTTTGCGTCCGAAAAATTCCACTGCGATGTAGTAAAAGACGAAGATGCTACTGAATTGGTGGCTACGCTCAAGGAATACTGCACCTGTCTTGAGTATGAAGCACAAGAAAACCTTACCTATACCCCTGTTGGCTTTTATTGCGTGAGTTTCATCAAGCATTTGCTTGGCATACGGCGATTTTGGCTCGTAACGCCATATCAATTGCATTGTGAATTGTTGAAACGTGGCGCAACCCCCATTTTTGAGCGTGAAATTGAGGAGAATTGTGATGGGAAGTTTTTTCAAAGCACCAAAGCCGCCTAGAGAAAGCCAAGAAAGCATTGATGCAAGAAATGCCGAGAAAGATCGTTTGGCAAAAGAGCAGGCCGATCTTGCCGCTATTGGTGCTGAAAAAGACAGAAAGCGTAAATCCAATATGATTGGAATGGCGTCTTTGCAGGATGATGAGCTAGGTGGCTACACAGGTTTTAAAAAGAAGAAAATGGGTACATCCATAACAGGTGCTTAAATGAGAGATGAATCAGGCGGTGACGCAAGCCCAGCCGTATCAGGTAAACCTAGCGGTAATGATGCGGATTTTAAAAAGGTTATGGATCGGTATAAGAAGGCCAAAGGTAGATGGTCTTCATGGTCTGATATATGGGAGGAGATATACGATTATGTATTGCCTCACAGAGAGTCATTCTTTCAGGAGTCACCAGCCGCTAGGCGTACCGAGAATATCTATGATGAGACTGCCGTAACAGGACTGCCTAAGTTTGCATCAAGATTGCAGCTTGGTTTTTTTCCTCCCAATGGTCGTGCTTTTAAACTAGCCCCTGGCCCCGATTTTCCCAAAGAAGCAATCACAAAGCAGTTGATTGAAGAACTGGATGAAATAACCGAATTGATACACGAAGGATTGCGTAACTCTAACTTCAATGCAGAGTTTCACGAAGGCCTTCAGGATCTTGGCATAGGCACAATGAACATGCTCGTTGAGAGTGGTAGATTTGTTGGCGATCTGCATTTCACTGCTGTTCCTCCCACAAGTGTTGCAGTGCTGCCGGGGCATATGGACATGGTTTCCAACTGGTTCCGTTGGAATGATACATGTGACATTACTGAAGTTAAGCATATGTACCCCTATGCCAAGTACACACAGCAAATGGCAGACATACAAAAGCGTGATCCAAGGCGTAAGACCAAGATCATTGAAGCTACAATGTATGACAGTGATGACAGGTTTAAGGATGAATACACTTACTATCTGATATCAGAGACAGACAAAGCTATTCTGCATACATCCAAGATGGTTGGTCGTGGTTCTGTTCCGTGGATAACAACACGGTGGTCTAAATCTGGATATGAAGTATGGGGTCGTGGTCCGATACTCCAAGCCATGCCAGCAATCAAGACATTGAACCTGACAGTACAGCTTATTCTTGAAAACGCTGAAATGGCGATAGCTGGGTCATATGTCTATGATGATGATGGCGTGTTTAATCCTGACAACGTAACGATACAGCCAGGGACATTTATTCCAAGAAGTCCCGGCTCGACAATAGACACCCTTCAGTCACCAGCACGTTTTGATGTCGGACAGTTAATTCTGGAAGACATGCGTAGAAACGTGAGAAAGGCATTGTTCATTGATGAGCTTGATACTCGCCCAAATGCTAAGACACCATTATCTGCAACCGAAGTTTCGGAAAGGCTTGCCGATGTTGCTAGAGACATGGGTGCTGTGGCTGGCAGGATGCAGAAGGAATTCCTGCAACCCCTTGTCGAGCGTGTTATCCATATTTATACGCAGCAGGGTTTGCTTGAACTGCCCAAGGTTGATGGGCGGGAGTTAAAGGTTATTGCTGTATCTCCTCTTTTAAGAGCGCAAGACCAGCAAGACGTATCAGATTTTATGCGTTTTCAGCAATCAATAGCACAGACATTCGGCCCTGAGTTTGGCCCTGCCCTTTATCAGCAAGAAGCTACAATCAAGTTCTTGGCTGAGAAGTTTGGCATTGATATGGCGTTGATAGCTGACAATGAACAGGTTGCTAAGAACATCTCAAACATGATGAGCCTTATGCAGCAACAACAACAAGGCGGTATGTAGTGGCAAAGGAGCAACTAAATGTTTCGTTCGATGGTCGAGGATATACTCGTGAGGTTGAAGCTGACCTTAATTCTAAGGCCTATGCTTTGTTTGGTTCAGGGGTTGGAAAAGCTTTCCTACAGTATCTTGAGGGTATCACAACGAACAATGTCCACCCTGCAGGAACGAATATCGAAACATTAGCCCATGCCGAAGGTTCTAGGTGGCTGATGGCTGTTATTAAAAAACGTACAGAGATGGGGAGAAAACAAGGTGAGTAAACCTACCAATCCCACGTTATACGCAAGAGCAAAGGCCATTGTTAAAGGCCGTGTGAAGAAATGGCCAAGTGCTTACGCTTCAGGCCAGTTGGTTCGTCAGTACAAGAAGATGGGGGGAAAGTATAAGTCATGAAAAACATTCCTAAATTCAAACGAAAAACTATGGGTAAAAAAGCGAAAAAAGTTGGGCTTATTGATTTGATGTCCCCAGATGATCAAAACGAATTAGGCTATATGGCTAGTAGAGATCATGAAGATGATATTTATAATCATGGCTCTGGTGTTGCTGATAAAAATTACCCTAAAAATCTTAAATCTTACGCTTTGGAACGTTGGAAAAGGAAGTATCGCTAGTGAGCCTCAAGAAGTGGTTTGGTGAAAACTGGGTAGATATATCCACTACTAAAGATGGCAAGCACCCTAAATGTGGACGCAAGATGGGTGATGGTCGCTCATACCCAAAATGCGTTCCGGCATCAAAAGCCGCTGGAATGAGCAAGTCCGAAAAGAAAACAGCAACAAATCGAAAACGTCGCACTAATCCGTCAGGTGGTGGTAAGAAGCCGACATATGCGAGGACTTAGGTATGAGTGAGGCATGGACAAGAAGCGAGGGCAAGAATCCCGAAGGTGGGCTGAACGCAAAAGGTCGAGCATCCTACAAAAAAGGAAACCTCAAGCCGCCAGTGTCAGCAAAGGCGGCAAAGAAAAGCCCGAAGAAAGCAGCAAGGCGCAAGTCATTTTGTAAGCGCATGATGGGTATGAAAAAGAAGCTTACATCTGCAAAAACGGCTAATGACCCTAACAGCCGTATCAACAAAGCACTAAGAAAGTGGGATTGTTAAATGAGTGAAGATCTACAAGAGAGCGTTGAGGAAGGCCAGATTGACGAGGTTCAGGCTCAGCCAGAGCAGGAGCAACCTCAACAGGAAATGGCAACAAGACCTGATTGGCTTCCTGAGAAGTTCAAGACAGAACAGGATTTTGCAACAAGCTATGCAAATCTTGAAAAGCGTCTGCATGAAAGATCAGATAATTTCAAACAGGAAATCATGAATGAGCTAGCAGAAGAAACTGCTGGTGATGTACCGCCAAGTCCAGCTGATTATCAATTAGCTTTAGTTGATGAGGATGGTGAAGAAGTACAGATTGATGCAGATGACAGTATGCTAAACTGGTTTCAGCATACTGCACATGATCTAGGTCTTAATCAGGAACAGTTTAATACGATTGTTGCTGAATATACCCAGCAGAACCAGATGACAGGACCAGACTGGAATGAGGAATCCCAGCATTTGGGTGAGCATGCAGAAAAACGACTTGAGCGTGTTGATGCTTGGGTGGGCGGTAACATGTCTGAAGCTGCGTATGAAGTTTTTGCGGATATACCAGCATCAGCCGGAATGGTTCAGTTTTTTGAAGAACTAATGGAAGTTTCTGGCCAGCCTAGATTCAACATGACATCAGAAAGCACATTCCAAGAAGCTGTAACTCAAGATGATCTAAGATCGGCTATGAATGATCCTAGATACTGGAAAGACAAAGATCCTGCCCATATTGCCAAGGTACAGGCAATGTCTCGTCAGGTAGCTTTGAAAAAGCATGGCGCACTTGAAATAACACAAATGTAGCAATGTGAATTAACAAACCAAAAATAATCTGTGAGGGTTGGCCTACTAGAAGGCCCGAAAGCTGACATAGCAGCCCTCACGGATAACTGCATATACATGTGAGTGGACGGAACAACCGGAAAGTATGTGAAAACACTTTTTGAGGAGTAAACTAATGGCTGTTTCAAGCATTAGCACCTCCTTTATCGAGGAGTTTGAATCCGGCGTTCACATGGCTTATCAGCGCATGGGGTCCAAGCTTCGGAACACTATTCGTAATCGCAGTGGCGTTAAGAATAAAACTACGTTCCAGAAAATCGGTAAAGGTTTTGCGACAACTAAGGCGAGACATGGTGCAATCGCACCCATGAATCTTGATCACACTAATGTAAACGTTACATTAGAGGATTATTTTGCAGGCGAATGGATCGATGACCTCGACCAGCTTCGTATTAACCATGATGAGATGTTGGTTGCACAACAGTCCGGTGCATACGCACTAGGCCGTAAAACTGACGACCTTATCAAGGCTGCAATGACAACTACCAGTTCAACACATAACGAAACCACTAACGGCATTACCCTGACCTGGGCTTTGCAGCTAATGGAATTGTTTGGCAATAACGAAGTTCCTGATGACGGAAAACGTTTTGTTTGTGTTGGATGGGAACAGTGGTCACAACTGCTGGATTTGGACGAGTTCTCTCGCTCAAACTACATCGGTGAAGATCAGCTTCCGTTCCCGCAAGGCGTGACTGCAAAGCAGTGGCTTGGCTTTACATGGTTCCCACATTCAGGTCTGGACGAAGCCGGATCTAGCAATGTTGATCGTGTTTGCTTTGCTTACCACGGTGATGCGGTAGCACATGCTATTGGTGCGGATGTTACTTCAAACATGCAGTACCACAACGATAAAGACAGCTATTTCGTGCTGAATAAGATGCAGATGAACTCTGTGCTTATTGACGCCGAAGGTGTCTTTAAAATGCAACTGAAGAAATAGGAGGTAAATATGGCGTTCGTACAAGCAAATTTGTCTCTTGTTGCTTATAGCGGCAATGGATTCCACATCTGGCATTACACATCTACTGATGCCAAGGCTACCATTGATTCGGCTGGGTATTTCAATGCCATGGCTAATGAGATGAATATTGGCGATGTGATTCATGCAAATACCTCAACAGGTGGCACACCTGAGTATGGTATTTTCTGCGTTAATGCTAATAGCGGAACCGTAGTTGACGTAGCTGATATGGTCAGCTTGTCAGGTGCAGATACCGACTAATGGCTAAGGCACCGACAACAAAGAAGGTGGCAGCGAAAGCTGCCCCTTCGACCACTCGCAAAACCAGAAGCGGTATGATCCGTACTCTTGGTCCAAAAGCAACTCTTGGTAAGAGGGCTACATAATGGAAGTTTGTAAAACATGTCCTACTCCCGGAAAATGCCGTGAAGCAGGGAAATGTCTTAACAAGAAAAAAACATCTAAGAAAATGGCTGTTCCTAAAAGCAAGCCTCGTCATGCTAATCCCAAGCACCGAATGAACACTGAGCGTACAACTGGTGGAAGTTATACCTAATGCCTATTTCAGCAAGGACTGATATTGAGATTGCTCAAAGGGCAATGGTCCTTGTTGGGCTAGAGCCTTTAACCAGTTTTACAGACAATTCTGATGAAGCGTTGGTTATGAATACGCTTTATGAAGATATGGTAGAGGATTGCCTAGCGCAGCATAGCTGGAAGTTTGCAACAGGCCAGAAACAGCTTTCAAGACTCACTGACGCCCCTTTGGATCGTTGGGACGCAGCATACTCCCTTCCGACAGAACCATCCGTCATGCAAGTGCATACGGTCACTATTGATGACGTTGTGCAAGAGTATTCGATCTATGAGCGTTATATCTACATCAATGCTGGCGAGAATGATGATGTAGTTCTGAATTACATGTTCAGGGTTGATACACAGTATTGGCCTCCGGCATTTGCCCTTTGGGTTATTTATCGCTTGGCTTCTGTATTGAGCCTGTCTGTAACCAGAAACGCAGAAGTTGCAGAGTCATATGTTCAGTTAGCCCAACAGCAATTCCGTATGGCAAAAGCCAGAGATTCACAACAAGTCACAACGCAAGGGCTGCGGCTCACAAGATATCACAAGGTAAGGCGTGGTGCTTTTCTAGCAATTGAAGGTGAAACAGTATGAGCGATAAAAATAAGAATCGTACTACAGAATATGTAGCAAGAGGTGTTGTTGGAGGAACAATTGCTGGAATATCTGCTTCAATGTATTACGCAGATAAAAAGCCTAAAAATATGGTTCCCAAAAAATCAAAAGGTCTAAAAACTCCAACTGCTAAATCAATAGCAAAAGTTGAAAGCCGTTTACTTAATACAACTAAAATTTATAGCGAAGTCGCAAATCAACTTTCTGTAAACACTGGCGGCAAAACCAAAGTTGGTTATTCTCCCAAACAGGGAAAGATGGTTCGTGAGCCAGCGTATAATCCAAAAACAATGGAGCAAATAAACAAATCTTGGCTAACTGGCAAAAACCAAATGAGTTCTAAAGGTGTTCCAAAAAATATAAAATCTTTATCAGGGTTAGACAAAAGAACTTTATTTAAATTTAATGAAGCAACAGCCAGACTTGGTAATCGTACAAGACGTATTGGTGCTGCTATGGACAGCCCAAAAAACAAAGCCATTAGAACTATGGGTAAGGTTTTGAATGTTGTGAGAGGTGGCTCTGCAATAGGTGCTTTATCATATGCAGCATCATCAACACCAGTAGGTGACGCAACAATCCACAAAGGATTTAAGCAAAAAGCATTTAAGAAATCTGATCGCCCTTTAAAGCTTCCAAAGTAGGTATGAATGGCACTATTAAGACAATTCTATACAAACTTTACATCAGGAGAGTTGTCGCCATTACTTAGTTCCAGAATTGACTCTGAGGCTTACAAGAATGGCGGTAAAACGCTGACCAATGTACGTTTGAGAGCGCAAGGTGGGGTAACACGCCGCCCTGGATTACGTTATTTACAAACGCTTTCCAACGTCCCATATCAAAGCGAGCCATACATCTATGATGAAGATGAGGCCTATCTATTGCTATTCAGCAATACGAAGCTTGAGATAGTTGATGTAAGTGATCCAACAAACATACTTCAAACAATAACCAGTTGCCCTTGGCTTACTGCACATATTGGAAATATAGTTGTGGCACAATCTGGTGACACAATGATTATTGTAAATCCCAATTTTCAGATCAAAAAACTTACCAGAACCAGCGCAACAAACTTTGCTTTAAGCGATTATTCTTTTGACGCATCTGGTGGCATGAAATTTCAGCCTTACCATAAGTTTGCAGCAGCATCGACAACCATTGATCCTAGCGGTACATCTGGTTCGGTGACATTAACGGCTTCCGCAAATGCGTTTAGTGCTGATTATGTTGGTTTGTATATAAGGATTGTTGATAGTGCAAATACGGTACGTCATGCCTTAATTACAGCATACGGAAGCGCAACATCTGTAACTGCTACTTTGTCAGGTGCGCTTGCCAACCATAATGCTACAGATAAGTGGTCTGAGCCTGTTTTTAGTTCTGTTCGTGGTTTTCCTAGAACAGTTACATTCCATGATCAGCGTCTTATATTTGGTGGCAGCCGTGACCTACCTAACTTTTTGTTTATGTCAAAAACAGGTGAGTTTTTTAATTTTGATGTAGGTACAGGTTTAGATGATGAATCTATTCAAGTACAGATTGCAGAAAACCAAGTATCTAAAATTAAGGCACTGTCATCATTTCGGCACTTATCTATATTTACATCTGAGCAAGAGCTTTATGTTCCAACAACTGAAAACAGACCGTTAACACCAACTACTATTACAGTGAAAAGCCAGACATCATTTGGTAGTTCTGGTGTGCAGCCTAAAGACTTTGATGGTGCAACTCTGTTTCTCACAAAGTCTAAAGGGTCTGTTAGAGAATTTATTTATTCTGATTTGTCTCAAGGTTACAATTCAGATGCAATCACCTTGCTGTCTCAGCATTTGATTGGCACTCCATTAGATATGGAGACTCAAGCTGAATCAGCCGATCAAATTGAAAGCTATATGTACCTTGTAAATTCTGATGGTCATATGCCTGTTTTTATGTCTATTCGCAAAGAAAAGCTAAACGGATGGGTTCAGTATCAAACAACAGGATCATTTAAAAACATAAGCAATGTAAACCGTGAAATGTATGTTGTTTCAGAGCGTACTATTGATGGATCTACTGTTACATCTTTAGAAAAACTATCTAATTCATACCATACTGATATGGGCGCACAGTTATCAGGAAGTTCATCTACAACATGGCAAGTAGCGCATTTACCAAACACGGAAGTGGTGGTGAAGTCAGGTAACTACGCTCTAGGGACGTTTACGACCAGTGCTAATGGGACTGTAACTCTTAATGATCCTGTTACGTCTGTTGAGATTGGTTTGGCATACACACCAGTAATTTCCACATTGCCGCCAGAGTTTCAGTTAGCAGATGGTGTTTCTGTTGGTCAGAAACGAAGGATTGTTCGTGCTGTACTTGATCTTTTCCAAACACTCGATGTGAAAGCCAAAGGAACGAAAATTCTGATAAGAAATGTAACTGAAGACTTTTCGTTAGAGCCTACGCCAGTAACAGGAAGAAAAGAGGTTTATCTTCTTGGTTGGGGTAACGAGGGATCAGTAACGATTACACAGGATGAACCACTGCCGTTTTCATTAAACGGTATATTGCTAGAGGTAGAAGTCTGATGGGTGAAGCAATTGCACTGGTTTTTGACTATAAGGGCATGCAAGCAAAAAAAGCTGCGGCTAAAGCTGAACAACAACAGATAGAAGTAGATAAAGAATTATCCGGTATCAGTCAGCAGCAAGACACAGTTGATCGAACCAGACAGCTTTACGCACAACTTGCCTCAGTCAATAACAGCTTTGCTAGTTCTGGATTAACTGGTGCTGGTGCTACAAAAATGAACCTTGCAAGAGGTGAAAAGAAAATGGCTTCTTCTGATATAGCTAGCCGTAAGGTGATGGGTAGTAGCCAGAGAAGAAAGTTAAGTCTGCAAGGATTTAATTCTAAAATGAGTGGCAAGGCTGCTGGATATGAATTTGGTCGTAAAACCGGAAAGTATATTTCTAGTTCAATGGGTTCTAAAAAAGATGGCGGGAGTTATTTAGTTTAATGGCTTACCAACCTACTAGAAAACGTCAGTACAAAATTAATCCTGTTGGTATTGTTCCGATGAGTGGTCTTAGGCAACTAGGTAACTCATTTAACAATATGGCCGATACTGTAAGAGATATTGATGCTGATATTGAAAAGGATCAACTTAATGACGCACTTTTGCAGGCAGAGTCATTAGGTGAAGCTCAACAAGCTACGTTTATAGATAAAGAAGGTAGCGTTAAACCTTTTGTTCCTGGATCAATACAAGATCAGATTGATGTTTCTGATTTAAAGGGTCAGAGCATAAAAAGAGTCCAAGCACAGTATTTAAAATCATCACAAGCAGTTTTTCAAACAGCTATTGTTAATGAGGCCGTAAACGCTGCCAGAGTTTCATATGAAAGCAATTCAGGTAATCCTGATGGCATTGCTGCCGATCAGTCTGCTTTTATGGATGTTTTAAAAAAGAAACATAAAGATGGTTTGGAGCTTATTGATCAGGTTGATCTTGATATACAGCAAGCATTTGCCGGAGAAAAAAACAGAGCATTACATAATCAAAGAGTTAACTTTCAAGAAGACACAAAAAGAGAAGTTAATTCTGCGCTTGGCACTATTGCTAATCAGCATGCCAGTATTGTTGCTAGCGGAGCTTTAGGCGGCAATCCAATAACTAAATCAAACGCTGAATCAGAGATTTCAAGCCTTGATCAAAAACGTGCAGCTTTATATGACACATTAAAAACAATTAATGGCACAACTGATTCCGAAATTGATGCTTTGGAAAAAAGTCATAGAACTGCGGTGCAAGCTCAGGTTGTGCAAAACACAGTATCGTTTATTCATAAGAATGAAGGATCTGAAGCTGCATTTCAAAACATCCAAGACTTAGCTAGTCAACTCAGGACATCTGATGATGTAAATGCCAAAGTTATAATTCAAGTTGCTGAAGCTAGGTTTCAGGCTTTGGAAACATCAGAACGATTAGCTGCTGGTGAATTATCAAATGCACAAAATGCGGCTTTTGGTAAAGCCGTATTACAAATATATACTGGAAAAATTACGGATATAAAACAGCTATCAGAGTTTCAGGTTACTAATGGTCAGATGGGAACCTTAACCCAGATATTTAATGGCGCTGTTAGCACTGCTGCATCTCAAAAAGCTGCTATGGATAAAGCTGCATTTGAAGCAAATATTGCTGCTTATAAAAATCCGGAATATGACAGGCAAGGTAGAACAAGAAGTGCTATTCATAGGGACATTGTTGCGGGGTTCACCAGTACAAATCCTACTGTTACCTTTCCACAGCTTGTAGATTTTCTAAAGCTTGAAAAAGATACAATGATTGAGGGAATGAAAACCCAGGGCAATCAAGTTATGGTTTCTGTGCAATTGGCTTTAGGTGCAGATCAACCAATGCACCCACCAGCAACATTCGGTGGCATGACTAAAGAATTGTTAAATAGAGGCATAATTGGCCCTCAAGATGGATCTGTCATGTCTTTGTCTGATTGGCAAAGTAAATTGAATTCGTATCGTAGTAGATACGAAACACATTTTAAAAAGCTTTCGCAGTTTTCTAAAATACAAAACAAAGTTGATAAACGTCAGCCTTTGACAGCAAGCGAAGTTACGTTTCTGGATGATGGTGGGCACATTCCTAATAAAATAGAAAATGGTGAATTACTGGACGTTGGGTCAAGTGACCCCACCACTGCGAGTTCTAGCCGTGAAATAGCTATTGGGTGGTCAATGCTACATTCGGCAATGCACCCTGCTTTAGAACCTTATTTAAAGGGTGATACTTGGATAACAGATAATAATACAATGGCCACAACTGTTGGTATTCAAAGCCAGCTTCAGCGTTCTTTAATGATGAAGTATAACGGCAATAAAATGATGGTTGATAGAGTTATGTCTGACATGGGCATAGACACAAGCATCATTAATGAGAACCTTCGTTATTCAACTGTGGATCAGGTCAAGTTTGAGATTTCTTCTAAAGGGAAAGAAAGTTTTAGAAGAATGATTCCTGAACTATATCCAGAAAGAGATGGTGAGCGTTTAACAAGACTGGAAACATTTAAGAGTATTTTTGAAAATCAGGACAACAAAAGAGGTGTTGTTAATGCTTTGTTATACGGCATAACTCACAGTCATCTGCCGATACTTGATGAAAATGGTATTCCAGAAAGAACGGAACATAAATTGATGTTTGATCAATTTGTTACTGATGGTGCAGATCTTAGCGACGTAATTGCGGATGACGGAAAGCTTATCAACATTATATTTGATGCTGCTGAAGCTGATCTTCTATCAGGTAAGTATGTTAAAGGACCAGATAGTTTAGCATTAGCTGTTAAAGACAATATGATTAGGCTTATGGATAACATTGGGCTTCAACGTAATAATGATGATGAAGTTGAACTGGTTATGAACCCTATTCTTAAGATCTCTCAAGATACAGCGGCAGGTTTTCCAAATGTTGTCATTACAACTGACGATATTAAAGAAAATACAACTGAAATTATTCGATCAAACCCAATTGCATTTCAGCAAAAAGGCATGGTAGCTGATGCTATTTTAGAAGGTAATTACATCTACAAACCTAATGCTGTGTTTGGAGAAAAGCCAACATACAGTGTTTTTGTCGAAAGTGATGATGGTCAAATAGTAAAACTGCTTCCTAGTTATTCATATGATTTTAAAAAATCCAGACAATATAAAGCTTATGATGAAGCGTTAAATAAAATAAAAAGCAATGACTTGAAAAAGTTTATGGCAAGTCTGCCATTGCTAAACGACACCGTTATGCAAGCCACTTATAATTCTATGAATGAGTATGGAAACTCAGAAGAAACATTTGCCTTTTTAAAGCGTGCTTATAACAAAGCTGGCTATTCCATTTTTGGTTTTGATAATTTTGATCCTGCTAAAATTGGCAAGGATGACATGGAATTATTTACAGATTACATGATGACACTTGGTATTAGTGGGGCAAAATAGTGGAACGTAAATCTAGCCTTGCTCCATTTGTTTCTTATGAAGATTTAGCTCCTAGTCCTGTTTTTGCGTTTAATTCTGAAGGCGCATTTTCTAACAGGTTATGGTCTACGGCTTATCGTCAGAGGAGTGTGTTTTCTGCAGTTGTAGATACAATTAAAGATTCATGGGTAGGGCAATACGAAGAAGATCCTGATTATGATCCTTTTCTTGATCCACAGCTTAAAGAACGTAAGGGAATAATGCACAAGTTCCTGACCAGTGGAAGCAGAGAAGAAACATACAGAAGATTAAATAAATTTGATGCAGATATGGAAGACTTGGCTTTACTAGACATTTCTCCTAATTCAGGCGTTGCAGAAGCATTTTTTATGTTAGCTGATCCATCTATTCTTGCGCCTCTAGCACCAGCAAAAGTATTAAGAATGGCATCAAAAACCGAAAGGTTTATGTATGGTGGTGCTTTCTCAGCCGCAATCATGGCTCCTACAGAAATCATAAAGCAAAGCCAATTAGAGGGTCACACACTTGGTCACACGGCTGTTGCCTTGGGAGCAGCCACAATACTTGGTGGCGGTCTTACAGCGGCTTTTGGAAGGCCTGCTGCCCCAATAACAACACATGCTGATAAACAGGTATATCGAGCAGCCGGAGCTAATATCAGTCCTGAAAAATCCAGAGAAGCAGCGTATGCAAATATGGAAGGTGATGCTTTAGCTGAAACAGGTATTGGTGTTGAAAAACTTCCCTGGAATCCAGTCATAAGAATGACTCAAAGCCCTAATCCATTTGTTAGGGGTCTTGCCGATCGAATGGTTGATATGGGCGGTATGATGCAGAAAAAAGTTCGTCAGGGTGAGGAAATGAATCAGTCTGTAGAAACTAATTTTAGAACTACATATTTAGGTCCTTTGGTAGATGCTTTGAGATCATCAGACGAAGCTTATCTTGGTTATCGAGGTAAGGTGGCAAAAGATGGGGATGTAGCAAGATCATTCCAAATGATAGGTGCCGCTATAACAAGGCCAAAGAATATGTTGAATGAGGCTGAGTTTAGAATTCGTGTTGGTAAGGGACTTAAAAATGGTGACGTTGATGAGGTTGTTGACGCAGCTACACCATTCGTAAATAAAGCCATTACTGCTTATCGTAAACAGTTTGACCATGTTAAAACCGAAGCTGAATCAGTTGATTTATTTAGACGCCAATTAAATGCCAAACTTGTAGCTGCTAAGAACGCTGACAACACAGAGCAAGTAAGAGTTATTGAAGCTGCAATAGTTAGGTTAAACAAAGAGGGTATTACCCCTAACACTGCTCCATCTTATCTTCCAAGAGTATATCGTGTTGATAAGATCATGGAAAACGAACAAGGGTTTCTTGATATTGTTAGTAGCTGGGCAGCGGGTTATTACCGTATGACTGCATCAGAAGCTAATTCATTTGCAAAAAGCGTTATGGATGAAGTCACCAGATCAAAGCCATTTGTTGATTTAGATGAAAGAGCATTACAGTTTGACTGGATAACAGCTCCTAGTGGTGTAAAGGCTAGAACCCTAGAAATACCTGATAATCTCATTGTTGATTTTTTAGAAAACGATGCAGAGGTATTGCTGCGACATCACACAAGAACAATGGGTATGGATATTGAAATCACTAAAGCGTTTGGTGATATTGATATGCGGTCTGTTATTGAAAGCGTAACAAGCGAATATCAAAAACTGATTGATGATGCTGTTGATGTTGCTGAACGCAGAAACCTAAAGAAATCATTAGAAAATGACCTTCGTGACATAAGAGGTCTTCGAGACAGACTTAGAGGCACATATGGTGCATCTAAAGATCCTCATGCAATGTCCAGTCGTTTTGTAAGAGTAATGAAGTCATTTAATGTTCTGGTTGGTATGGGCGGTGCTGTTGCTAGTTCTGTTCCTGATGTTGCTCGTATAGTCATGGTAGAAGGAATGGGCAATGCTTACAGCAAAGGCTTGAAGCATATGTTTAAGTCTAGCTCTAGCACTATTAGTAAAATGCAAAGAAAAGAAATGAGAGCAGCAGCCGTATCAGTTGATGCTGTTCTCGGTCTTCGTGCTGCACAATTTTCAGATGTAGGTGATTTGTTTGGAGCTAGATTTGGTTTTGAGCGCAAGCTTAACGATAGTGTTGGTACATTCTTTATGCTGAATGGTCTTAACTACTGGAATCAGGTTTTAAAAGAATGGGCTGGCAATACTACGTCACTTCTCATGAGTGAGCGTATAATGAAAAGCTGGACTAGCCTATCCAGAACAGACCAAGAAAAATTCTTAAAAAACGGTATAAGCCAGCAAGATCATATGCGTATGCAGGCTTTGATAAAAGCCAATGGTGAAAAAGTGGATGGTGAGTGGATGCCTAATACGGATCTTTGGAACGATCCTGTTATGGTTAGAAAGTATCGCAACGCACTTAACCAGAATGTTGAACGTATTATTGTTACCCCAGGGGCAGGTGATCGTGCTTTGTGGACTTCAAGAGAGTTTGGATCATTACTCACCCAGTTTAAATCATATGGTCAAGGTGCAATGGTTCGAGTTTTAACAGCGGGTTTACAAGAAAAAGATGCTGCTTTTTGGCAAGGTGCATTTTTAATGGTTGGCCTTGCGTCTATTGTGAATGAGTTCAAACGTTATCAATATGGCATAGATAAAGAACAGGATTTTGATGAAAAGCTAATTGATGCAATAGATAGGTCTGGCACTTTGGGTTGGTTTACAGATGTAAATAATGCCATAGAAAAAATCAGTGATTTTAATATTGGTGTTAGACCAGCATTTACGGATGAAACAGTTAACTACATGCCTGAACAGGCGAAGCTGGCATCTGTTGCAGGTCCAACTGTTAATCTTATTGGTAATTTGGGAAGTGTATTTGGTGATGTTGCAACTGGCAACATTGATGCTCAGACAGGTAAGAACGCAAGGTTTATAACACCTTTGTCTAACATACCTTATTTAGATCCTGCGTTTGATGTAATTCAAAATGGAATATTTGGAAAGCAATAATAATAACAATGTGAATTAACAACTGGGAGTGCGTAATGGATAAAGGGTTATTATGGCTACTATATCAATTGCGGATAATGATGCGAGAATACAACACTCAATAGGGTCTGGTGGTAACGTTGCTGGCTCTAGCGGCACTACGTTTACTATTGATTTCCCATTTTTTGATCTAAATGACATCAATGTTATTATTACCGATGCTCTTGGTAATGACACAACCTTAACCAGAGGCACAGGAGCAAATACGTTTGCTGTTACTGGCACTGCTGTTGATGATGGTTTTTCTGATGGGAACATTACTCTTGGCAGTGTTTATACAAGCGTAACGGTTACAGTATTTAGAGACATCCCTGTTACAAGAACTACTGATTTTGCTACATCAGGGCCATTTAATATTGCGGCTTTAAATACAGAGCTTGATCGTATTGTTGCAATTCAACAGGAACTTGAAACTGACATTAGTAGGGCATTAATTCTTCCAGCTACAGATCCGCTTTCAGGAATTGTTTTTCCAAACAGTACAACTAGAGCAAATAAGTTTTTGGCTTTTGATGCAAGTGGAAATGCAATTGCTTCATCTACTGGATCTTGGCAAGGAGACTGGTCTGCATCCAGGACATATGCTCAAGGCGATATTGTCAAAGACACAAGCACTGGTAGCATATTTATTGCCAGCGCATCTCATACATCTTCTGGAACACAACCATTAACGACTAATGCTGATGCTGCTAAATGGGATCAGATGGTTGATATTAGCACAGTTACAACCGCTGAAACCAATGCTGGTAATAGTGCAACAGCAGCGGCTAGTAGTGCTACGGCTGCGGCAGCTAGTGCAACATCAGCCGCTTTTGCTGACGATTGGGCTGTTAAAACAAATGGCGTTATTAACGATGGCACAACCACAGACTACAGCAGTAAAGCCTATGCCATTGGTGGTACTGGTGTAACTGATGGTGCTGGTTTAGGGCCAGCAAAAGATTGGGCTATCGAAACAACAGGTCAGGTAGACGGTACTGAGTATTCTGCTAAAGAGTACGCCATTGGCACACAGACCAGAGGCACAGTAGGTTCTGCAAAAGATTGGGCAACTTATACTGGCGGCACAGTAGATGGTTCTGCGTATTCTGCTAAGTATTGGGCAGAGCAAGCGGCTGCTAGTGCTGATAACGTAAATGATTTGTATCTTGGCCCTAAAAGCGCAGACCCAACAGTGGACAATGATGGTGATGCTTTAACTACTGGTGATTTGTATTTTAATACAAGTAGCAATTCTTTGAAGGTTTATGACGGATCAGCTTGGAATGACGCTGCTGTAGACACCAGTTCGTTTGCAACAAAAGGCTTTAGTATAGCTGTAGCGATTGCCTTATAGGAGTAACAAATGGCACAAGATTTTAGACGATATATGCTGCAAGGGGTCGGAACTGTAGCTGCTGACATTCCTGATGGTGGCAACTTTGATAGTTACGATACGCTGGTAGGCATTCACCTGACCAATATATTAACAAATGCCATCACGGTTGATGTTTATATTCAGCATACAATCAACGGTACACCTACCAACCATTACCTTATTAAAGGCGCACCCATTGCTGCTGGCGGGGCTTTGCAGTTGCTTGATGGCGGTGCAAAAATAGTAGTCCAAACTGGCGATAGATTGTGGGTAAAGTCAGACACTGCATCATCGTTGGATGTATGGGTATCCGCTGTTGACGCGATTAGCGCATAGGAGCAATTGATGGCTTACATAGGCAATCAACAGACACAAGGCTTTAGCAGCATCCCTGCCAAGCAAGATTTGACTGGTGCAACTGGCACTAGCCTGACGCTATCTCACGCTGTAGCCAGCGCAGAAGGCATTGACCTGTTTATCAATAATGTCCGGCAAGAGCCAACCACAGCATATTCTGTTGGTGGCGATGGCGTCACAGTAACGCTTACTGGCTCTGTTGTAGCGACTGATGACATTTATGTGGTGTATAATTCACTGGCTCTGCAAACCACAGTGCCGCCTGATGCGTCTGTAAGCACAGCCAAGATTATTGATGGTTCTGTTACTAGCGCAAAGCTAGACACTAACATTTCTGTATCTGGTGATTTAACCGTAGACACCAACACTCTTCACGTTGACAGCACCAACAATAACGTGGGCATTGGTACTAGCGCAGTAGCTGCTGCGTCACCTGGGACGAATGTAAATATACACAGTCCAGTAGCACAAACCACTTATCTTAAACTTTCAAACTCAAGCACCGGTAATGGCACTGGCGATGGTTTTGATTTAATATGTGATACAAACGGTGGTGGATATGTGTGGACTAGAGAAAATAACCATTTGTATTTTGGCACTAACAACGCAGAACGTATGCGTATCAGCAGCAACGGCAACGTGGGCATCGGCACTGACGCTGATTGGGCTACTTTTACTGTTCTTAACGCTGCTAAAACAGCAAGTGACGTACTTGCGCGTTTTTTAGGAACCTCTACTCTTAAAAGCTTAATTGTTCGGGGTGACGGAGACTGTGAAAACAGTAACAACTCTTATGGCGCACTTTCAGATGTAAAACTAAAAGAAAACATTGTTGATACAACTCCAAAACTTGCAGATTTAATGAAAGTACAAGTTCGTAACTATAATTTGATTGGCACAACAGATAAACAAATTGGCGTAGTCGCTCAAGAGTTAGAACAAATATTTCCAAATATGATTAAGGAATCACCAGACACCAATAATGAAGGTGAAGAAACTGGTGAAACTACAAAGTCGGTTAAGTACAGCGTGTTTGTTCCGATATTAATTAAGGCTCTCCAAGAGCAGCAAGAAACAATCACAGCGTTAGAAGCCCGCATTACGGCACTGGAGGCAAGCTAATGGCTTTATCGAAAATACTACCAGCCAGTCAATCCCAGTTTGCTGGTGCAAGAAATCTTATCATCAACGGTGCAATGCAAATTTCACAGCGGGGGCAATCCTTTACTGCTCAAGGATATTCTTTGGACAGATGGTATCACCAACTTTCTGGTGGCACTTCAACAACAACTCAAGAAACATTTGCTTTAGGTTCTGAGGTTGCTGGTTGTTCTAAATACTTAAAACAAGCTACATCCGCAGGGGATAACTACTGTGGGTTGGTTTATAAAGTTGAGGACGTAAAGTCTTTGCCCGAAGGAAAGGCTACATTTAGTTTTTACGCTAAAGGCACAAACCCTGCTGGTGGCAGTTATACAGTTAGACTTGATAGAATAAGTAGGGTTAGCCCATATGAATCATCTACTGGCCCACTAATCAGCACAGTAACATTGACATCATCGTGGCAAAGATTTGTTTTTACATTTGATGTTCCATCTTTTTCTGGGCTGGGAACAATAGATAACACTAGCCATTTATATATATCTATTCACCAACCGGATGGTGACACTAGTACAGCGGCATGGGAGTTAAACCTTACTGGAGTTCAGCTTGAGGTAGGCGAGACAGCCACGCCGTTTGAACACCGTAGCTTTGGCGATGAGTTGGCTAGGTGTCAAAGATATACAGCAACTCTTGGTGGTCTTATTTTGCCCAAAATGCGTGAATCTGACAGAATGAGAGCTAACACATATAAATTCCCAACAACTATGAGAGCAGCCCCTACTATTCCTGCAATGACAGACGGTTCTAGTATTAGCGTTATTGTGCAAAGCATCTCAACAGAAGCTTGCTTTTGCTACACCACGGTCCCTGCGGATGGTTATGGCAGTGAGATTAGTAGCGGTACAGTTATATCGGCGGAGTTATAGATATGGATATTACAGCAGCGCAATATATTGCTGACATACATGGTAGCGGAGAAAATGTTTCTGTTAAAGCCACCATTGACGGCACTGAAATGTATGTACCCCTTGACCCAAACAACACAGAATACGCAGAAATATTACGCCAAGTAGCGGCTGGCGAACTAACAATAGAGGAGGCAGACTAATGCCCTATATCGGCAAATCGCCTGTCAGTGGTGGGTTCCACAAATTAGGAAACCTTACTGCCTCTGCTACAGCAACCTACGCTCTTACGCTAAATGGTGCGGCATACTTCCCAGAGACAGCTAATCAACTGCTAGTCTCTCTCAACGGTGTAATCCAAGCACCACAAGACAGCTTCACAGTTTCAGGCAGCAACCTCATCTTTGACAGCGCACTAACAGCCAGCGACAGCATTGACTTTGTTGTGGCTCTTGGAGATGTGTTGGGTGTGCAGGGTGTTACTGACGGTGCTGTTAGTACCAATAAGATTGCCAATGGTGCAGTGACTGCTGCTAAGTTAGCGTCTGGTGCTGTAACTGCCGCTAAAATGCCAACTGGTGCTGTATTACAAGTTCAGCAAAGTATTGGGCCTACCAGTGTACAAGATATAAGTTCAACATCTTTTGTCGATACTGGTCTTAGCGTTGATATTACTCCTCGTGATGCAAACAGTAAGTTTCTTATTCAAGGAGCAATGGATGTAGATATTGATGCAAACGAACAAACTTTTTTTACAGTGTTTAGAGACGCTACAGATTTAGGAAGCACTAATGGGCTTGTAAACACTTGGAACGGCACTAATCGTATGATTGTGCCTATTACTATTTTGGTTTTAGATTCTCCATCTACTGCATCAACAATTACCTATAAAATTAAAATTAAAAATGCGGCAGGAACTGTCAGATTAAACTCACAAAGTTGTAAAATTATAATGACCGTTTCAGAAATAGCAGGATAGGAGAGACAGATATGGCACTTATAAAGTTAAACAATCAGTCTCTCACCGCAGTCACATCTGCTGGTTTGCCTAGTGGTACTATGTTGCAAGTTGTTAATGGGACTTTTTCAACACAGACATCTGCTTTAACCAGCAGCACATATACTGACACTGGCCTAACCGCAACGATTACTCCATCAAGCACATCAAGCAAAATACTTGTGTCTGCCAATATTCCTGATGCCCACAATGGAGGAACTGTTAGTTTGCTCTTTTTAAATCTTGTTAGAGACAGCACTCAACTAATTGAATTTGTTAAACACGGCGACTACAATTCTGGGGTGTCTATTGTTACATACGGCGGTTCTACTTCTTACCTAGATTCTCCGGCAACAACATCTGCAACGACATACAAAGTTCAATTCAAAGTTAATACTAATGGTGGTAGTCAATCATTATTTCTCAATAACAGCACTGGAACAATCACACTTATGGAAATCGCTGGCTGATGAAACCTACAGCCGCATCAGTCCAGTCGCAAATCGACACACACGAGGCAGTGTGTTCTGAACGCTGGTGCGAAACAATCGCTAGAATTAAACGAATAGAAAACATTATGATAGGGAGTGCAGGAACCACAATTGTCTTGTTATTGACAATGCTTTTACGAGGTTAAGCTTGGTTGTTGCAGAAGTTCTTACTGGTATTGCCCTAGTACAGCAATCAGTAAAATTTATTAAAGAGAATATTAGCACTGCTCAAGATATAGGGCAGATTGCAACGCAAATTGACGACCTTTTTCGTGGTGAGAAAGAGACACAGCAAGCTAGAGCCAAGAAATCTGGTTCTGGTTTAGGGGATCAGTTTGGTGTTGATACTGTTGCTAAAGAAGTCATCGATGCAAAGTTAGCAGCCGAACAGTTGCGAGAAGTGGCAACGATGGTCGACATGCGTTTTGGTCACGGTACATGGGCTGGTATTTTAGCGGAAAGAGCAAAGCGAATACAGGAAGCTAAAGACGCTGCTGCTGCTGCTAGGCGAGAAAAAATACGAAAATCTATAGAGTTTGAAGAAAACATGAAACAGATTTTCATTGTTGGGGCTGTCATAGGGTCAGCTTTTGGTTTGTTCATATTACTTTTTGTGGTGTTGATATGATTACAGTCGAACAGTTTCTAGCATGGAAGATACTACCTCGCTGCATGATGCTTGCATCAACAGTTATGTCTTGGCGGTGTGCTGAGTGGTTTATGGAACTAGATGCTCCAACTGCTTCTCAGTCAGCTTTTGTTAGCGTTGTTATGGGAGTCATGACAGGCGTCTTTGGAATTTGGATGGGACACGAACATAAGGATCATAAGTAAATGATACAGGCACTAATTGGACCGATTGCTAGCTTGGCTGGTACTTGGCTTGAGGGCAAGGTCGAAACCAAAAAAGCGGAGACTGGGGCAAAGGTTGCTAAAGCCAAAGCTGAAGCAGTGATAATGCAGAAAAAAGCTACCGGAGAAATTGACTGGGATCTCAAGATGGCTGATGCGTCGGTCTCAAGCTGGAAAGACGAATGGCTTATAATTTTGTTTTCAGTGCCATTGGTACTGGCGTTCTGTGGAGAATGGGGAAGACAGATAGTAACAGATGGTTTTACAGCACTTAACGCTATGCCGGAATACTATAGATATACGCTTGGCATAATTGTAAGCGCAAGTTTTGGAACACGAGCAGCAACTAAATTTTTTGGGAAAAAGTAAATGAACATACAAAAACTAAGAGAAGAACTTGAGGCTGATGAGGGGATCAAGTATGTCACTTACAAATGTAGTGCAGATAAGCTTACTTTTGGCGTTGGTCACATGGTCCTTGAATCTGACCCAGAATATAACCAGCCAGTCGGAACGGCTGTCTCAGCAGATCGAGTTACAGAGTGCTTTAATCGAGACATTGAGTCAGTCATTACAGACTGTCAAAGACTGTATTCACAGTTCGACAGCTTGCCAGAAGACTGTAAATTAATCATAGCCAATATGATGTTTAACCTTGGTTTGCCAACTTTGTCCAAATTTAAAAACATGAAGAAACATGTAGATGAGGAAGACTGGGAACTGGCGGCAGCCGAGATGGAAAATTCTAAGTGGGCTAGGCAACTTCCAAATCGTTCATCGAGGTTGGTAGAGAGAATGAGGCTTTTAGCTGTTCCCTTTTAGCTTGGCGTTGCTGTATTTTAATTAGAGCTTCTTTGTCTCGCCAGTTGGGTTGTTTGGCTGCCAATGATGCTGATGACATTTGGTGTGTGTATGTTTCTTGACGATATATAACGCCATAATTATCGTAGTTTATTGCTTCTGGATCATCTTCGAACATTGGTTACTCCGTAAAATAGTGTGGCCTATAGTCTTCCATGCCAGGGTTGAAACGGACTAAAACTGTAACATCATGTCTGTCGCCTACCCATTTCACATCGCCAATTAATTCTTCGATAGTAGTTTTTGGGCTTGTGCTGTCTCCTTCTTCGTCAAGCCCAAGAAGCAAGCCAATGCCAGCCAGAGGCGTTGGAAAGTTTTTGTGAATCCAGAAATGCTGATTCTCGACAAACAGACCTTCATCATCGATGTAAGCTCCGTCACCGTTGTCATACAATGTTGCAACATCAAAAGTGCTTGCATTAATGTGATCATAAATCTGTTTATAGTCCCCATTATATTCTACCTCTGTAATTTTTTTGTTCAGTGGGTCGATATGAAACGCTTTCATGTGAATGGTTCCTCATAATTGCTGTTGTTAGTTTTGGTTAATTGCACTCCCTGCAATAACCCCTCGGCTACCTCCCTTGTCGGGGGGTCTTTTTATTTTGTGTCTATTTTGTGCGTTTTATTTGGTTATCTATTGCAGCATAGTGTAATTTATGCTTAGATATCTAGTCACTAGCCAGACTCGGCAGTGGTGGGGGTAAAGGCCGGAGATCCTTGGTGATAGGGGTTTTCCGGCTTTTATTTATGGAGAAAGTCTGGAGCGGGTGAAGGGATTCGAACCCTCGACCCCAACCTTGGCAAGGTTCTTACCTCCACAGCTAAGTCATTGTATTTGTTATACGGATATCTAGGCATTGGCTTTTTGTGTCTGTTTTGTGTCTGTTTTGTGTCTTTTATCCAAACTCAGGATGCCCCGGCTGCTTGTCTTGTTCTTCGTTGAAGCAAAGACATTCTCCATATTTTTTCATTTCATATGAGCAGGGGTCGTCTCTGCATGTTTGTCTGCCTTTTGCTTCCAATACTTCTGGTTCATGTAATGGTCGATTGTGCATATTTTGCTCCATTTTGGGGGGGTAGGATCATACACAGGCATGTCTTAGAGCGATTCCTGAGTCATCCTAGAGGGACGTTTTTTCAAAACGGGACTAATTTAATTAAATTTTTTATCTCTTTCCTTAATCTTTTTTGATCTTTCTTGTATTCAACTTTTTCTTGATTTGTAAAGTTTGCATAGATTGAGTAATACCGATTGCACTTTGGGCAAGGTTTGCTGTCATAATAGTATTTATAAAATTCTTCCCATTGATGGACATTCCAAACATGACTACACATGAAATTAGAGCAGCAATATTTGTGTCTCATTAAAATACCCCCCCACCACTGTTGAGATGGTTAATCAAGCCTGTTTATAGCGTTTGCTAGTCCGTCAGGGTTAAGGCGAACATAATGCTCGACTGAGCTGCTGCTGCGCCAACCACCTAAAGCCATTAGCTCATAGGTGTTAGCCCCTTTGAGTGCCATATTGCTGGCCCAATGTGATCGCCAGTTATGGACTTTGAAATTGGTAATCCCTGCTTCTTTAAGAGCAGTTCCGTGAGCAGTTTTAATTGGTGAGCCGTTTGGTTTATGGATATAGCAGTAAGGGACTCCCATTTGAGTGACAAATAGGTGGCCTTTCCGTTCTCTATTAATGCTCCTGAGAATTTCAAAGACCCTTGGGTGCATAGGGACGCTTCTAAAATCACCGTTTTTAGTTTCCCAGATGTTGATTCTCCGTTTATCCAGATCGAGGTCGGCCCATTGAAGACGTAGGGCTTCTCCAACTCGGCAGCCTTGGAAACACAATGTATGAATGAGGGGTCGTAGAAGGGGGCTGTAAGCATTTAAAAGTAATTCCTGTTCTTCAAAACTAAGATACCTCGGCTTGGATGTTGGGACTTTGCGAGAGGGGATCTTGTTAATGTGTTGAAGCGGAGTGTTATGTTTGGCGTGGTTTAGGATCGAACAAAGGCTAGACCTGTATCTATTTACAGTGCTGGCTTTGGCTTTGGGTATTTCGTTGGTAACAAAATCAGAGAATGAAGAACCTGTTATTCTGGAAAGATATTGTTTGGCGAAAAAATCATTGAGCAGCCCTATTCTTTGTGCGTCATTTTCGTGGATAGATTGCTTTTCGTTAATGTAAGCCAAAGATGCTTCGTAGAAAGTAATGTCTGATATACCGTTTGCATGGTTCTTTAACTGTTCTAACTTGTGATTTAGGTATGCTTCTGCATCTTTTTTGCTAGAAGTTCCTGTAGATTCCCTGACTTTGATTGATCCTTTGGGCGTTGTGAATGTGCCATTAACATGCCAGTATTCACCTCGTTTTTTAAGCTTGAGCATTGCTTTATCCTCCCTAAGTAATCAGTCATGCAGCTTTCGCTGACAAGTATTGATTGACCAAAAGGATAGAACTCAATTCCATATTTTTGAAACTGTCTTTTTATTGTACGCCTAGAGTTTGGCGTTTGCTCCTGACCAAGATAATCAAGAGCATTTATCAGTTTCGGCAACGTCCCTTTTGCCAACATAACACTCCACACAATGTAGTATTCCATCTCCATAAACAACAAAGTAAGGTGTGTAGTTGTTACACGCCTCACAATGTTGTGAATGGCCTATGCGGTCTTGCTTATGCCGCTTGCTTTTCTTGCGCTGCAATGCGTGACCTAGCGTTGGTAAATGAGCGTTTGATCTCCGCAACCTCTGACTTGTTAAGCCGTTTCATAAGGTCTGCATTTGACTTGTAGATTGCGTCACAATCATCTGTTGTCTGAGCAGCGGCAAGGTTTGTAATGACTTTGTTTAGGTCTTCACCATGCTCACCCATGACAGGTAGATCCTCACCAGCATAGATAGACAAACCTAGACCGTGGAAGGCAAGCGTTTTGACAAGGCAACGTTGTAGTGCTGTGTTGACCTCGAAGGCGTTAGGGTGCTGGATTGCCTGATTACGGTTGTCAGTAACAGGGAATGTCTCTGACAATGTGTGACCACCAATAGTTACTGATGTCTGAACAAAGGTGTAACCCTTAGTGTCACGCATAAATGGCAACGGATTGTTCTGGTTGTCAGTAAACACATGCTTCTCGAAGGTAGCATCTGGATAGTTTTGCTTTACCAAAGCCCAGGCCCATGCCCATGAGACATAGCTGAACTTGCCCTTTTTCTCGATGTGATTTGAGCAGTCTACGTCTGCCAGTGTCTGATACACTGATTTTGTATTATCCTGTGCCATATTTTAGAGTCTCCATTTCGGTTCTTGGATTTTGTTCAACGTGGTATTTAACAATCAATTCCAATGTTTGTTTTGTGGACAGAGTACAACCTAGCTGTTTAGTCAGGTTGTCTCTGATTGATTGAATGTCGTTATATGTTTCAATAGTGGTATTGATGTTTTTGAAACGTATTGCTTGCTCAGTCATCTTTGGCTTCCTTCGGTGCAATATGCTTGAGAGTTAGTGTGTTAGATTTAGATCTAGTCACACGAATAGTATGACCCTCCCAATTGCCTCCCATGTCATAGTCCATCTGCTTGCACTTCTCAGGCAGCAGATCCTTGAAGTCAGACTTGGATAGACTGGCTTCGTCTTGGGCTTTTTTAGCCTCTATTATTGTTTGTGCTTTGATGTTGAGTTGTGACAGCGTGTCCTCATCAAGATTCATATGCTTGACGTTGGTGACATACATGTCTGACCAGATAGGTGGCAGCATGAATTCCATGTCGTCTGGCTTGTTGTCATTGATAAGCCAGTCATAGAACTTGCCAGCTTGTATTTTGTACTGTGCAATCCATTCGTCATCACGCTTGATTTGGCGCCATTCTAGTCTTGCTCTAAGGCCAAAGAACACAGGCATCCAACAGAACTTAGTCTTGGTTACAAGCATGTGGTGCTGGCATTGAGGGGCGTAGAGATCGCCAAGCTCATCCATAGTCATGTAGCCCCAATGAGTTTTGGCTTCGATGACATTGCCTGATGATGCCATGGCGTCTGTTGTTGAATGGAAATAGTCATTGTCAAACTCGACACCACGGCCATTAACAGTCACTTTTGCAGCTTCAGAGAACTTGTCGATTACAAAGTTTTCCATGTAGTTGCCAGCATCAATACGCATACGAGCAGCCTTGTCGAACTCTATAGGTTTCCCGTCACGTTTTTGTGCGATAAGATCTTCCCAGGCATATACGTCTGACTGGTAAATAATTTTGGCATCTGATGAACCGATGTATGTTCTACGAGCTTCAAGCTGCTTTGCTGTCAATGACATGTGGCGTCTCCAAATAAGGGATTGAATCGTCAATAGGCTCTGGCTGACATCTTTCGTTGTGCAACTGCCAGCTAGTCGCACTTACATCTATGAATTTGGCTTTTTTGAATTCACTGTTTTTGCCAAACTCCTGAACTAGATTTGCAAACTCGTCTGCTTTACCTTCTTGCAGCATCGGGGCTATTTCTTTGGCTAACCATTCAAAGTGCTGCTTTGTTAATCTAGGCATTAAAATCTCCCTTTGACTAGATATCTAGGCATACATAGCAAAAAATATATCTACTTATGCCTAGTCATAGATACAACTTTTCCGAGGACATCAACGATTGCTATGTCTAATGTTTCGTATTTCTTACTGGATCTTGCAATCAAGAGATGTTGTTGCAGCTCATATATTGCTATCGAGTTCTTTGTTTTTATAAGCAGCTCATCACCAGATTTGTAATCTTGATCCGGATCTATGTGAACCATGTCACCTTTTCTGTATCCTGCCATATCCATCGTGTCCCAAGAAACCGGAATGGCATAAGCATTTGGACCAAACTCTCCAAACGCATTTGTTGTTTGTTTTGTCACCACTAAATTCCCCTTTTTCACACCCATTATTTGCAAAATAACTGGCTTGATCTTTATTGAGTCGTCTAGCGGGTTCAGTTCGGGAAACGTACCGGATACACTAGATAACTTGCTTATTACTGTTGCGGATAAGACCCATGGTTTTTCCTTAATAAACCTTTGTAGGGTTGAAGGCGCAACGTCTGCTTTCATGGCCCACTCTCTAGCAGACCAATCATTTTGTTTTAGGGTTTCAAGTACCCACCCATGTATAATTTCTAAAGGTGTTTTTCTTGGCATTTTGCACTCCCCAAAAGCCATTATTTTCAAATATTTTTGTATTATTAAAGGCTTTTGATGTTGGCCCTGTTGGTTCGTTACACCAAGCTGTCGCTCTTTCAGGGTTTGGTCCATAGATAACGCGAGATTGCAGTCTGCAATTTTTTACATTTCTGGTTATTAATTTCAATAATAACATTTTCTCCCCTTCATTGATATATATTATATCATTCGATAATATTGTTACAAAAATATATATCTAAGTACATATAAATAAATATATTTGACAATAACTAGATATCTAGGCATGGTCAAGTCATGAATAGTGATTTGACATTTGCTGAAAGTCTCATTGAGCAGTTTAGAAAGCGAAGATATGAACTTGGCGTTTCTCAACCTGTCATTGATGAAAAAATAGGCGTTGCACCTGGGCTTGTTGCTAAGTGGGAAACTGGTAATAGAAAGCCAACAGCGTTTAATTTGCATTGTTGGGCTGAAGCCTTAGGATGCAAAATTAAATTAGAGGTGCAAAATGAAGATATGCGGTATTGATCCGGGTTTATCCGGTGGCATTGCCTTTATAGCTGGCGATTTTATCAGTTCAGAGCGTGTCCCTGTCCTTCAAATTCCAAAAGGCAAAACAGTAAAGCGGTTCTTGGATGCTTGGAGCATAATGCGTATGCTTGATCAGCAAGATCCAGACCATGTATTTATAGAAAAGCAGCAAGCTATGCCTAGACAGGGATTGTCTAGTACGTTTGCTACTGGTTTTGGTTATGGCATTTACATTGGGTTGCTTGTGGCATCAAGATTGCCATACACAGAGATAAGCCCTGTCAAATGGAAGAAGGATTTGCAAGTTCCATCTGACAAGGATGCTGCACGAAAACGTGCAAGTGAAATACTCCCCCAAGCTAGTGAGCTTTGGCAACTCAAGAAAGATGATGGGTTAGCCGAAGCTGCACTTATAGCTTATTGGGGAGCAACCAGATCAGGTGAGACTGTTAATTAAGCAGCCGCCTGATCCTGTTTGGCAACCCATTCAGCAAATGGATTGAAGTCAGCCTTGTCGTCAAGATGTTTGACGATTGCATCGATAAGATCACGTTTCTTTGGGTTGACCTTACCGACAGCCTTGATGCCAAGTGACTCATACAATTCCTCGACTTGCTCGATCTTGTATTTGTTAAGCCAAGTAGCGTCTGGTTTGAACCAGTTGATGCAGTTAGCTGGCTCTAATCCGGTAATATCGATGAACTCTTTTTCTTGAGCTTGATGCTTGGTGATGGACTCAAGAAGAAATGCAAACTTGAGCTTGGTTCTGTCTGATTTTGACATGTGCATAACGAACTGAGTCGAGCTTAGACCAGATGCTTCGTTATCTAACTTGTATTTGTCCTGCCATTCTTTGATATACAAAGCTGATGGCGTTGGGGTCAGGTTCTCAGGTTCGTCAGCAGTTGGAAAAGCGTTTTGATGGTCAATGCTGACAGATCCAATGATGTGATCGCCAAACTGAGCATAACCGCCAATACGTCTTGCAAGAAGCATTGCATCTGACATTTTGTCTAGAAAGTCTTCATCTGACTTCTCAAACAACATAGACCTGACATGATCGAGGTAGTAACCATCGAGCAATGATTTCTGAGGCTTTGAATAATCGGTAGGTGTAAGGGTTGGTGCTACAATCTCACCAGAATCAATAGCATCTTTTTCAAGCTGACGCTCAAGATCTTTTGCTATGTATTTTGTGTCAATGTGTAGTGAGTAGTTGTGTGTTAAATAGCGTACAATGGCTGTACGATCTTCTATGCGCTGGTCATCGCTGCAAGACTGCAAATGGTTACATTCTGGTGAATCCCAAGTGTGTGAGTCTTTGAGATAAATAACATCTGCAAACCCTTGCTGTCTTAACTCCTCGCATTTGGCTTCAATAAAGCTGTTTTGCAAAGCTTCAAACGGCTCAATATTTGTGATGTATGCCTCATCACCAAACATGTCCTGTTCGATGCCGAGGTTTTCTTCCAGACCTTTAAGATCAAACATAGCTGCCGAGATAGGTATCTTAGAGTTTGTCATGGCACGCCTAACACCATCAGGATGGAATCGTTGATTCTGACGTTCCGCAAGATAATCGTCTTGTTGTTTATGTGTGCCTAGAGTCAAAGCCATAGCCACACCAAGATTGAAGTCACAGTTGCGGAACATTTGTTTGGCTAATGATGAAAGCTCTGATAACGCAACACGCTGTCCAACCCATTTTGTTGTCTGACCAAATCTTGCAGCAACAGAGTCAAAGTCCTCATCCCCACCACTGCATAGTTTGGTGATGACGTCACACTGATCTAGTGGGTGCATGTCTTCACGCATCATATTAGCGTGTAAACCTACTTCCTGATCATTGTCATTAATCTGCATACAAGTAATCTTTTCGGCAGAGCTTTTGCCATGTATCTTTTGCAATGCTTGTAGGCGGCGATTACCGTCAATGACGTTGTAACCAGAGCCGTTTTTCATAACGACAAGATTGTGCAGCATGCCTTGTGATTGTATTGAGGCGACAAGTGCGTTCAAAGAATCAGATGATGCTTTGACCTGACGCACATTCTGTTTGGCGGGCTTTAGTTGATTAAGTGGTATTTGTAACATATAATCCTCCAGTTGGGGGGAGGTGCTAGAAGTTCAACGCTCCGGCACCTCCTTTCACACGATTAAGCTGCTAGTTTTTTAACAGCGTCTTTTTCTGCTTTTTTAAGCCATGCGGTTTTGGTTTTTAGTGGTTTTTCTGACTGAATAGAAACCTCAACAGCATCAAGTTCTTCCCAATAATGCTCATGAGCATACTCACCAGTGCCTTCTACAAGTGACTGTTCTGGAAATTTAGTAGCAACCTTTTCAATAGTAATGCCACCAGAGGCAACAGCAGCTATAAAGTTAGCTAAAAAATGCTCATGCTCGTCGGTAGATTCAATAACGTATCGTTCGGAACAGTTATCGTTTAATTTAATACTTGTACGCATTTAGTCCTCCATGATTTTGTCAGTTATGTATTTTGAGGCGAAGGCAACGCCAATCCATAGCGGTGCGCCAAGCACAGAAACTAACAGGGTGGGATTGATGCCAATGCCGACAAGCATCAGCAACATTGTGAATGATAGGCATAGGTGAACGGTGACAAACCAGCCGATCCAGCGGGTTTTGTCGTTGATAAAATTAAGCTGCCTGATTCGATTTATCATTTTTATTTAACTCCAAAATAGTCATGTATTGATCGTAGGTGTAAACTGCATTATCCGTTTCCACTTCCATTGGGTAACAACCAAAATGGGAATAATGATCGTCTACAAAATCTTTTATTGCTTGATATTCTATTTGAGGCGGTGGGCCGTATTTTGCGGTGTAACAGGGTTCACACATTTCTGAACAAACCTCCGTTGGCTCAAGCGGATCTCGGTCGTAATACCAGCCTGATCCGTCACATTTGCAGATCATGCGTTAAGTATCCCTTCTCTGATCATGTCTTGGCAGCGGCGTCCAAACCAACCTTGGAGGCGGTAGGCCATGCCGCTGTCGTGTAGGTACTGCCATGCGGCAATAAACTCGTCTTCACTTTTGGCTTCTTCTATGCCTTCTGCTATGAAGACTGCTATTCCAGGGGTGAAAGTAAAATCTGTTTGAGCTTGCATGTTAGCCTCCTCAGAAGTGGTGGGGGTGGCACAAGTGTGTTTTGAAGGAGAACCACCCCCTATCCGTCACTAGAACGGAATGTCGTCATCTGTTTTTGCTGCTGCAACAGGTGCAGAGGCAGGGCCAGCGTCATCTGACTTCTTGCCAACTAGCTTGAACAGGGCTTGAGGCCCAGCTAGTTTGATCTTGAATGAACGCTGAGTCTGACCGTCTTTTTCGTAGGTTTCCTGAACTGGAACGCCTTCGATGTAGACCATCTGACCAGCATCGAGGTACTTCTCGATAACACCTGATACGAGGCCACCATTCTTGCCATCCCATGCTTCGATGCGATACCAACTGGTGTTCTCTACCTTGTCACCAGCCTTGTTGGTGTAGTTGTCGTTGACTGCAACAGAGAAGTTAGCGACCTTTACGCCGTTAACGTCTTTGATTTCTGGTGCTTGGCCAACATTGCCTGATACGGTGATTTTTTGAATATTCATGGTATTGTTTTCCTAACTAACGTTACGTTTTTGATAATCTGACTGCACAGCCAGACACTTAGAAAACCATTGGCTTCCTAATTCTGAAATTCACAAAGTTGTGTGAAGGTTGGGGTTGAGGCGAGATTTAAGTTGTAGGGATCACGTTACCTGCCCTACAGTGACAGCACTGACGACCTTGTTGCAACTGACGGTGGCTGTCTCTATGAGGATGATCTTGGCGGAACGTTGATCCAGACCATCCTCAATCCCTTGCGTTGTAGCTTTTTAAAGCCAATGATGCGTTTAACGAACCACAGAACGATTGATATAATACACCCCGCTATGACTGCGGCCATCATTCCGGCGAACGTTCCTGCGAACATGACGATTAAAAGTATTGAGGCACCAACGTCTACAGCTATGTCGAACGCCAGCACTTTTTTGATGTCCAGCTTGAATAATGTGAACAAGATTGCGAGGGCTGATGCGATGCCTGCAAGTATGTAAAAAATCATTGACGTACCCACCTCTAAATAAATTTCTGGTTGAGTCGAAACGTGATTTACCCTTCCTTGAGTAAACTTTCTTTGAACCTACTATTTTTGGCTTTATATATTTGATCAGCTTTGAAATAGGGTTTGTGATGCTCTTTTGTGGTGAAAAACTCAGTTTAATCTTTTTCATTTTACGCTCCGTATCTGAGGCGAAGAACCCCGACTGTGGGAACAGTCTCGGTTTTGCAGGATTTGCACCTCGGTGTTTGAACAAAAAAAGAAGGAAGGGGACTAGCCCCTCCCTATATGTAGCTACTTTGCGTCATCCGGTAACTCGACGTAACCTGATCCCGACATCAGCGACATAGCGTAGTCAGGATCGTTCTTGTACATGTCAAGCGTGACCTTTCTACGTTTCTGCATACGCTGCACCCTTGGTAGATCTTTGAGCTGCGTGTACTTGCCTCCGTTGAAGGAGAAGCCAGCGTTGCTGATGATCTTAGGTCTGACCTGATTGAGTGTGACCTTGAACGCTTCGTTGAGCGTCCAATACTGTCTGCGTAGACGGTCAAGCTTTTCTTGCAGATCGTCCTGAACATTCTGTGTGATCTCGATACCAGCGTCAGCACGATATGCTGCACGAACCTCGTTCTTCATGTCTGATGCCTGAGACTGTACGTTGTCCCGCATCTTCTCAAACATGCGAGGTAGCTGGTCGGCTAGTTTGGCAAGGATGATAACGTCCTCACCATCGTCAAACATGTCAGCGACCTTGATAAGACGCTTGGCTAGCTCGTTACACCATGCCTTGTGTTTGTCTGGCATAGGTAACTGATCCTGGAACAGTGTAGCTGCGATATGATCAAGCTGCTCTGTGGTGATGTCTTCGTTTCGTAATGTAGTCATTTTAACGCTCCTTATGATGATGGGGATGACCCTTCGATCACCCCCTAATACCTGGCTTCCTACTGACTGTATGCAATTCTCATCTGCACAAGTTCTACAAGACGATCATTGTCGCCAGACTCGATAGCGATATCGATGTCGTCATCAATAGTAGCTAATGCGTCCAACGGCTCATGATGCCGAGTTACCAAGTTAGAAATTACTTCGTTCTCATCAAATAGTTCTAATTGCTTACGCATGGTTCAACGCTCCATTTGTTTAAGTTAAGGTAAACACGCACACAGGATTCTCTGCGACGTTCTTGCCGACACCCAACACACGAAAGGTCATGTCAAGTTCCGAAGGGGTGCAAACCCCCTTGTCAAAATGGATTTTCGATAAAAAAACATGTCACTCGTAAGAGTGACTTAATAATAACAAATTCGGATTTTGATTCGGATCTTTGCAAAGATTCAAAAGAGCATGCGCAGCTTAATTAATAAGTATCTGTTGACCGTTCCCAAGGGGATTTGTGTGTTACCCTTTAGGGATAATGGAACGACGTAGGGCCAATCATGTGTGTGTGTGCTCTCATAGTGATGAGTCCTGTGGAGTGCGCTGACCGTTACAGCGGTCAGTGTAATCACAGCGAAGAACGGGATAAAGGGATGACTCGACAGTTGTGCCTCCTATCAGGCACTTATCTGTCAATGCCCGACCAAGGGCATACACGGTATCCGACACACCCAATAAGCTGCACTTCGGAGCATCATAACTTGCACAACAAGTTAGGATGTGGAGGGTGCTTATAGCGTCCAATCAAATGGTTACGGAATGTGAATGGACACTAATAAGTGGGGTATATGTATACTACGCCAAGGAGCCAACGAAAGCAGACGTACATGAAACAAGCAAACAAACAGCAACAAGAGAAGTACACAGGCGGTATTGTACCAGTTGATGACATCAACAAAGAAGCCAAAACCCTCAGAGAAATGCACGGTAAGATAACAGATGCACAGGCTGATCTGGTGCATGCAATCTTGCATGATGGTTGCAACCCGACAACTGCTGCTGAACGGTTGGGTAGGAATAAAGCTTGGGCGTATAATACGCTGAACAAACAACATGTTATCGAATACCGACAACAGATAGCAATGCAGACATTGGGATGGGACGCCACACAAGCGATGGCGACTATGAGATCATTGCTTACAGATAAGAGTTCGTACGTAAGGCTTGAAGCTGCCAAGGATATGTTAGATCGATCAGGTTTTAAGGTAGATGGGCCTAGCGTTCCCTCTACTGCGGTACAGATTAATTTCAATGTTTAATAGGGGTCCCATGTCCGTAAAGCTCCTGTGAGAGAGGGGCTTAGAAATACGGCGATGGACTCCCTAAAGGGTAAACCACACACACGACAGACTAAAAAGAAGCAAACCCAAATTATATTTTTTTTCACAGGAGGCGATTATGGGCGGAGGATTACCAAGTTTTGTTCCAAAACCAATTAAGAAACCAATAGACAAGGTTGTTAGGGCTGGTCGCAAAGTAGGGGCTGAGGTCTTTGAGGAGGTTGTTGAAAAGCCATTTAAGAAAGTGGCTGAAGAAGTAATTGATACGACTCTTGGTATTGATAAAAATGATCGTAGGGGAACGAATGATCAGCCTACACAATCAAGCACTCCTGCAAAGAGCAAAGTTACGCCTAAAACTACAACTGCACAAAAGGTTGCTCAAGGTGGTTTATCTACTGCTGAACAGCGAAGGCTTTTGCAGAAGAACAAGGCGTTTAAGCAGACACAGGTATGAATCTTGATTACAAACCCCCCGGTCCTGTAGCCAGGGAATTTATGAAAGATGAGTCTTTTGTCCGTGGTATTCGTGGCCCTGTTGGATCTGGCAAGTCTGTTACTTGCTGCATGGAGATTATGCGTAAGGCAACTATGCAGAAGCCGAATGAGCAGGGAGTGCGTAGAACCAGATGGGCAGTTATTCGTAATACCAATCCACAGTTAAAGACCACAACAATCAAGACATGGCGAGACTGGTTTAGTGACGAGCTAGGTCGATTTCACTGGTCGCCTCCCTATACACATCATGTACGGTTTGCTCTGCCTGACAATTCTGTTGTCGAGGTCGAGGTTATCTTTTTGGCTTTGGATCGTCAGGAGGATGTGAAGAAGCTGTTGTCTTTAGAATTGACTGGTGTGTGGATTAACGAGGCTAGGGAAATCAGCAAGTCTATTGTTGATGCCTGTACTATGCGTGTTGGTCGTTTCCCCTCGATGAGGGATGGTGGTCCTTCTTGGTATGGTGTGATTATGGATACTAACGCACCAGACGAAGTTCATTGGTGGGGTATTATGGCTGGTGAAGTTCCCACTCCTGAGTATCTAACATCTGATGAACGC